>ERZ773059.1294-NODE-1294-length-12426-cov-190.797510_pt1 | contig 12426 bp, 12 predicted proteins | sample MGYA00580514_ERZ773059 | MGnify/ENA primary metagenome ERZ773059 (study PRJEB29015, sample SAMEA2737981) | human oral metagenome | biome: human oral; feature: human-associated habitat; material: dental | place: China | collected 2056 ...
TGCGGATGAGGTGGGTGTTATCAGGTTGGATAAGACCCCTCGCCATACGAGGACGGTTCCGTTGTGTAGGTGGCGTAAGTTGTGTGTTTTTATCCAGCAGTTTGCCTAGCTGGTGGTGGTTATTGGGAACATCATTGCCTAGAATTGTGTGAGCATTGTTGTAGAGGTTTCCGAATAGTTCATAGGTGTAATCATTGACAAGACTCTGCTCCAGCGCAGAACCAATTGCTTTTTCGTATTGATCGCGCCAATCATCACGGACGGTTTCGGTGAAATAATCCTTACGAATATTCTCTAGTGCTTGATGTACATCATCACTGGTGGTGATGATGTGTTCCTGGTCACCGGTACGGGAACGGATTGTTACTTCTGCTGCAATGTTGTTATCAAGTAGTGCTTTGATGGTGGAAGGCATGCCTTGAATCGCATTGGAATGCGTTGCTTCGCTGGTCCATCGAGGATATTCCGCAGTTTCGTGTGCCTTTATATACCGGGTCACGATGCCTAGTCGAGAGGCTGCATCTGGTACTGCTAAAGCAATAAAGTTGGTTTGGTAGCCGGCATCTTGGAACCTTTTTGCTTCTTGGCTGATAACCTCAGGTTGTGCAAAGGTATTTTCAACGATGACATGGAAGCGCTGTTGGCGAGCCTCGTCGATGAGGGTTTTCATCCAAAAACCCACTGGGTTGTTAGACAATACATCCATGCGGAACGGATCGACGCTACAGATCTTATCCATGTCGGGGTGAAGCATCCGCAGTTCATCGGAATCGGCAAGCACAACGCTCCCCAGGTGTTCTTCGACTGAACTGATGGTGTTACTTTTTCCAGATCCTGGTTGTCCACCAATGAAGACAGCAACTGGTTGGTCTTGGGGCTGCACCTGCCCTGCTATCTGTTGAAAATATTCGTCAATGATGGATTGTTGAGTTTCAGGTGGGACAGGGAAATCGGCAGCGTTAAGTCGCGCCATTATGAGCTCCGTGCTGCTTTGAGTGCATTGAGCTCTTGTGTAGCTAATCGTGCGACCTTTTCTAGGTCTTCTGAGGTAGCGTTGCGTAAGTCGAAGATGAGACCTTTAAGTGCTGCGTGTTTGGCACCCCACCATTCTTTTTCTCCCTCTGTTTCTGCGGCAATAGATTGGTGTACGCAGTAAGCGGTGAGTGCGTATATTGCGTCGCGCATGACGTCTTGTTCAACAGAGGTGTCGGGGATGTGTTTTTCTTGTGCTTTACTCATCATGAAGAACTCCTTGACTGAGGTTTGGTTTTCGCCCAGTGTTATTATACCTAGGCTCGGGTGTTTATGGACGATATCACTGCTTGAACTTTGCAGGGTTACTGGCTGGCAGCCAGTTTTGTGAGAGGAGTTGAACCCCAGCGGGTATGCAGCATATCTTTTAATACATCAGGGGGTTTTAGGGTTGAGTTCTCACTCCCAGATTGGGAGTTGGTTTGTGGTTATTGTGGGTGGGGTGTCGTAGTGGTTTTTGAGTTGTTGGTAGGTGTGGGGGTTGTAGCCTTGGGTGAGGAGGAGGTGGCGGAGTGCTTGGGAGCGTTGGGCGCGGTTTTTTGAGTTGACTGTGAGTTGGGGTCCGCGGTTGCGGCCGACGGTGACTGCGTGTTGGAGGTTGTGTTGTTGGGTGCTGATGGTGACGTGGTTGGGGTGGACTTTGACGCAGAGGGGTTCGTCGCATTTGTGTTCGATGATGGCGTTGGGTGGGATGGGGATGTTTTCTAGGAGGATGGCGAAGCGGTGGGCGGTGAAGGTTTTTTGTTTTCCGTTGATGTGGATGCTGACTCGTCCGTAGCCGTCGGGGGTGGAGATGCCGCCGGTATAGAACCAGCAGTTGGGGGTTTTGATGATTTTTTTGTAGAAGTTATGGCGTTGTTTGTTGGTGATGGTGGGTTGAACCTTGGCTAGTTCTAGGCCGGGTATTTCTAGACCGAGTTGGTTGGTGTGGGGCATGGGATAGTGGAGTGGGGTTTTAGGGCTGAACTTCAGCTTTGTAGTTTTTGATGAGTTGTGTGACTTTGGTGGGGGTGATGTCGAAGTATTGGGCTATTTGTGTGGTGGTTTTGCCGAGTGTTTTGAGTGTGTGGCAGTGGTGTCCGAGTTGGAGTGTGGCTTGGTGGATGGTGTTTTGTTCTTTGAGTCCTTGGGTGATGGTGGTTTCGATTGTGGTGATGGTGTCGAGTTCGGCTTGGAGTTTTTGGCGGGCTTTTTTGCGTGCGGTGAGGTGGGGTGTGGTGGAGGTTTTTTTCTGTGTCATCTCCATATTATTTCTTTCTTCGGATGGCTGGGAATTTTAGAGTTGAACCCGAGCTTAAACCCTACACAACTTCTTTTGTTGGTTTGTGGTTGTTTCTTTGTTATTAGTGTAGCTCTTTTTGTTTTTTGGTGGAGGTTTTTCTTTGTTCACACCATTGGCACTACTAGTGAATTGGCTATTTAGTGATTTGTATCACTGCTTGGGGTGGGGTGTGTTGGGTTTGGTTGGGGAGGGGATTATTGTTGGTGGTGTGGTGATGTCGCTTCGGGTTGTGCATGCTGGTTATGGTTATCGGTATTTGTTGCGGTCTGTTGCGGTGAATGATGTGGATCCTGGGGGTCGGGGTGTGGGGTTGGTGGATTATTATCAGGCGAAGGGGACTCCGTGTGGTCGGTGGGTTGGTGCGGGTTTGTCTGGGTTGGGTTCTTCTCGGATGGTTTGTGGTTCGGAGGTGTTGGGGGAGCAGATGAGTGCGCTTTTTGGTGAGGGGTATCATCCGGATGTGGATGAGTTGGTGATGGGTGGAAAGGCACGGTTGGGGGAATGTCAGTTGGGTCGGGCGTTTCCGGTTTTTACGGGTGGGATTGAGGTGTTAGAGGCGATTGCCGTTGAGGAGAGGAAGTTGCGGGGGTTGGTGGGACATCGGTTGAGTGAGGGGGAGCGTAATGAGGTGGCGGTTCGGGTGGCGCGGCCGTTTTTTGTGCGGGAGTATGGTGATAAAGAGGTGCAGGATAGGCGGGTGTTGGCGTGGATAAATGAGGTGAAAAATGGTGTTGGGCAGGCGGTGAGTGGGTTTGATTTGACGTTTTCTCCGGTGAAAAGTGTATCTGTTGTATGGGGATTGGCGGATAAGGAGTTGGCGGGGAAGATTGCGAGGTTGCATCATGAAGCGGTGGATGAGGTGTTGGGGTGGGCGGAGGAGAATTGTGTGTTTACGAGGCGGGGTGTGGGTGGTATTGAGAAGATTCGGACGCGGGGTTTGATAGGGGCTCGGTTTACGCATTTTGATACTCGTGATGGTGATCCTGATTTGCACGATCATGTGTTGGTGTCGAATAAGGTGCAGGGGGTTGATGGGGTGTGGCGGTCGGTGGATAGTCGTAGTTTGCATCGGAGTGCGCAGGCGTTGAGTGCTAGGTATAACTTGGTGTTGCAGGATAAGTTGTCGCGGGTGTTGGGTTTTGATTTTACGGAGCGGCCGCGGGGGGATGGGAAGCAGTCGGTGTGGGAGATTAAGGGGGTTTCTGATGCGGTGATTGAGGCGTTTTCGTCGCGGCGGGCGCAGGCGAAGCCGGTGCTTAAGGGGTTGGTGGATGAGTGGGTGAGAAAGCATGGCGTGTCGCCGTCGCGGCGGCGGTTGTATCAGTTGTGGCAGGAAGCTATTTTGCAGACTCGGAAGGTGAAGGGGGAGGCAGCAAGTTTGGATGAGTTGCGGGAGAATTGGGCGGCGTTGTGTGCTGGGATGATCGGGGAGGAGGATCAACGAATGTTGTTGCAGGTGCTGGATAACTGTGGTGGTGGGGTGCATGATGCACCATTGTTTGATTATGGGATGCATGCTGACCAGGTGATTGAGGATGCGATGGCGCAGGTGATATCACGGCGGGCGGTGTTTTGTCGGTCGCATGTGGAGGTGGCTGTTAATCAGGTGTTGCGGGGGTTTCGGTTTGTAAGTGATGTGGAGCGGGATAAGGTGCAGCAGCAGGTGATGGATCAGGTGATGGTGCGAAAAGCAGTGGTGATGAATCCATGTGAGGGATTGGTGTTGCCGGATGCATTGGTTCGGCATGATGGGCGGGCGCTTGATTTTGATGAGTTGCAGGTGCGGTACACTACGAGGGAGCAGTTGGGGCAGGAATATGATGTGGTCCATGCAATGGATGAATATGCTGGCTTGGGAGTGGGTGCTCGGGATGTGGCGAGGGCGCTTAAGGCTTTTGCTCGTGAAAAGGGATTTGCGTTGAATGCGGGGCAGTCAGCCATGGTGGAGCAGGTGTTGATGGATGATGCTAGGTTGAGTGTTGCGGTGGGTCCGGCGGGGACGGGGAAGACGACGTCGATGGAGTTGGTGGCCAGGGTGTGGGAGAAAAAGGGTGGGAAGGTGATGGGGTTTGCACCATCAGCGGCGGCGGCGAAGGTGTTAGAAAAGGATATGGGGGTTGGGTGTCATACAGTGGATTGGTTGGTGTTTTTATGGCAGAAGGGTGTGAGTGAAGGGCTGGGTTCGGCGGAGATTCTTGCTGATCCACGGATTGGGTTATCGGCAGGGGATTTACTGATTGTGGATGAAGCCGGTATGGTTTCAACATCAAAGATGCATACGGTGATGGAGATTGCTAGGGCGGCGGGGGCGAAAGTGTTGATGGTGGGGGATCCTGCGCAGTTGGATGCGGTGGATACGGGTGGGTTGTTTAAGACGTTGACGAAAAATGAGAAGGTTGTGATGCTAGATGAGGTGATGCGGCAGGTTATGCGGAATGATGTGGGGGAGGTTGTGCGTGATGAGGAGCAGGCGGCAGCATCAATGGCGTTGCGGCGTGGGGTTGTTGGGGAAGACTTAGATGATGCGGTGGGGGTGTATGCAGCACGGGGTTGGATTACTGGTGGGGGTAGGAAAAAGATGTTGGAAGAGATTGTGTCTGGGTATTTATCGGATGTTCGGGCTGGGAAATCGTCGCTTGCGATGGCAGCAACGAATGAGGATGTGCGGTGGCTGAATGAGCAGATTCAGAAGGCGCGGATTGGTGATGGGGAGGTAAGCCATGAGGTGGTAATCCAGCTTGCTGATGGGTTGGTAGCAGGTGTGGGGGATGAGGTTGTTGCCAGGAAAAATGATTATATTACCCAGATCAGTGGGGTGAAAAAGCGGGTGTATAACGGGCAGAAATTTGTTGTGACGCGCGTGGAAAAGGGAGTGGGGATGTGGGTTCGTGATGTGGTGTCGAAAGAGATGATGTGGTTACCAGTAGAGTATGCGGGGGAGAAAATCCAGGTGGCGTATGCGTCTACCTTGCATAGGGCACAGGGGGCGACGGTGGATACGGCGCATGCTTTGATTACGCCGATGGTGGATAAGAATGCTGCGTATGTGGCGATAACCAGGGGGAAGTGGGTTAATAAGATGTATGCTGTAACGGATCAGGTGTTGGATATGGGGGCAGAAGATGCGCATATGCATATGGCTGGGGATGATATGGCGAAGACTCCGGAAGAGATTATTAAAAATGTCTTTCTGCGGGATTTATCGCAGGTATCAGCTTTGGATGAGATGGATGTTTTGGAGCAGGAGTCGAATTCGTACCGGCGGGTGCGGGGGCTATATGTGGAGGGGGTGGCTCAGGCAACGCGGGTGTTTGCTGACTATGTGGTAGATGAGGTGTTAGGGGTGGAAGAGGATGAGTTTGAGGGGCGGGATGCGGTTATGAATGCGGTTATTTATGCAGCGAATCGAGGGTTGGATGTGCGTGATGTGGTCGATCTAGTCAGCGGTGTGTCGTATGGTGGGGTAAAAAGTTACGGTAGGTTAGTGGCATCGCGGGTGCGGGCGTGGGTTGATGATGTGGTCGATAAAGAAGAGTTTGCTGATAAGGTGGCGGCTGGGCATGCTGCGGGGGTGTCGGTCATTGTTCCGCCGCCGCCGTCATGGAAGGGAGAGGATCAGCAGTTACGGTCGTGGTTGGTGGCAACCCGGGAGCAGTTGCACGTGGGGGAGGCAGCATTTCATGATATGGTTGCTGCTTCCCAGCAAAAGTTGGGGGATGAGGAGGTTGTGAAGAATCAGGTTCTTCATGGGGTTCAGGCTGCGGGTATTGATGCTGGTGGTCGGCGGTTTACGGGGGTGGAGTTTGTGGATTGTGACCTGACAGGTGCTGATTTCACCAGGGCAGTATTTGATAATGTGAAGTTTACTGGATGCACGTTAACCGGTACACAATTTAATAGTGCACAATTGGATAAGGTGCGGTTTGTGCAGTGTTTTGCGGATCAGGCTGATTTTCATGATGCGACAAGCAGCGATGCGCAAGGAGTGATGTTTGTGGTGTCGCGGTTGAAACATGCAAGCTTCCGGGGAGTGAAGTTTATGGCGTGTGTGATGCGGGAATGTATGGTGCAATCTGCTAATTTTTTGGGGGCGGTGTTTAAATATAGTACGTGGCGGCATAGTGATATGACGGATACGAAGTGGGATCATACACCTCAGTTAGGGGTACGGCCGCAAGTGTCAGAGATTACTGGTGAGGTGGGTAACCCATTAGTTGAGGTGCAGAATCAGCAGTCATCACCTGGTTTGTTTAGGCAAGGCTGGGGGTCTCCATCGCATGATGTACAGCATGAACAAACGCCATATGGTCATGAGTTGCTGGGGTTTGATTTTGAATTCTCTTGATGTGTCTGGTGGTGATTGTGGCTCAGGTTATGTTGGGGGGATTTTTTGTGGGAAGATTGAGTTCCAGGGGTTTCAGGGCCGGGTCCCTGCTGGCTGGTGGGTGGGGGTGGGTGATGGTTTTTTGTATATCTGGGTTTACTTTTTTGTGGTGTTTGGTTGGGGTTTGTGGTGTTTGAGGTGGTGAATGATGGTGATGGAAATGTATAAGTGTAAATATGTAAATGTGTTTTTGTGGTTTGTGGTGGTGGTTAGAGTTCTGGTTCCGGGTTTGGGTTGGTGATAAAGTCTGGTTGCGAAGTGGTGGGTTGGGTTTCTGGTGTTGGGTGGTTGTTGTGTGGGTTGCGGATAAGGTGGGTGTTATCAGGCTGGATAAGACCTCTCGCCATACGAGGACGGTTTCGTGTACGTGGTGTTGGTTGTTGCGTGTCCTCGTTGATTATGGACAGTGGGGACTGCGGGGATTGAGGGGTAGCATCCAGCGGAGTAGTGATATCCATATACAAAGCCTGCATCGGCCATGGGTCAAGCCCATGATCTGTAATGGTCATCTCGGAAATAGCCACGAAATCACGGTATCCATCTTCAATTTTAGAAACATTAAGCTTAATACCATGGTCATATGCCAGTCTGCTCATAGCAATCCGGGTGGCACGGCCATTGCCTTCCCGAAAGGGGTGAATCAGATTGAGTCGCGCATGAATCTCACCGAGTTGTGCGGCATTAATATAATGCTTTAAGTCATCAGCGTCAATGTCATTATTATCCCAATCAAATTCTGCGATATCGGCATTAACTTCTTCTAGCATGGGGATAATATCGTCTGGACCGGCGAAGGTTGTGTGTCCTTTGAACATCCATACGTTTCGTGGCTGCCCAGCCCAGTCATAGCAATCTTGGAAAAGATACTGATGCACAGCAAAAAGTTCCTCCCCAACACTCCCAGTAGTCAGTCCTGTACTAGGTTGAAAATCAGCGTTGCGTGCTGCGACGAAGCCACGTTCCATTTTGTGCCATTTCGCAGCTTTGGTGATACCAAGTTTATTGCGTAAAACTCCGTTGGGATAGAGATAGGCTTCCCATCGGTCGTTTTCTTGTTTCCAGTCGTCGTACTCACTCATGAATGACTCGTGGTATCTGGTGGGGTGACCCCATAGCGCTGGAGGATCTCATCCCGGATTTCATCTGAGGTTTTCTCTCCCAAGATAATTCGGATGACATCGTCAATATTCTGGTCGGTTAGCTCATATCCCTCAATACGGGAATTGGCGACAACATCGTCCAGGTGTTGTCGTTGTTCTGGTGTTAGCGGCGCATTTTCACGGGTGTACATAATGATCTACCTCATTACTTATCAAGAGGAATAAAACTAACTTTACCTCTTCAAGTATGGCATATTCCTAGCTATTACACAAGGTATTTAACGGTAACCCGGGTTTACATTTTTACATTATTTTACTTAATACTATGAATATTATCCTTATATGCATTGATTTTATATCTCCCTGAAGTGTTGGACCGTAAATCCGTTTTTACGGTTCAACACTTCAGAGGATGGGCTATCTTCAATAACTTCAGAGAGCTTGAGATTTAAACCTCAACCAGCAGCGCCATCATTTCTTCAAGAGTGAAAAGCCGACCCCCAGCATCAGAAGGCAGAGTTTCGAACCCCAGTATCTGCCGGCATTGTTCCAATAACGTATTATAGGCTGGAGCCATACGATGTAATGGTTCGAACATGCCATCAGCAGGTAATAACTCATCCCACCCATACTTCATAATCAACCACATAGCATAAGACATCATCTGTGGCTCCGCAGCAAGGTGATAGCCACGAAACGTTAACAGGTCTTTCACTTTATCAGGTACGGTGTTTCCAGATTTCTCTACAGCGGCTATGCTGCGGTAGAAACGCCGAAACATCATTAATGTGTCAGTGACAGTCATTGCATCCTGCGGCGCAAAATCTGGTCGGGTAGGGGCAAGCGCAACAGGATACTCAGCAGCAAACCCTTCACGGAAGATCAGCATCTGCTCGGTAAGAAGGTCCTCGGTATGAAAAACGTCCGCAAGCTCTGGGTGCAACCGTACCAATGCTAGCTGCACGTTTGTCACCATTTCTAAGAGTTTACGGGTCGAAATATCAATTCGATCAGGCATACCCAAATGTGAGTTAAACTCCGAAATGTTTTGTGCTGCGATAAATTCCTCTATAACCTGCTTGACTAATTCATTGACGTTAATGCCCATTTTCTGGGCATGCTCTGCTACTGCTGTTTGCAATTGGGCATCAAGATGTACGCTAATTTCTGTCTCCACAATCATTTCTCCCTTCGGCTAGCTGGGAATTTTAGAGTTGAACCTCAGCAACCTCAGCTTGTAAATCAGGGTGTTGAACCTGCAAGGACGTATGCACATCCAACTGGGGTTGGGGTTGCTGGACCATGTTGTCATATTGCTGTTGATGAGCAAGAGATGGCGATTCTGGACTAAGTCCGACAGAATTAATATAAGCATTAATCATGTCATCAGGAGCCCCCACAGCCATCAAATCTTCGGCTTTTTCATACGGCGAGAGCATTGTATTTTTAGTGAGATAACGACCTTGGTCAGGGTACTCATTATTTAAAGATGCCTCTAATTGATGAAAATGTCCTGGTTGCAGATTATCCGGGTTAGTGTTCATCACATGATTAAAGACCGTGTTATGTCCCAAATCAGATGGAGTGCTACTGGGGGTAAACTGGTCGATGTCATGCAGATGATCCATAACATGAGCAGATTCCACCATTCCCCGTCGTAGGTATTCATCTTGGATAAACTGTTGCTGATTATGATTGGCATCTAATGCTGCACGAGCAGTTTCTACTGCCAACCGTCCTAACGAATACCGAGATAATAATCTCGGCCCCGGCGGAACAACCCGCGGTGGAAACTGCCGAGGCTGAATAACCGTCGTGTTATGAGTAATAAACTTCTTAATAACCTGCGTTAGCCGCAGTGCATGCCGGGCATCTATCGTCGTGTGATTCTTAGGGCTCAATATTCTTCCTACCTCCTACCAAGCATCCTTATTTGATGAATCAGTTTCTGATTCTAAATTCGGCAGCGGAAGAGCATCCGCAAACGTATCACTTGTTTCATCTAAGATGCCCCCAGGTCGCATCAAACGGTCCATATGATAATCAGCATACGTTCGCAAAAACGTCTCTACATACGTACTAGGCTCTGTGCGCCGCAGTAACTCATAGCGCTGCCATAACTCATGAATACGCAATAACACCTGCTCATGGTTATACCATTGATCCGACCAGTTCACACGAGTCAATGCGGCCTCTGTATTACCATACGCAGGTGCCAAAAACTCAAGGAAAAAATCATACTCATCAAAAAACTGCGGTGTCGGTGGTGGGGCACCGAATAATTCCTCCTCAAGCTGCTGATATGCCTTACCGGCTACTGCATCAAGCGCCTTGGTAAAATCATCACGATTAGCCAACCCATCAGCATAATCAAGAATACGGTCATTAAGATGCGTTTCTACCTGAGAACGAAGCGCATCAAAAAGCGCCTGATGCACAGACGACTCTAGAGGATGCATAGCCATACAATCATCATCCTTTCACCAATTAAAACGTTAGAAGGTTATTGTTCCTTCGGCAATAACGCTGTAATGTCCTTATCCCAATCATGACGTTTCCAGAAAGGAATTGCCTTTAACGCCATCGGGGAACGCTTTGAAATAAACGCTAATACCCGCCCCTCACCTAATGAAGCCAATTCTGATTGAATAAGAATCTTTTTTTCCTTCTTCGACGAACTCACCGATCGTGTCCCCTCACTATGGGAAACAGATTGCTCCCATTCCTCATAATCACCAACAAGCTTTTCCAACCGCTCTAGCATGTCATTATCACGAACCCCACCGCCATACACGACAACTGCTGCTGCGGACCACAATAATTCCATGCCTTCTTTACCCCAGACCCCCACACCCTGGTTATACGACTGCAAAATCGTCATAAGAATAATCGACCGCGATCCATAATGAGAATACAACCGAGGAAGATCCGGCCACTTCACCACATTAGCAGCCTCATCTAATGCACACACCATCGGCACCGGCAATCGGTTACCATTTTCCAAACCGTATCGTTCAGCCGCTTTGGTAATAGCAGCAATCAATGCCGTCGTTAATGCAGCAGCATTACTTGCACCATCTTGACTAAGCACATACATAGTATCTGATTTCTGCCGAACAAACTCATCAGGATGAAACTCCCGTACCTTCGGATTCGGAGTCACCCACGCAGGAATAGAAATACTCGCCAAAAACGCCAACATAGCCTTGGCCATGGAAAACACACTCGACCGGGTCTTATCCGTAATGTTATATAACGCCATCAACGAATCAGCAAAAGGCGATAAATCAATAACATCCTCCCACTCTTGACTACTTTCATCATGAGGATCAGGGAATCGAGAAAAATGCTTTTTCGGCCGTGATACCTTCAGCTTTTTATGCTTCGTTAAAATAGTAATCGGGGTTTTATTCTTATCATTACCAGCCCACTTCACGCACTCTGTAATGGGTAATCCATCTAAAGCCGCAGCCATAAACCACAGCTGCAACAATTCCGTCCCACTATTGACAAAGTATGCATTATCCCCCGAACTTGCATCCGCCCCCAACGCCGCAGTCCTAAAAATATCCGCCAACGCTTTTGCTTCCTCATCCATCTTATACGGATCGCGCATCAACGCAGATAACGGATTATAAAACCACCGAGGCTGATCATAATTTGTCGCAATATCCTGCGGATCAAACACCCACACCTGACCCCGCGCCTCAGTGATCGCTGATGTCTCATACACGATATCTGGCTTATTCGAACTCGTTAACACATTACCAGGAGCATCCACAATCGCCGGAATCACATAACTGGTTGTCTTCCCCATCCGTGGGCCACACACGATCAACCACAATGCCTCCCAGTCCGCGTACACCTTCCTATCCCCCCTCGACTTTTTCTTCGACACCGCAGGTAACGCCGCACGAGTAATAGGCTCTCCAATCACCAACCCAGGATGTTTTTCTGCCAAATCTTTATCCGGCATCCACTTCAACGCTTTTCTTTCCGCTTCACTCCGAGACAACGAATCAAAATCCGCCTGCGGCGCTAAATACTTCTGCATCTTATCCACTCGAATAGCTTTCCCCTTCGGTTTCCGCAGAAAAAACAGCACTCCACCAGCAATCACGAGTCCCAGAAGTAGAAAAAACACAACTCCCGACAACAGTGTCCACTGTGCTTTTCCAAACACTGTGAGAATGAAATTCTCAAGCGGATTTTTCCGCACTGACTGCGGTTCGCCGGTAATCCAGACAGACACCCACATACTCACAGATATCAACACTGACAACCCCACTGTCAGTCCGAAACCCCATAAACCCAACAGTAATTTTGTCTCCATTTTGGCGCTACCAGCATCACGCGCCCCATTCCGCCCCGACATACTATCGCTTACCTCCATACTTTGTTTACCTAAACAATAAATAATAGAGATAAAAAAGTCTAGAGTTTCCTCCCCCATTTATGTACTGGCTGAGGGTTCGGTTTTGGAATCTCTTGATGTGTCTGGTGGTGATTGTGGCTAAATTTATGGTGGGGGGATTTTTTGTGGGAAGATTGAGTTCCAGGGTTGGGTGATGGGTTTTTGTATATCTGGGTTTACTTTTTTGCGGTGTTTGGTTGGGGTTTTTGGTGTT
>ERZ773059.1297-NODE-1297-length-12414-cov-6.056315_pt1 | contig 12414 bp, 8 predicted proteins | sample MGYA00580514_ERZ773059 | MGnify/ENA primary metagenome ERZ773059 (study PRJEB29015, sample SAMEA2737981) | human oral metagenome | biome: human oral; feature: human-associated habitat; material: dental | place: China | collected 2056 ...
GGAGAGCTTGTGGTCGATGAGCGGGTGATCGGCAACGTGAAGACGCATGGGGTCAGCCTACGGTGTACGAACCCCTCGGACGTGCCGAACCGCGGTCGTCGGCGGTGGCGGGGCGGGGCTCGATGGGGGCTCCGGCGGGGTGGCGACGGCGAGGCGGGGCGGCTCCGTGACGCGATCGTGTTTCCATGAGACTTATTCGGGCTCGGGTTGTGTCACATGTTCGCGGTGGTTGTGGGCGGGGCGCCGTGGCGTTCGGTGTGTCTGCGGGCATCGCGGGTGGTTCCGGAGCCTGGTTGCGGGCGTCCGGGCGATTCCGGGGCTGCGCGGTCGTAGCCGGGGCTGCGCGGTCGTCCCCGGGGCTGCGCGGTCGTACCTTAGAGCCGCCTTAAGGTACGACTTGGCGTGGAAGGGTACGACCGCGCGGAGAACAGTACGACCGCGCGCAAAAGGGTACGACCGCGCGGGGCTCTCGTCGCGAAGCAGTACCGGACGACCGTTCCGGCTCCGGGTGCGCGTGGACGGTCCGAACCAGAATCCAGCGAATCAGCCTTCGCGTTGCCTCGACTAACCGGTTTCCGGCCCGATCCCCCGCCAAAGGTGCGGGGAGCCGACTCATTCATCTACGCCAATGCCGGCAGGGTCCTGCCCCTGCCATGGGGCGAGGAACGTCTGGCGGTCGGTGGTGGAGGCGGCGCTGTCCTGCCCCTGCCGTGAGGCGAGGAAACGGCAGCTCATTCACATCTCATTCGGGCCCGATGGGGCTCTCTGCTGAGGGCCAGAGGAGACGACCCGGGGCCGATGAGGGCGAGCCCGGCAGGTCCGGGCGCCAAGAGTGCGAGTTCTGTGGAGCCATACCCGTGATGGCGTTTGGGGAAGGTTCGGTCGGCCAAGGGCGTGAGCAGATGGTGGACCAACGTGCCGACGTGGAGTGCTGCCGCGGTGGGCGTCAAGGGCAGGGGATACTCGATCTCGGCGCGGAACCCGACCGATCTCGAGCCGGAACCCGACCGATCTCGACGAAGGAGTTGCACCGGGTCCGGCGCCCGGACGCTGTTGGTCGCCGTCGGTCAGGCGTGGGCGCGCAACCAGGTGAGCACCGCCCGCACGCGTCGGTTCTCCTCTCCCGGCAGCAGGTCCAGTTTGAGGAAGACATTCGCCACGTGCTTGGCCACTGCTCCGTCGGACAGCACCAGCCGCTCCGTGATCTGCCTGTTGGACAGTCCCTCCGCCATGAGCGTGATGACCTCGACCTCCCGCGGGGTCAGTCTCCCCAGTTGCGGACCGTCCCGTTCCTCCCGACCGGCGGGAGGAACGGTTGCCTCGTCGTATCCGGCCGTATTGTGCGCCGTGCCCGCCCCGGCCGTGCTGTGCGCCGTGCCCGCCCCGGCCGTCATAAGGTGAGCCAGAACCTCCGGGTCGATGACGACACCGCCCGAGACCACCACATCCAGGGAGCGCAGGAAGTCGCTCACGCGTCCCACCCGTTCCTTGAGCAGATAGCCGACCGAGCCGTCGTCCCCTTCGAGGAGCTCGCCGAGATAGGGCCCGGCCACATAGGCGCTGAGCACCACCACGGGCAACCCGGGGTGCGACGCGCGCAGGTCGATGGCCGCCCGCAGGCCGTCGTCGGTTCTCGTCGGCGGCATCCGCACATCGGTGACCACGGCATCCGGCGGCTCGCCCTCCGCCATCAGTCGTGCGACCTCGGCGCGCAGCGCGTCGGCGTCGGCCACCTGGGCGACCACCTCGTGGCCCGCTGCGGTCAGCAGTCCCGCCAAACCCTCGCGGAGCAGGACGGCGTCGTCGGCGAGCAAGATCCTCATGCGCTCATACTGCCTGTCCGCGATCGACCTCTGCGAACTCGTCCATCGCGGGCGCTGTGCGCGCGGTGCGGTCCGCGGGCCCTTCGACCATCGACACGGGCCCGTCCGCCGCGCATTCGCGAGGGCTCCGGGCCCTGCTACCACGGGGCCGGTCCGTCTGCGCGCCCGTAGATGATCCCGACGTCCCGTCGAACTCTGCTGTCACGGGGCCGGTGCACCGCGACAGCGCGACGCCGCGTTTCAGAAGTCGGCCCTCGTCGCGTCCTCTCCTGTCGCCCACGGCGGCATCAGAGGAGCGGTGATCGTCAGCGTCGTCCCGCCTCCGACGGGGGAGACGACGTCGAGCGCCCCGCCCACGGACTCCACCCGCTGCGCCATGCCGCGCAGCCCCGTCGAGCCTGCGGTCTCCGCCTCCGCCCCGCCGCACCCGTCGTCGGCGACCACGGCGGTCAGGCCCTCCGCCGCGCATTCGAGCTCCACCACGGCGCGCGCCCCGGCGCCCGCGTGCCTGGCCGCGTTGGTCAGGGCCTCGGCGATGGCGAAGTAGACGGTCGTGGACACCGGCGAGGAGACCGACCCGCGGTCGATCGCGTCGTCGGAGATCCGGACCGTCGTCGGCAGCGGCGCTCGTCCCGCCAGATCGCGCAGCGCTGCGGACAGGCCCCGCTCGGTCAGGACGGCCGGTCGAATGCCGTGCACCGTCTCGCGCAGCGATCGCAGTGCCGCTTCAGCGCGATCCTGCGCGACGTCGAGGTCGGTGAGCAGGTCGGCGCGCAGCTCTCCCGTCCGTCCCAGGGCATCCAGCGATTCCGTGCGCAGACGGATCGTGCCCAGGGCCATGGCGAGGGCGACGAGCTCCTGTTGGGCACCGTCGTGCAGATCCCGTTCAATGCGGGCGCGCTCGGCGTCGAAGGCGTCGACGAGCGTGGCCCGCCCCGCCGTCAGGTGACCGACCTCGGCGGTCAGCGCCTCGATGCGCTTCGCCTGCCGGTTCTCGGAGAGGGCCTCGACCATTCGCGTGCGCAGAGCTCCCAATCCGAGCAGCAGAGCCAGGGTGAGAATCAGGACGGCGACGCCGATCGGTGCCGTCCACCAGATCTCCCCCGCTCTCGCGCCGACCACGTGCACGGCGCACGCGTCGATCCGGATCGGCCGATCGGGGGTGGCCATGAAGGGGATCGCGATGCAGGTGATAGCCAGCATCCCGCCGATGGTCGTCAGGAAGAAGCCGACCGTCGTCAGCATGAGGGAGCCCAGGCACAGGGGCAGGTCCTGACGCCAGAATGCCGATCTGGTCACGCGGGAGGCGAGCCATCTCCCCAGGCCCTCGGGCGGGGTGCTCCCTCGGGTTCGGTCGGCCCTGCCCCGTGGCCGCCCCAGGTGCTGCGCCTGCGCGGCGCCCAGCCGTGCCGAGGGCGCCTTCGCGCCCACTGCTCGGGCGATCGTTCGCTCGGTCGCGGCGGCCGCGGGCACCATGAGGTGGAAGGCCAGGGCCAGGGGGATGAGCGCGATGAGCAGTGGTATCCACAGGGCGGCGCGCACGATCTCGCCGACGATGAGGACGACGCGACGCAGGTGCGGGTTAACAGCGACAAGTTCTGCCGGTTCGGCTGAGTCGGCGGGTTCTGCCGGGGTGATGAGCGCGTCCGAGGCGGGCCCTGCCCAGGCCGCCGACTCGGCGGGCTCGCCTGAAGCGGCCGGCCCGGCGGACGTGGACGGAGTGGTGCGCCCCGCCGGCTCGGCCGACCCACCTGATGCGGTGGGTCCATCTGAAGCGGCGGGCCCGGCGGTTCCAGTGCGCTCGCCGGCTCGGCCGGTCCGGTCCGTCGACGTCATGGGGGCGACGCTACGGAACCCGGGGCCTCTGGTCACTGGTCCCAGCGCCCCTTCACGGTGGACCGGGGTCCACCACATGGAATCGCGGAGAATGGGCCCGACCACCAGTGACCGGATCCGCATCCCCCGGGTTCCCTCGGACCCATGAATGCTCTTGCCGTGATCGCCTCCAGTATGACCCGCACCTACCCCGTTCCCGGCCATCGGCGCAGCGGAGTCAACGCTCTCGACGTCGTCGACCTCGCCCTTCCGCACGCCTCCTTCACCGCCCTTGTCGGCGCCTCCGGGTGCGGCAAGTCCACCCTCCTCCAGTGCGTCGCCGGGCTCGACCGCCCCACCGGCGGCTCCGTGCGGATCCTCGACGTCGAGACCACCGCCCTGCGCCCGCGCGACGCCGCCGGCTTCCGGGCCGACCACATCGGCTTCGTCTTCCAGGAGGACAACCTCGTCACCGCCCTGTCCGCCCGGGACAACGTCGCCCTGCCCGGCCGGCTTCGGCGCAGACCCCTGAGCCGCGCCGACGTCGACGCCGCCCTGGAACGCGTGGGATTGAGCCGGCAGGCGCGCCATCTGCCGCACCAGCTCAGCGGCGGCGAGCGTCAACGAGTCGCCATCGCCCGCGTACTCGCTTCCCGCCCCGACATCGTCTTCGCCGATGAGCCCACGGCCGCTCTCGACGTCGCCTCCGGCGCGGCCGTCCTCGATTGGCTCGCCCGGCTGCGCCGGACCGGGACGACGGTTCTCATGGTCACTCACGACGCCGCGGCGGCCGCGCGCGCCCAGAGCGTCCTGGTCATGGACTCCGGCCGGATCGTCGGCGAACTGCCCGGCGGCGACCCCGATGCGGTCTCCCGGGCCGTTCTCGCCGCCCGTGCCGGGAGCCCGAGCCGGATGGGGCGGCGGGAGGGGGCTCTCCGATGACGCGTCTCCTCCTCGCCGATCTGCGCCGCCACGCCGGCACCTGGACGTGGACCGTCGCCGTCGCCGTCGTCACCGGGGCCTGCGTGGCCGGTCAGTTCATGGTCATGCGCGGCTCCCTGGACTCCGCCCGTGCCACGGCTGATGCCAGCATGATCGAGGCCGCCTCCGTCGTCACCACCTTCATCATCGTCTCCGTCGTGCTCGCCGCGGCGGCCGTGCTGACCTCCACCAGCGCGCTCGCCGTCGTCGAGCGCGAACGTGACCACGGTCTGTGGAGGGCCCTCGGCATGCGGCCCATCGTGCTGCGCGTCGTCGTCCTCGGGCAGCTGGTCGTCGTGGGCGTCCTCGGATCCCTCGTCGGCACAGCGGCCGGCGTGCTCGTCGCCCGCCTCATGCTGCCCCTCCTCATCGATGAGCGCGTCGCCCTGGCCGGCACCGTGCCGCGGTGGGAACCCATCGATCTGCTGTGGTCCGCGCTCATCATCGCGGGCTCGGCCATGATCGGCGGCTGGGGCGCCGCCCGGCGCGCCGCGCGCGCCCCCGAGTTCGCGCTTCTACGCGGACGTGGTGACGAGGAACGGCACTGGGGTCCTGCCCGCGTCCTCGGCCTCCTGCTTCGGCTGGCCGCAGTGGGCGGGGTCGGCGCGGGTGCGGTCTCCGCCTGGCTGACCATTCGGACCGCGGGCGCCGGCAGTGACGGCGCCGCTGATGCCGCCGCCCTCGGCTCCCTCGGTGTTGTCGTCCTCATATGCCTGCTCACGCCCTGGATCGTCCCCTGGCTGCAGAGGGCGCTCGCGGTCCTGCCCTTCCCCGGTACCGCGTGGCAGGTGGCCGCGCGGACCGCTGCTCTGGAGTCGCGTCGCTCCTCGGCCACGGTCCTGCCCTTTTTCGTGGCGATCGGGTTGGTGGCCGTCCTCTTCAGCGGCAGGTCATTGGGCCTCGCCTCGGTGTCCACCAAGGGCTTCCTGTCCATGTTCGGCCTCGCCTTCGTCGTGGCCTGGAGCGGCGGGGTCGCCGTCATCGCCATGAGCGCCGGGAGACGGCGTCGTGACGCCGCCCTGCTGCGCGCCGCCGGGGCTCGCGAGGGCGGCGTGCTCGCGGCGCAGGTCCTTGAGGGGGCTCTCCACGCGCTCACCGCGGCTGTCCTCGGTCTCCTCGCCCTCACGGTGGCGGGTCCGCTTCTGGGAGGCGCGGCTGGCCTGACGGTGTCCGACGTCCTCGTCCGCGCACCGCGGGTGGAGCTCGGCGTGGTCACGGGCCTGACGCTGGTCACCACCTGCCTGGCCGTCGTGGTCTCCTCCCGCGCTCGCAGTGGGCAGAGCGTCGGGCAGACCCTGCGGGCACGGGACTGAGCGGGGTCCTCCCGCTGGGTCGTGCGTGGCCCGCTGGGGCGCCGGGTCGTGCGCGTGGCTCGCTGGGGCGCCGGGCCGCCGGGTCGTGCGCGCACTTCGCCGCCTGAGCCGGCGACTCGCCGCATAGAGGTGTACGGCACCGATCCAGGTGGTGAAGTACTCGGAGAACCTTGGTCCTTGGGGCGGCGGCCGGCTCACGTGGTCGTACCCGGGACCGCGCGGTCGTACCTGGGCTCGCGCGGTCGTACCTGGGCTCGCGCGGTCGTACCTTAGAAGCACTCTAAGGTACGACCGCGCGCCGCCGGGTACGACCACGCAGGGTCATCGTCCGTGGAGCGGAGCCGGACGGCCGGGCTCGTTGCTGAGCATGCGGAACCGGACCGATCTCGAGCCGGAACCGGACCGATCTCGAGCCGGAACTCGACCGATCTCGGCGAGGGAAGGCGCTCCGGCTCGGTGGCCCGGCGGGCGGCTCAGCTGTACGCGGTCTCGCTCGTGCCCAGGTACTCCAGCCAGCGCTCGTAGTGGTCGAGGACGTCATGGGCGACTTGGTCGGCGGACCAGTCCATGATGTCGTAGCCCCTTCCACCGCCGCGCAGGCGCACCTCGAGCCGCACCGTGACGTCGTCGGCCTCGTTCATGCCGCCCCCGTAGGAGGGCGCCGGAGCCTCGACCATGCGCACCACGTAGCGGAAGACCCGGTGCCCGTCCGCCCGCTCGAGGACCTCGGGCTCGAACTCGCCGTCGCGCGCCTCGCTGTGCGGGTCCGTCACCAGCAGGGTGGCGCGTCCCAGGTAATTGCGCTCGTCGTCGGGGTCGTTGGCCTCTTCTCCCTCGACGTAGACCTCCGCGTCCAGGCTCTCCTTCTCCAGCTCGGCCGCCACCGCCTCCAGCGCCGGCACGATGCGCCGGTCCAGCGCCCGCCGGGCCCGCTCGGCGCTGACGTGGGCGAAGGTATGGGACAGACGGTCGCGCCAGGAGATGCGGTGCATCCCCGCCGCGGTGCCGGTGAAGCCGACCTGACGGTTGCGGTAGGCGCGCGAGCGGGCCAGGTTGAGGGTCGCCTCTTGACGGAGGGCCCTGAGCAGGCAGGCCATGATCGCGACGAGGATGAAGCTGAAGGGCAGCGCCATGACCAGAGTCGCCTGCTGGAGGATGGTGATGCCTCCTGCTATGAGCATGGCGATGGTGAGCACGCCGGTCAGGGTCGCCCAGAAGATCCGCAGCCATGGGGCGGCGTCCTCCCTCTCGCCCTTGATCCGGCTGGACAGGCTCGACATGACCAGTGCCCCCGAGTCGGCGCTCGTGACGTAGAAGAGGATGCCGATGAACAGGGCGAGCGCGATGACGGGCTTCCCCCCGGCGCCGTCGAGCAGGAGGTAGAGGCCCTGCTCGGGCTTGGTGATGGTGGTGTTGGCGAAGTCCTCGTTGCCCGAGCGGATGAGTTCCAGGGCGCTGTTGCCGAAGATCGCCACCCACATCACCACGTAGGAGAAGGGCAGGATGAGGGCGCCGAAGATGAATTCGCGGAACGTGCGGCCGCGGGAGATGCGGGCCAGGAACATGCCGACGAAGGCTCCCCAGGTGATCCACCAGGCCCAGAAGAACAGCGTCCAGCCGTTGAGCCACTCCTCGGGTCGGTCGTAGGCGTAGGTCTCCAGGGTCAGTTGCGGGAACTGGTAGATGAAGTCGCCGATGCTCTGGATGAGCGAGTCCATGAGGAAGGCCGTGTTTCCCGTGATCAGCACCCACAGGGCCAGGCCGATGGCGAGGACCACGTTGATGTTGGACAGCACGCGCACTCCCCGGTCCACGCCGGTGGTGGCCGAGATCGTCGCCATGATGACGGACAGCGCGATCAGGCCGATCTGCGCGCCGATGCCCTGGGGGATGCCGAAGAGGATGTCGAGGGCCACGTTGAGCTGGACGACGCCGACTCCCAGCGATGCCGCGATGCCGAAGACGCCGCCGACGAGCGCCGCGGTATCGACGACATCGCCGATCCAGCCGTCCACGCGGCGGCCGAGCATCGGGCGCAGTGTGGACCGCACCGCCAACGCGTCGCGCCGTCGGTAGGCGAAGTAGGCCATGGCCATGCCCATGATCGCGTAGACGCCCCAGCCGGAGATCCCGTAGTGGAAGATCGCCAGGACGACGGCGTGCCGGGCGGCTTCGACGGTCTCGCCCGCGCCGACGGGCGGCTTGACGTACTGGGAGACGGGCTCCGCGATGGCGAAGAACATGATGCCGGTGCCGATACCGGCGGCGAAGAGCATGGCGGCCCAGGAGAAGGTGGAGAAGTCCGGGGTGGAGTTGTCGGGGCCGAGCCTCACGCGCCCGTACCTGCTCATGGCGATCAGGAGGACGAAGATGAGAGCGGCCGTGATGAGCAGGATGTAGAAGGAGCCGAACCACTTCCCGGCCCAGGCGACGGCGGTGTCGAAGGCGCTCTGCACGGCCGACGGCGCGATGAAGGCGCCGGCGGTGACCACGGCGATGATGAGGGCGGAGGCGATGAACACGCCCCAGTTGATGGGCTGCCCGGAGGGATCGGGGGTATCAGGGGCGTCGGTGGGATCAGAGGGGTCGGGATCCGTTGGGGCGGGGTTGGGGGAAGGGACGGTGGGCGACTCGACGTCGAGGGCGGTGGCGTCCGAGCCGGTGGGATCGGGTTTGCCGTTCGCTGGCGGTTCCATGCTGATGTGACTCCATTCACCATAGTGATGACAGCGCCAAAGCCTTGCAGGTGCGGGCGCGGAGAGCAAATGGAAGTGGCGGATTCTCGCCGGAAGAAGCGGGTCGGAGGCTGCGTGGGGCTTACGGTTTCCCGCATTGAACATGAAGTAGATCACATTTTGACGAGATCTCGGATTCCGGCAGGCTGGCGGGGTGAGCACTGGTCTGGTCGAGGCGCGCTACGGCGCCGCCATGGATCGCGCCCTTGCTCTCGCCGCCGCCGCCGGCCGAGCCGGGGAGGTGCCCGTGGGCGCCGTCGTCCTCGGTCCCGACGACGACGCCCTGGTGGAGGCTGCCAATGCCTCACGGACCGCCCGCGATCCCACGGCGCACGCCGAGATCCTGGCTCTGAGGGCGGCCGGGACGGCGCTGGGGGACTCGCAGCTGGAGGGGTGCTCACTGGTGGTCACCCTTGAGCCCTGCACCATGTGCGCCGGGGCGATCCGGCTGGCGCGGGTCGTGCGTGTGGTCTTCGCCGCCTGGGAGCCGAGAACCGGGGCCTGCGGCTCTGTGCGCGATGTTCTGCGCGATCCGCGCGCCAATCACCGTGTCGAGGTCGTGTCCGGGCTGCGCGAGCGGGAGTCCGAGGCGCTGCTGCGGCGCTTCTTCGTGGAGCGCCGGTGAGGGGGTGGCGCTGACGGCGGGGTGGTGGAGTGGCGGGGGCTGTGCGGCCCGTCCCTCTCGCCGAGATCGGTCGAGCTCCGTGCCGAGATCGGTCCGGTCTCATCGAGGGGATGAAGGGCCCGATGCTCCTATATCGCTCTAACGGATGGGGACTATTTGTGTAACAGTGCGATAAAGAGGGTTGATGATGTCGATGGATAAGGGGTCATGTCCGTTGCTGTATCCCCGGAGGCGGGCCGGGTAATTTAACGGGTTCTTGCGCTGAAGGTGGTCTTGAAAGCAGTACCGCAATCCTCCTCGCGCGGTCGTTCTCGAATCTGCGCAGTCGTACGTTAGGGGGCAGCTAAGGTACGACCGCGCGGAGAAACGTACGATCGTGCGATACGTGGTAGGATCTCGCGGGGTGCCTGCGATGGCCCGATGTGGATTTGCGGCGCGGGTGTATCGCTCTTGCGGTTCACGGAGGTTTTCAAGGGGTGCCCCTCTTTTTATGCTCGCATTCTTCCCCCATTCCATCGATCTCCAAGCGCGCTCGTAGCGCCTTCGCTGGCGGGAGCTGCCCCGGAGTCCGTTGAGAAAAGCCGGTTCCTCGTGTTGCGGGGGTGTGGTGGGTGGGATGTGTACGGTTGTTTGGGTCTTTTCTCGTCGGGGTGCTGGTTGACGATCCCGGGGCGGGTGCGAGTGCCGGCCCCGGGGCTGCGTCGTCCTCCTGCAACGCTTGCGTGACGCAGCAAGTTCACCTCGGCGGGTCCCGGGCCTGCGTCGTTCTGCCGGCCGGGGTCGCTCGTCGTCGTATCCGCGGAGGGCACCGGCCCGCGCCGCGTCGTCCGCCCGCGGGGTCCGTCCCGGCGCTGGCATGGGTTCTGCTGAGTTCCATAGGCCCCGCGCGGTCGTACGTAAAGCCGCGTGGTCGTACCTTAGAGCCCCTCTAGGGTACGACCACACGCTGTCGGGTACGACCACGCGCTCTCGGGTACGACCACACGTTCCGAGACGCCGAACCACCGGCACCCACCCACCCCGACCGCACCCTCACGCACGATGGGACGAAAGACCTCGCTGATGCTCGTGGTCAGCCGGATGGAAGGAGGGCGTGCTCGTCTTGCGAAAAGGCTCTCATATTCAGGCATTAACCTTGCGAATCCGGTATGACGGTGTTCATGGGGAGGGGCGTATATGTGCGCGGTTTCTGGTCAAACTTTTGACTGGCACGGTCGGGGTGCCGAGGTCTTGCGGCGTTGCGTGTCCCCGTCGTATGCGCGATGTGCGGTCCGGGTTCACTTCTCGACACGGAACTCGACCGATCTCGGCGCGGAACTCGACCGATCTCGAGCTGGAACTGGACCGATCTCGGCGCGGAACTCGACCGATCTCGGCGCGGTGTTGACATGTGCCGCGTGGGCGAGTTCCATGATCGTAACCAGCGCCCGCTGAGATCCGCGGTGTCGAGACGTAAGGAGCACCATGGAGCTGGCCGACTTCCTCCGGCACGTCGATGCCGGACTGCCCGTGCGCGGCGGGACCCCCGCTGCCGTCTTCCAGAGTCGACGCGCCGCCGAGGTTCAGAGGCTCACCGCCGAGCTCAACACCGGGTACCGCTCCCCCGAGGAGATCCGCGACCTCATGGAGCGGATCGTCGGTCGTGCAGTGCCCGAGTCCTTCCGCCTCTTCCCGCCCTTCACTACCGATTTCGGCGCCAATATCCACCTGGGCGAGCAGATCTTCATCAATTCCGGATGTCGTTTCCAGGATCAGGGCGGCATCTGGATCGGGGACCGCTGCTTCATCGGCCACGACGTCGTCATGGCGACCCTCGACCACTCCCTGGCCGTGGCGGACCGCGCCACCACCCATCCGGCGCCGATCCGTCTGGGCTCCGATGTGTGGGTGGGGGCCAAGGCCGTCATCACCTCGGGGGTGACCATCGGCGACGGCGCGGTGATCGCGGCGGGCGCCGTCGTCACGCGCGACGTGCCGCCCTGCACGATCGTCGGTGGAGTGCCCGCGAAGGTCATCCGCCGTCTCACCGCCGATGAGGCCGGCGACGCGCGACGTGTCGTCGATGAGGCCGACGACGGGGAGGCCGCGGGCTGAGACTGGGGGAGTGGGGCCGAGGCCCCGAGCGAGCGGCTCCGGCCCCGTGAGCGACCTCGCACCCGCAGCGGATTGGGGCGGATGCCGCCTGCCGTGTACTCTCGACCCCTGAGGTAGCGTGTCCGAGCGGCCGAAGGTGCAGATCTCGAAAGTCTGTGTGGTTCATAGCCACCCTGGGTTCGAATCCCAGCGCTACCGCCACGGTGGTCTCGGGCCCGGAGGGTCCGAGACCTCGGTTTTCTGTGCGGAATATGGCGGGGTAGGTCGAGCTCCGACCTCTCTGCGTGGGATGCGATGCCCTGCGCTGCGCGGCCCGACGCGGACCCGCCTCGTCGGAGCCCGCGTCGCTCCCTTCACCAGGGCCTTGTCGAGCCCGACAGCGTCGTGCGAGGGGCGCTGCTCGTGAGATCCCCTCTTAATGAGGACCGGGGCTCTCGGGAGTGCGATCCGACAGCGAGGCGATGTGCTGAGCGATCGCGAGGCCGGTGGCGTCCCCGGTCGTGGCGATGAGGATCGTGTTGTCGCCCGCGATGGTCCCCAGGACGCCGGGGAGCATCGCGTCGTCCACGGCGGCCGCCATCAGCTGGGCGGCGCCCGGCGGCGTCTGGAGAACGACGTCCCCGTGGGCGCAGGCCACCGAGACCAGTAGCTCCTCGGCCAGATGCGCGAGATGCTGGTCGGCCTGCACCTCGGCGTCGTCGGGAAGGCGCTTCTGCCCGGGGGCGCCCGCCTCGGGCAGGACGTAGACCTGCTTCCCGCTGGCAGTGCGGGCCTTGGAAGCGCGCATCGCCTTGAGATCGCGCGACAGCGTCGCCTGGGTGACGGTGAAACCATGCGTTACGAGCATCTGCTGCAGCTCGCGCTGCGAGTGGATGCGGGTCGTGCTGATGATCCGCTGGATCAAGCGGCGCCGCGCGGCCCGTGTACGGGCCGCGATATCAACATCCTGTTGCGGTGACATGATTTTCACGGAACCTCCATGGTCGAGGCCGACGTGCGTCCGGGAGGGCGGGAGTTCCCCGCCCTCC
>ERZ773059.1299-NODE-1299-length-12387-cov-6.044437_pt1 | contig 12387 bp, 9 predicted proteins | sample MGYA00580514_ERZ773059 | MGnify/ENA primary metagenome ERZ773059 (study PRJEB29015, sample SAMEA2737981) | human oral metagenome | biome: human oral; feature: human-associated habitat; material: dental | place: China | collected 2056 ...
GCAGGACAACGCCTACATCTTCGGCGCCACCGAGGACGAGCTCCCCGCCCTGCGCTCGACCTACGACCCGCACGCCGTCTACGAGACCGTCCCCGGCCTCAAGCGCGTCCTCGACGCCTTCATCGACGGCACCCTGGACGACAACGGCTCCGGCTGGTTCGCCGACCTGCGCCGCAGCCTGCTGGAGGCCTCCTACGAGCCCGCCGACGTCTACTACGTGCTGGGCGACTTCGCCGCCTACCGCGAGACGAAGGACCGCATGGCGGCGGACTACGCCGATCAGCGCGCCTGGCAGCGCAGGGCGTGGGTCAACATCACCGGTTCCGGCCGTTTCTCCTCCGACCGCACGATCAGCGACTACGCCAGGCTCTGGAACATCCGGCCCGAACCGATCGCCTGATCCGTTCCGCGCCCCTCAGCGCCCCCTCAGCGCCTTCTGCGCGCCCTCCCCCCATCAGCGGTGGCGGGTCGGCGCGGCGCACGACCGGCCCGACGCCCCGGATCGCGGGCGCCGGGCCGGCCCGGTTCCCGGGCGTCAGTCCTCCCGGCTCTCGCGCGCCTCCTGCGCCCGTGCGACGGCGTCCGCATCGAATCGCATGACGAGCGTCAGGACGAAGGCGATGGCCGCGGCGCCCAGGCAGCCCACCGTGAACATCCCGAAGCCCGGTCCCAGGAAGATCGGCAGGGTCGTCAGGCCCGGGAAGGCGAAGCTCATGGCGGCCGCCCCGCTGGCCCCGGCGACGCCACCACCCACGGCGCCCGCGACGCACACCGCCGCGAGCGGCTTCCTCAGCGGCAGCGTGACACCGAACATCGCCGGTTCCGTGATGCCGAAGCACGCGGAGATCGCAGCGGAGACGCATACGGTGCGATACGCCCGGTTCTTCGTCCTCAGGCACACGGCGAGGCAGGCGCCGGCCTGGGCGAAGACCGCCGGGGCGAAGAACGCGAGGATCGTGTCGGACCCGAAGGCCACGATATTGCTGATCGCGATGGGCACGAGCGCCCAGTGGAAGCCGAAGAGCACCATGAGCTGGATGAGCCCGCCCAGGGTCGCGCCGGCGAGCACGGGGCTCAGGGAGTGGACCCAGCCGTAGCCCTGCGCGAGCCCCTGGCCGATGGCACTCCCGACGGGGCCGAGGACGACCAGGACGCCACCGGCCGCCACGACGAGGGAGACGAGGGGCACCAGGGGGCCGCGCACCACCTCCGGGAGGCAGCGCCCGGCGACCCTCTCCGCACCGGCGAGGACGAGGACGCCGAGCAGGATCGGGATGACGCTCGACGGGTAGGTGACCGCACCCACGGGTGCGCCGAAGAAGGTCACCCGCTGCCCGGACTCGAGCGCCGCCGACAGGTCCGGGTAGAGGACGACCGCGGCCAGGAGGACGGCTGTGACACGGTCGGCGCCCACGAGCGCGGCCGTCGTCGAGGCGAGGAAGACGGGCAGGAAGTAGAACAGGGCAGAGGCGATCGCGTCGCACACGACGTAGGCGGGCGAGCTCTCCGCGAGCCAGCCGGCGAGGACGGCCGCGGCGAGCGTCCCCTTGAGGATGCCAGCGGCCGACAGCACGTTGACGATGGGCAGGAAGATCGCGCTGATCGCGTCGATGGCGGCCTGGTACAGGGGCCTGTCGCCCGCCTGACGGCGGGCACCGCGCCATTCGCGCCACCGGACGAGCAGTCCGCGCGCACCGGTGGGACCGGGTGCACGGGTCCGGGTCTCGGCGCTCACTGGAACATCAGCTCCGCCGCGCCGATGATGCCGAAGTCGTCGCCGAGCTCGGCCTGGCGGAAGTAGACGGGGGCGTCGTTGTCGTTGTACTGGTCGAAGTAGGCTCGCACCTTCGGGAAGAGGCGATCTCCGAGGTTGAGAAGGCCGCCGCCGAAGACGTAGCAGTTGATATTGAGCAGGACGTAGACGTTGTAGATCCACAGGGCGAGGTAGCGCGCCATCTGATCGATGGCGCTGTGGGCCATCTCGTCGCCGAGGTCGTAGGCCTCCTGGAGGGTGCGGCACGTGATGTTCTCCGTCCCGTCGACGAGCTCGACCATGGTGGTGCCCCGGCCCTCGTCGATCCACTGCCGGATGTGCCTGACGATCATGGCGCCCGAGCAGTAGGACATGAGGCAGCCGCGGTTCCCGCAGCCGCACTCGATGCCCTGACCCGGATTGACGATCATGTGGCCGGACTCCCCCGCCCATCCGTAACGGCCGCGGAAGAGCTTGTTGTCAATGACCATCGCGGAGGAGATTCCCGTGGACACGGGGCAGTAGAGCATGTCGCGGAATCCCCGACCCGCGCCGTAACGGTGCTCGGCGAGGGCCCCGGCGTGCGCGTCGTTGTCCAGCAGCACGCGGACGTTGCCGCCGATGCGCTCCTTGAGGTACTGGCGCGCCGGGACGTCCTTGAGAAGGGGCAGATTCGCCGTCTTGACGATGCGGCCCTCCTCGTAGTTCACGTAGGACGGCATCGCCACACCGATCCCGCGCAGGTCGCTCGTCTCGGTACCGCTGTCGCGCACGAGTTCGAGACAGGCGTCGATGATGCCGTCGAGGAACGCCTCGGGGGCCAGGTCCTTGTCAGCGGGGAACTGAGTGCGTCGCAGGAGGACGTGCTCGTTGTCGAACATGCCCAGTGCGACCTTGGTGCCGCCCACGTCGACGCCGATCGTGCAGCCGGTTCTGCTGGGCAGGCCGGGGGCGTCGAAGAACGGGCGCGGATTGAGCGCCTCGCGCTGAGCGGCGGCGAGCTCCTCCCGGGTGGTCAGAGGCGCTCGGGTGGTCGCGTCGGCGCCCGTACCGGTCAGTGTGCTGGTCATGGTGACTACTCCTTCGTGGTCGTGCGGGCGTCATCGCCCGCGGGATGGGGATGGCGGCGCCCCCGTGCACCGACTCGATCGGATCGCACGGCGGGCGGATGAGGACGCTGCTCGACGACGTTGTCGAACGGCCCGGGCCGCGGCATCATCGTCGGGCGGGCCTGCTGCTCGACGGCGTTCGAGCAGGTCATCGGGATCGTGGTGGTGCCGTCGGTTTCGAGGGATCGGGGCGACGGCGCCCCGGAAGTCCGCCCCCACCGTTGCGCGACCGGACGCGGGGCGCGGCGATGCGATGGCGGATCGGTGGATTCAGCCGGTCGGGCGGCCGCCCTCAGACGATCTCGGCGGCGCCGAAGGCCTCGCGGAAGTCGTCGGCGAAGGCGTCGACGGCCAGGGAGACCAGGGGCAGGGCGAGCATGGAGTCGAGGAGGTCCGCGCCCACCGTGACGGCGTGCGCGCCGGCGGCCACTGCGTCGGTGACCTGCTTGATGTTCTTGAAGCTCGCCGCCAGGATTCGCGTTGGCACCCCCTCTCTGTCGATGTCCTCCCGCAGCGCCGCGATGACGCGCAGCGGGTCGATGTCGGCGTCGGACATCCTGTTGACGTAGGGGGCCAGGTAGTCGGCCCCGGCCGCCGCGGCCAGCAGACCCTGCGCCGTCGAGTAGACGGCGGTCGCGGTGACCCGCACCCCCTGCGCCTTGAGCGCGGTGATGGCGGGGAGGCCGGCCGCGGTGGTCGGAATCTTGACGAGAGTGCGCTCCCCCGCGATCCTCCGGATGACCCGGGCCTCCCGGAGCATTCCGTCGGTGTCGCGGGCGACGACCTGGACGTGGAGGTCCCTCTCCCCGACGAGCCCGCGCAGGCGGGCCAGGTCGGAGGCGAAGTCGCTCGGCTCCGCCGCCCGCAGAATGGTCGGGTTCGTGGTGACGCCGAGCAGCGGGAAGACCGCCAGTGCGTGCTCCACGCGCTGCGGGCGGGCGTCATCGATGAGGATCTTCATGGTCTCTCCCCGGGGTGGTTCGTGTCGTCGTTCAGAGGGTCTGCTCGGTGCGGGCGATGATGTCGTCCTGGGTCTGCTTGGACAGGACGACGAAGAATGCGCTGTACCCGGCGACGCGGACGATGAGGTCGCGGTGCCGCTCCGGGTGCGCCTGCGCGTCGATGAGGACGTCCCGATCGACGACGTTGTACTGGATGTGGAAGCCGTGGAGCCGGTTGAAGAAGGCGCGGAGCATGGCGATGAGCTTCACGCGGTCCTCGGGCTCGGCGAGGATCTGAGGAGTGACCTTCTGGTTGAGTAGGACGCCTCCGGTGATGCGGCCGGTGTCCAGCTTCGAGACGGACTTGAGCACCGCCGTCGGCCCGTTGGTGTCGGCGCCGTGGCTCGGCGAGCAGCCCTCGGCGAGGGGCTCGCCCGCGTGGCGCCCGTCGGGGGTGGCGGCCGTGGAGGCCCCCTGGGGCACGTTCGCGGAGATCGAGGACGTGCCGGCGTAGTAGGTGCCGCCGATAGGTCCGCGCCCGTAGCGGGAGTTCCGGTAGGTGAAGATCTCGTCGATGTCGGTGGCGTAGGCGCGCACGAGGAGCTCATCGACATCGTCGTCGTCGTTGCCGTACTTCGGGGCCGCGACGAGCAGCTTGCGGATGCGCTCGCCCTCCTCGCCGGCGAAGTCGTTCTGGAGGGCCTCCCAGAGCTCCTCGCCGGTGATGGCCCGGTCCTCGAAGACGGTCTTCCTCAGAGCGGCCAGGGAGTCGCCGAGGTTGGCGATCCCGACCTGCAGGCCGGAGCAGAAGTCGTAGACGGCGCCGCCCTCCTTGAGGGTCCTGCCACGGCCGATGCAGTCGTCGACGAGGCCTGAGCACAGCACGTCGGCGGTCCTGTGCTCCAGTGCCAGGTCGCAGGAGGCGTCCAGCACGATGCAGTGGCGCTGGAACTCGCGGATCGTGGTGTCCCAGGCCTCCATGACCTCGTCGAAGGAGGTCATGTCGCGCAGGTGCCCGCGGGAGGGCGCCAGTCGGACCCCCGAGGCCGGGTCGAGGCCGTCATTGAGGGCGACCAGGAGCGCCTTGGGGAAGTTGAGGAAGCTCATACCGGTGCACCGGTAGCCCCAGCGGCCGGGCACGGCGACCTCCACGCAGCCGATCGCGGAGTAGTCATGGGCGTCCTCGGAGGAGACGCCGCGCTCGATGAGCGAGGGGATGATGATCTCGTCGCTGTTGAAGGCCGGCATCCCCGTGCCCAGGCGCATGAGCTCGACGGCCTCGTTCATGAAGTCGTCGCTCAGGCCCCTGTGGTAGCGGATGGTGAGGTTCGGCTGGGGCAGATGGGTCTGGGCGACGGCCTTGATGATGAGGTGGGACAGGCGGTTGACGGCGTCGGAGCCGGCGGCGTCCTGCCCGCCGATGGTGACGTTCTGGTAGAGGGGGCTGCCGGCGGAGAACCGGGTGTGGCTCCAGGAGCGGATCTTGTTGACCGTGAACGTCTTGAGCCACAGGTTGGAGAGCAGCTCGACGGCGGAGTCCTCGGTCTCGCGGCCGGCCTCGAGGTCGGCGCGCAGGTGGGGCCACAGGTACTGGTCGAGACGGCCGTAGGACAGGGAGTGGCCGTTGGACTCGATCTGCAGGGCGACGTGCACGAGCCAGATCGACTGCACGGCCTCCTGGAAGGTGGTGGCCGGGTGCTCGGGCACGACCTGGAGGATCCGGGCCATCTCGCGCAGCTCGGCGCGACGGGTCGGATCCGTCTCGGCCAGGGCGAGCCGGCCCGCGAGCTCCGAGTAGCGGTGGGCGAAGGCGATAACGGCATCGAAGGAGATGAGCAGGGCCCGGTAGAAGGGCGCCTTGTCGAGCTCGGCGGGGTCGGTGAGGTCGAGCGCGTCGAGGGCGGCGCGCGTGCGCTCCTTGTAGCCGGCCAGGCCCTCGCGAAGGAGACGACGGTAGTTGACGGCCAAGTGGGCGTCCCCCGAGGTGATGTTGCCCTCGGGGTGGATGATGCCCAGGTCGTAGAAGCGCCTGGAGTCCTCGGGCATGAGGGTCAGCGCGTGCTCCTTGAGGGTGCGCCCCCTCCAGAAGGGCGCGATCCCGCGGAGCGTCTCCTTGGCCTCCTCGGAGATGGTGAAGCGGTCGCCGGGGCGCTCGTCGAACTCGTCGAGCTCGGCGATCACCCAGTCCATGGCGTACTCCGGCATGACGGGAGCGGCCCGGTTGGCACTCGCCTGGTTGCCCGCGAGGCGCGAGGAGGGTTCGATGTAGATCGTCATCCTCTCCAGGACGTTCCTCAGCATGAGGGCCCGGATCATGACGAGCGGCTGGTCGGCGTTGTCCCGGTAGGTGTCGGTGGTGATGACGGCGCGCTCGACGCACACGGAGGGCTCGGCGCTGAGCAGTTCGTCGCGCCAGGCCTCCATGCGATCGGTGAGTCCTCCGAAGCGGGGGCCTCCCAGGGCGGGGCGCGCGGGGGGCGTGGTGACGGGGGCGGTCGTGGTGGTCATGACGGTTCCTCTCTGGTGGTGAGGGCGGTGGGGCCCGAGTCCCTTCCGACGACGCGGTCCGGCTCCGGACGCGCCTGGGCGGGGTGGACGGCGGCGGTCCCGTCGGCGTCGACGGTGACGACCTCGACGCCGGCGCCCGTGAGCGCGTCGACCTGGGCATCGGGGGCGGCCGAGTCGGTCCACAGCGCGGCGACGTCGTCGACGCCGAGAAGCGGAACGGGACCGTGGCCGCCGAGCTTCTCGGACTCGGTGAGGACGACGACGCGCTCGGCCCTGCTCGCCAGGGCGCGCACGGCGGTGGCGCGCATGTAGTCGCGAGCGGTGAAGCCGAGCGAGGGGGTGAAGCCATCCGTGCCGATGAAGAGGCGGTCGACGATGAACTGCCGGGCGCACAGCTCGACCATCGGTCCGACCAGCACCCTCGAGTCGTGCTGCTGCTCGCCGCCGAGAAGCACCGTGCTCACCATCGGATGGGCGCCCAGCCTCTGGGCGATGAAGGCCGAGTTGGTGACGATCGTGATGCCCGTGCGCTGGATCGAGATCTGCTCGGCGAGGAGGGCGCAGCACGAGCCGGCCTCGATCATGACGGTCTCGCCGTCGTTCACGGTCGCGGCCGCGGCCGCGGCGATACGGACCTTCTCCGCGTAGTGGTAGGCGAGACGCCCTGCGGGGTCGTCGGGCGAGACGAGCATCGCGACACCGCGCTCGCGCCGGATGAGGCCACGAGCCTCGAGGTCGTCGAGGTCCTTGCGGATGGTGACGGTGGAGACGTGGGCGATACCGGCGAGCTCGGCGACGGCGATGCGACCGGCGACGACGATGGACTCGAGAAGGGTGAGCTGACGAGTACTCATGGTGTCCATGCCCCCCTTCCTATCGCACGAGATCCTGATGCGTCGTCGTCCGAAGCATTGAGAACAACGGTAGAGGGTCACGTCTCTTCGCAAATAGGCCCTTTGTCCTTCATTCGTAAGTTATTATCGTTATGAACGAAAGGTCGTGAGTTTTCATGCCATCCAGGACGCCCCGCTCCGTCGACACCGGCAAGGCCCGTCCCCCGGCCCGCGGCCGGAGGCCGGCATCATCGGTCACCGGCCCGGCACCGGTCGCCGCCTCCCGCACCGGGGTGGTGTTCAATGTCCAGCGCTTCTCCCTGCACGACGGCCCGGGCATCCGTACGGTGGTCTTCCTCAAGGGTTGTCCGCTGCTGTGTCCGTGGTGCGCGAATCCCGAGTCGATCAACCCGAGCGTGGAGGAGTTCCTCGACCCGGACACCGGGGAGGTCTCACCCGCCGGCCGCACCCGCACGATCGAGGAGCTGCTCGAGACCTGCGAGGCGGACCGCGTCTTCTTCGAGGAGTCGGGGGGCGGCGTCACCCTGTCCGGCGGTGAGGCGATGATGCAGCACGCCTTCGCCATCGAGATGCTGCGCCGCCTCCAAGCAGTCGGCATCCACACCGCCATGGAGTCCACCGGTCACGTCGCGGCCCCGGTCTTCGAGCGCGCCCTGGAGCATCTCGATTACCTGCTCATGGATGTCAAGCACCACGACCGCCAGGAGCACAAGCGGTGGACCGGCGGCTACAACGACCTGCCGCTGCGCAACCTGTCGCGCGCCGTCTCCCGCGGTATCGACATCTGCGTCCGCATCCCCGTGATCCCCGGTGTCAACGACACCCTCCGAGACGCACGGGCCTTCGCCGCTCTCCTGCGCCGGCTCCGGGTCGAACGGGTGCAGCTCCTGCCCTTCCACCAGTTCGGCGAACGCAAGTACGCCCTCCTCGGCCGCCCCTACCGGATGGCGGGGATCGCCGCCCTCCGCCAGGAGGATCTCCTGGACTACCGGGACCTCATGAGAGCCGAGGGCGTCGAGGCCCACTTCTGAGCGCCGGTCCGCTCCCGATCATCAGAAGAGCAGCGCGGCCAGCTGGCGACGGGCCCGCGTCACCTCGGGAGTCGACGAGCCGATGATGTCGAAGAGCTCGAGCAGTCGTAGCCGCGCGGTCTCCCGCTCCTCGCCGGTGCGCGAGCGCACCGCCTCGAGCCCACGTCCCAGGGCGACGTTGACGTCCCCCTGCGACAGGGCGGCGTCGGCCCCGGCGAGCTGATCCTCCACACTCGCCCCCGGTGCGTCCGCCGCGGCCAGGAGGGCGCGGGGATCCTTGCCGTCCATGCGTCCCAGCATGCGGATCTGCCCCCGCGCCACCTTGAGCTCGGCATCCGCGGGGCTCTGCGCGATGGCGCTGTCGTAGACCTTCTCGGCAGCGGCGTAGTCGCCCCGTTCCATGGCCTCGCGGGCCCGGCGCTCCACCTCGGTCTCCTCGGGCTCCACCGGCTCCGCGTCCGCGGCCGGCGGCGGGGCGAGGCGCCCGGTGACGCCATTCCGGGCCGCCAGCTCAAGCAATTGGTCGAGCAGGCCCCGCAACTGGTCGGCGGGAATCGCCCCCTGGAACAGGGGCACCGGCTGTCCGGCGATCAGTGCCACGACGGTGGGCACGGCGGTGGCCTGAAGCGCCTGGACAACCTCCGGGGCGGCATCGACATCCACACGTGCGACCTGGAAGCGACCGGCGTACTCCTGAGCCAGTGCCTCGAGCCGGCTGACGAGGTCTGCGGAGGATCGGGAGCGCGCGGCGTGCAGGACGACCACCACCGGCACCTGAGTGGAGGTCTCGGCGACGTCGCGCAGGGAGGCGGCGTCGACATCCACGACCAGCGGCGCCGGTATCGCGGCCGCCGGTCCCGCGGCACCGGTCGCGGGACGCTCCGCAGGGGACTTCCCACGGCCCGGCGAACCACCGTCCGCGGCGGGAGCGCCCTGTCGGGAAGCGAGAGTGGACAGGTCCACGGCGCCGAACATGCTCATGGGAGGGCCTTTCCCGGGCTGAGCCCGCTGATGAGTCGAAACAGTGCGAGAGTAGGTGCGGCTGGGATGAGAAGGGCTTGAGAGGCGCGCGGCCCCGCGTGTCAGCCGGGCGACTTCGAGTCGTCCTTGGAGGCCGAGGCCAGCACGGCGCTCCGACCCAGCACCACGGCCGGGGAACCGGAACCGGCGGACGGTATCGAGAAGGCCACCATGACGTCGTAGGTCGACGTGACCTCGCCGGTGATCTCAGTGCCCGTCCCCAGGAGGGAGGCGACCTCCGGAAGCATCTTGAGCGTGGACTTGGCGACCGTGCGCTTGTACACGACGTCGTAGCTGAGGGTCGTGAGCACGATCGCGCCGTTGTCGGTGGTGCGCAAACCGCGGAAGCCGTCGGAGCCGGCGCGCGCCGTCACCGCGATCTCACCGGCGGAGGAGACGTCCTTGCTGCGCAACGATCCCAGCTGCTGGCGCAGCAGATCGTCGGCGAAGACCGCCCCGTTGTCCCCGTCCGGGTTGTTCAGGGCATCGACGTAGGAGTCCAGCACCTCCTGCGGCGCGGCGGCTAGCACGTTGACATCGCCATCCATCTGCTCGCTGCCATCCACCTGCTCGCTGCCGACTGAGGCCGTCGCGGTCGCGGGCACCTCGACGCCGGCGAACGGCCGCACCCAGGCCCACAGCTCGAAGTTGTCGCGCGCGGCGTCCTGAGTCAGCGCCAGCAGATAGGGAACATCATCGCCATCGGCGGTCTCGGTGACCGTCAGGGCGATGCGCGGGAAGCCCGTGGCCCGCCCCACGGTCCCAGCCTGGCTCAGGGTCGTGAAGTGCTCGATCTTGCTGTCGTCCTGGGCCGCCGAGGCGAGAGCATATTCCTCGGTCCGTACACGCAGAGCGGGACCGGTGAGATAGCCGGACAAGAGCTCCGGACTCTTCTGGGCATCAGCGCCGTCCAGACCCGTCTGAATCCGGTCGAGGGCGCTGGTGAGGTGCTGACTGTCCAGGACGGGGTGGGCCGTGGGGGTACTCACCTCCGGCGCCGGAGGGAGTTCCTGCGAGCATGCCGCGAGGGTGAGGCCGACGGCGGTCGCCGCGGCGGAGGTGAGAAAGACTCGGCGGCTGGTCATCATGCGTGCTCCTCATCGGACTCAGGGCCGGCGGGCGGGTCGGAATCGGCGCTGCGAGGCCGCCGGTGCTCCGCAGGCCAGCCCTGAGTCGGGAAGGAGAAGTCCTGCGCCTGCGGCCCGGCCTGGTCGCCGTGGCCGGGTTGGCCCTCGTAGCCGACCTGCCCCTCGTAGCCGGGTTGGCCCTCGTAGCCGGGCTGGCCCCCGTAGCCGGGGTAGGCGGAACCGGAGAAGCCCTGCCCCTGCGGCCCGGCCTGGCCGCCGTGGCCGGGTTGGCCCTCGTAGCCGGGCTGGTCGCCGTAGTCGGGGTAGGCGGGACCGGAGAAGCCCTGCGCCTGCGGCCCGGGCTGGTCGCCGTGGCCGGGTTGGCCCTCGTAGCCGACCTGACCCTCGTAGCCGGGCTGGCCCCCGTAGCCGGGCTGGTCGCCGTAGTCGGGGTAGGCGGGACCGGAGAAGCCCTGCGCCTGCGGCCCGGGCTGGTCGCCGTGGCCGGGTTGGCCCTCGTAGCCGACCTGACCCTCGTAGCCGGGCTGGCCCCCGTAGCCGGGCTGGTCGCCGTAGTCGGGGTAGGCGGGACCGGAGAAGCCCTGCCCCTGCGCCTCGGATCCACCGGCGCCCTCGAGGGGAGCCTCGCCCCCGGACTCCCACTGGGCGGTCTGGCGGTAGTCCCACTGAGTGGTCTGGTAGGCGGCCGCCCCGCCGGCGTCCGATTCGGGAACCGCGCCGTACGCGCCGCCGATCCCATCGGGCGATTCGCCGTCATACATGTGCTGCTCGAAGGCCTGAGGGTCCTCAGAAGCCTCGACACCGCCGAGGTAGACGCGACCGGTGCGCGGGTCGATCCACTCCTCCCCGGCGGCCTCCGCCCGTTCCTTGTCCCGAAGCTCTCTGCGCGACAGCGGCCTGTTCGGGTCGCCGATCTGCGGGATCCCGGCAGTGGTGACTCCATCGGCCCGAGCGAGCCGAGCGGCACGCTCGGCGGAGCGGGCGCGCCGCTGCTCATCCGCACGACGCATCTGGATGTCGATGAGAAGGAGGAACACGCCGACGAGCAGGAGGAGCCCGCCGAGGACGAGTCCCGGAACGAGCCAGGGCGTCGAGACCCTGCGGGGCCAGGACAGTGAGATGCTGGGGGCGGGCGAGGCCCCGTCGGTGGCCGCCAGCACGACCAGATCGGTGTCGGCGGCGTCCAGGTCGAGTGCAACCGAGCCCTTGTCCGAGGCGGTGGTCAGCCACAGATCGGAATTGGTCGGATCCGCCCCGGAGGCCTCCAGGACGGTGCAGCCGTTCGCATCGGTGCTCGGGGCGGCCGTCGGCGCATCGGAGGCGGTCGCCTCGGCCGTCGCACCGGGAGTCGCTGCCGGAGCAGTCTCATCACCGCACCTAGTTGTGACATCGGTCGCGGACAATCTGTCCCAGCTGTCCATGCCCGTGACGGAGACGTACGGGTCGTTGGCGAGCCAGGCATTGACATCGGCCGAGTGCCCCACCGCGAGGAAGACCTGGTCGTCGCCCGAGGCGGCCGTGGCGGTGACGGTGACCTTGGAGTCGATTCGGTTGAGGACGCCCGGCTGCGTGACGACGTAGTTCTGGGCGGGGGCCGAGGCGAGAGTCGCCTCGGCGGTCGCACCGGGTCGCCAAACAGTGGCGGAGCAGACGGCCAGGATGATGGCGATCAGGCCGAGGACGGCGATGATCGCGCTCAGGATCCGTCGGTTCACGGCGTGACTCTCCTCGAAGTCGTGGACATGGCACCGCTGTCACCGGCCCCTGCGCCGAACGCTGCTCCCACAGAGCCCGGTTGCAGACATCGCCCAGAATCGCACGTTCATTCCATCCGTGCGAGGAGCCCCGCCGAAGATCACAGAGCCTGCGCCCTCAGCGGACGAGCGGCCCGCAGGCGCCTAAAGACACCTGAAAGCCACCTGAATCGGCGTGTCTCCCCGATTCCGCTCGACGTCGGAGCACAATCCGATCATGATCAGGCCCTCAGGGCCTAGGCGCGAAGGGCGCTCTCATGGCTACGATTGGGTCACAGCGGGCCGCGGCGGCCCGCCAGAAGGAGGAGTGACGTGGCCGAGGGGTCTTC
>ERZ773059.1300-NODE-1300-length-12371-cov-2.549285_pt1 | contig 12371 bp, 9 predicted proteins | sample MGYA00580514_ERZ773059 | MGnify/ENA primary metagenome ERZ773059 (study PRJEB29015, sample SAMEA2737981) | human oral metagenome | biome: human oral; feature: human-associated habitat; material: dental | place: China | collected 2056 ...
CCCACAGCCCGAATTGGACCACGGCCGGCTGGTCTAGTCCCCATTTGGCCGCCAGCGCAGCCTGCTGCTGCGGCGTGGCCGGCGATTCGCTGCCGAAATACGCCTGGACCGGGTCGATCGGGGAGATCTTGGCCAGCACGAAGGTGAGTACGCTGACCGCCGCGATCAGCGAGGCGCATTTCAGCAGCTGCCCGGCGGCGTACCACGCGATCCCGGAGCCGGGCCGGGGCCGGACCGTCGAGGTCGTGGTGGCACTCATGCGCCCGTCACGTCCCACCGGTGCAGGTTGTGGATGACGTGCAGGAAGTGGTCGTGCGGGTGCACGTGCTGCTCGCCGAGGCTCAGCCCTTCGCGGACGAGGTAGTTATTCCTCGTGTAGCAGCACATCAGGTACGGGCTGTCGCCGAGGATGCTGCCGCCGGTCTGCCCATCCCACAGTGCGTCGTGCCAGTGCTGGGTGGCGGTCTGCGAGTCGGGCGACCCCAGCGCCGCCGTCAGGTGCTGCTCGACCCGCTCGTTGACGTAGCAGGCGATGTTGGACCAGCCTTTCTTGCGGATATTCGCGCTCGACAGCTGCTCGTACACCGCGTACGGCGTCAGCTCGCCGCCGCCCAGCACGATCGGGTTAGCCCGGTGCCGCTTCGCCATCGAGGTGAAGTCTTGCGCGTCCAGGTTGACCTGGATCCCGATCTGGCGCATCTGTTCCTTGAAGCCCTCCGCGATCGCCTGCCGGCCGGCGTCCGAGGGCGGGTAGTGCAGGGTGAAGGAGGCCTTCAGGTCACCTTTGGCGCGGATCTTGTCCGGGCCGAGCCGCCAGCCGGCCTGGTCGAGCATCTCGGTGGCCTTCGCCACGTCACCATCCTTACGGCCGGCGGTGTCCTTCCTGATGCCCCACGCAAAGGCGTCGAAGGCGTCGAAGGCGACCTCGCCGTAGCCGAGCAGGCACTGGTCGACGATCTGGCGCCGGTTGAGGGCGGTAGCCAAGGCGCGGCGCAGGTCCCGGTCGCTGGTGACCGCGTTGCCGACCGGGTTGCCTTCCACCTGCCAGGCGCCTGGCTGCTGGCAGGGCATCGAGATCGTGCGGTAGTCGAAGGTCGGCAGCGAAACCAGGCCGAAGCCGGGGATCTGCTGTTGTGACAGGTTCGGGTAGACGCAGGTGATGTCAACCTTCCCGGCTTGGGCCGCGGCCAGCCCGGCGTCAACGGCCATCATCAAGATCGTGACCTTGGCGAACTTCGCCTTCGGGCCGTAATAGGAATCGTTGCGTTCCAGGATCACCTGCTGGCCCTGGATGTAGGTGGCGAGCTTCCACGGCCCGGAGCCGACCGGTTTGGTGCCGTATCCGTCGCGGTAGCCGGCCTTCGGGACGATCCCCAGGACGGCCGCGGTGTAGAGCAGAGTCGAGGAGGGCTGGTCGAGACGCAGCTCGACCGTCGTGGGCGAGGTGGCGACGGCGGTGCTGAAGCTGGGCAGGGAGACCTTGGCGGCTTCCTTGGCCTTGGTGAAAGTGAAGGCCACATCCTCGGCGGTGAGCGCCGAGCCGTCGGAGAAGGTGACGTCCGAGCGGATCGTGAAGGTCCAAGTCAACCCGTCTGGGCTGACCGTGTACCCGGTGGCCAGGTCGTTCACGATCTCGTTGCGCTCGTTGGCGGTCATCAGCGCCGAGTGGATTAGCGCGACGCCGGTCTCGCCGAAGCCGAGCACCGGGTCGAAGGGTGGTTTGAGGGTCGAGGGGTCCATCGCGATCACCACCTCCTGGCGCTGGCTCAGCCGCTGCGGCAGGGGCGAGGTTGAGGCGACGGACTGGGAGCTGCTCGCGCAGCCCTGCGTCAGGCCCAGCGACGCCCCGGCCGCCAGGCCGGCTGCACCCGTGATCAGGCTCCGCCGCGACCACACTGATGCGATGTGATGGGTCATGGTTCTCCTCTCGGGCACTCTCACGGTGCCGGGGTGGGTTGCTGAGGTGACCTAACCGAGCTGCGCTGCGGCAGGTCAGCAATGGTGACGGATCGGGGGCGCGGCGCCGACGACTAGATGATAACAGTTCTCATTTGAGGGGGTGGTGGTTTCTCTCGTACGTCGAGAGGAGACGGCCACCCCGACGCGCCGGGCGCAGGCGATGAAGGCTGATGAACTCGATCGGTTCATCGCAGGTCCTTCCTGGACCGCGACAACCGAGAATGGCCACCCGCAGTCCGCGACGGGTATGTACGCCGAGCGGGGACCAGCGATCCGGCTTCACCAGGTGGTGTCACGGTTGCGGGACAGCGTCAGATTTGCACTGAACTTCTCTGAATCCACGCTCCAGGTCAGGCTAGCAGTGCCTCGCCGCCTCACGGTACTCAGGTTGGTCTGAGTGCTCATCGGGAAGCGCGACCACTGGTGAGATGCCAGGCCTCAACTCGACACCGACATTCGGATCCTGTACGTTTGGCGCAGGATGACTGCATCATCCGTACAGATGGTAAGGGAGGGACGATGCTGAGGTTCCTGCGAATCGAGAACTGGAAATCTTTCTACGAGCCGGTCGAGTTCACCATGGTGGCGACCCGAGAGCAGCGTCACGGTCAGCGCCTGGCCAGGGTCGGCCGGTCCCGGCTCCTCCCCGTGACCGCCATCTATGGCGCCAACGCTGCCGGCAAATCGACCTTGGTCGATGGGCTTGACGCGCTGCGGAGCATCGTTGTCGAGGCCCGGTCGCCCAGCTCACTGCCACGGGTCATACCGCACCTGCTGCGAGGCAGGAACGAGCCCACGGTCTTCATGATCGAGTTCGTCGCCCCGGTCCCACGACCAAACGGTGGAGAAAAAGACCAGGTCTTCTTGTACGAGCTGGCCGTCGACCGCAAACAGATCCACCGCGAGACCCTGATCCAGGTCAAGGGGCATCTCGAGGACTTCCTTTTCGAGCGCGACGAGCACCAGATCCAGCTTTACGGCCCTCTGGAGAAGAACGACCGGGCCCGTGCGTACGCGACCGTGGTCGCGCCAAATCAGACATTGCTCGATGCCCTCGGCTCCGACGTCGCCGGGCCGGTGGCAGCTGCTCGGGACTGGTTTGAGCAGCAGCTCACCGTGATCTACCCATATTCCAGGTACGCCCATCTCCCGGCTCGGATTACGGCGGATGCCCTCTTCGCTGAGGCCATGAACTCCGGGCTGACCAAGGCCGATACGGGTATCTCACAGCTGCGCCTGGAGGAGATGAGGATCAGCGCTCTTGCGATCCCCGCGAAGGAGACAGATCGTCTCGTCGAGTTTCTCCGTAACGCTGGGGGTTCGTATCTGCTCAGCAGCGACGGGGATGATTATGCGGTCTTGTCGCTGGACGACAACGGTGACCCGGTCGCACGTCGCCTGGTCGCCGACCATTATCGGGAGACTGGGCCGGGCTCTACCGAACACATCTTCACGTTGCCGCTGCGCGAGGAGTCGGACGGAACGCGGCGCTTCATGAACCTGATGCCTATCCTGTTCCAGTTGCGTGAGGAGGATTCCCGGCGGGTCTTCGTGGTGGATGAACTCGAGAACTCGATGCACCCGAAACTGACCGAGAACCTGATCGCGGCCTTTCTCGACGAGCTCGGCTCGCAGAGTCGCCGTCAGTTGATCTTCACCACGCACGAGATCCAGCTGATGCGCTCCAACCTGCTACGCCGTGACGAGATCTGGCTCGCTGAGAAGATCGATGGACAATCTGAGCTGACCAGGGTCTCCGACTTCGCCGAGATCGGGGTACGCAAGGACGCCGACCTGCTGGGCCACTACATGTCCGGCCGGATCGGCGGCATCCCCCGCTAAGCAGAGGTCACCAGTGGTAAAACGAAAATCGAGGGCCACCGATCAAAACCGCGGTATCCGGAAGCCCGGGACTCGACGCCTACGAGAACAGGTCTGCTTTGTCGTCGAAGGAAAATCCGAACAACAATACCTTCGGGCGCTTCTCAACGAGCGTTACCACCGCATCTTGACCCCGCACTTTCCGAGCACGAGTGGCTCATCACTGGTGAACCTCGTGAAGGCGGCTCGGAAGGAGAAGATGAACGAGCCAGCCAACTAGGCTCGCCAGTGGCTGATTCGTGACGCCTTTGCTGTGACGCACGGGGCTGACCGCTGCCGAAGAATCGACAGGTTCACAGCAGTCGGGCCAGTGCGGTGAGGGTCTGGCTGACGCCGGCCTCCAGGCGGACCGTCGCTAGGTCATCGCCCCTGGTGGCGCCGCGATTGACGATCGCCACCGGGCGGGCGGTGCGGGACTGGTGCCGTACGAAGCGCAGCCCGGACATCACCGTCAGCGATGACCCCAGCACGACCAGGACTTCGCCAGCAGCCACCAGCGCGTACGCCTCGGCGACCACCGGGCGCGGGACCGATTCACCGAAGAAGACCACATCCGGTTTCAGGATCGCGCCGCAGGACGGGCAGTCCGGGACCTGGAATGACTCCCAGTCGTCGACTACCGCGTCCCCGTCAGGACGCAGCCGGGCCGAGTTCAGCTCGGCGGCCCCGGCCGGAAGATAGCCGTCGACACCGGGGTTAAGCCGGGCCAGTACCCGTTGCAGATCGTCCCGGGAGGACCGCTGCCCGCAGCCCAGGCAGACCACCCGGTCGATCCGGCCGTGCAGGTCGACCACCGGGGCGCTGCCGGCACCCTGGTGCAGGCCGTCCACGTTCTGGGTTACCACCCCGACGAGTCCCGGCAGCCGGGCTAGCAGCTGGTGGCCGAGGTTGGGCTGGGCCGCCCGAAACGACTGCCAGCCGAGCATCGACCGGGCCCAGTAGCGGCGCCGGTTGCGGATATCAGCGACGAAGTCGTCGTACATCATCGGGCTGCTTTTCGGCGCGTTCGGGCCGCGGTAGTCCGGGATCCCCGAGTCGGTTGACATGCCGGCCCCGGTCAGCGCCGTCCAGCGCCGGCCCCGTAGCAGATCCGCCAGATCATTCACGCTGTGGCCGGGGGCGACGCTGTCGGGCAGGGGCCGTACGGTCGACAGCCGCAACCGGGCTCTCACGCCCGGAACAGCTCGCCGATGATGTCGAGCTGGTCAGGTTCGAGCCGGATCTGGCCAGCGTCAGCGTTCTGGTGGACCTGGTGCGGCGTGGTAGCGCCGGCGATCACGCTGGACACCGCCGGCTGAGCCAGCAGCCAGGCGAAGGTGGCCTCGGTCATGCTCACCCCGGCCGCATCACAGAACTGCCGGTACGCCTCAAGCTGGTCCCAGTCGACACCAGCCAGCACCTCGGGGCGGCGCTGCAGCCGGCCCGAGCCGCCGTCGCGGCCGTACTTGCCGGTCAGTAGTCCCATCCGCAGCGGGAAGTACGGCAAGAAACCCAGCTCGAGTTCCCGGCACAGGCCCAGCAACTCCTGCTCCGGTTCGCGGTGCAGCAGGGAATACTCGTTCTGCGCCGAGACGAATCGGGGCAGGCCAAGCTCGGCCGCTACCTGATCGGCCTCGCGGACCTGGCGCGGCGAGAGATTCGAATGCCCCAGGTAGCGGACCAGGCCCTCGGTAACCAGCTCTGATAGCGCCTCCAGGGTCTGCCCGATCGGGGTCTCGGGGTCTGGCGCGTGCAGTTGGTACAGGTCGATGTGGTCGGTGCCCAGCCTGATCAGGGAGCCCTCCACGGCTCGACGCAGGTAGCGGGCGCTGCCGCGTGGCCCCCACTGCAGGTGACCCTCGGGCCCGCCGTCGGGGTAGCCGAACTTGGTTGCGATCACGACCTGATCGCGGCGTCCCCGCAGCGCCTGCCCCAGCAGGGATTCGGAGGTACCGGCGGGCTCGCCGTACAACTCGGCGGTGTCGATGAACACCACTCCGCGTTCGATCGCTGCGTCGATCACCGCGCGGGTGCCGTCGATCGTGGCGGTCGCCGTCCCCGGCCGGCCGAAATTATTGCCCCCCAGCCCGACCGGGCTGACGAGCAGATCACTGTTGCCAAGACGACGCATGGTCTGAGCCTAGTTGCCCGGCCACCAGACAGCAGGTTTGAACATTCGTATAGTTTCTCGTACGCTCGTATCATGACCGATGCTGATCTGACCGCCCGGGCCCGGCTCCGCGACGCCACGATCGCGCTGATCGCCGAAGGGCAACGGCCCACCGCCCGCTCGGTTGCAGCCCGCGCGAACGTCTCGATCGGGCTGATCCGACACCACTTCGGCACCATGGACGGACTGCTCATGGCCTGCGACGAGCGGATCGCGCAGCTCGTCCGCAATGCCAAGCACGACGCCATCCAGGGCCCGATCCCGAACGTCTTCAGCGCCATCCAAGACGCCGGTGACGACCGGATCTTCGGCTACCTGGCGCACCGGCTTACCGAACCCAGCCCCGCTATCGACGCTCTCGTTGACCTGCTAGCCGACGATGCCGCCCGCTACCTCCAGGACTCGATCAACGCCGGGCTGCTCACCCCGATCCCGAACCTGGCCGGCGCCGCCCGGATGCTGACCCTGTACGCGCTGGGCTCACTGGTCCTCCACCGCCACCTGCACCGACTCCTCGACCTCGATCTACAGGCCACCGATGTGAGATCCCAGCCGGGAACCGCCCGCTACGTCCAGCTGCAGCTGACGCTGTTCGGCGGGCTGTTCAGCCCCAAACTGACCGAGCAGCTCCGCAACCAGCTGGGGGCGTCATGACCGCCATTCGTACTAGCGCCCTGACCAAGAACTACGGCCACTTCCCAGCCCTGAAGGGCATCGACCTGGTAGTACCGGTCGGCGAAATCTTCGGTTTCCTGGGCCCGAACGGCGCAGGCAAGTCCACCACGATCCGGATCCTGCTGGACGAACTGCGCCCGAGCTCGGGAACCGCCGAGGTACTCGGCCTCGACGCCCGCCGCGCGGCCGTGGCTATCCACTCCCGGTTGGGCTACCTGCCCAGCGACCTGGCGCTGTACCCGCGGCTGACCGGCCGGCAGACCCTGCGGTTCCTGGCACGGCTGCGCGGCGGGGTCGACTGGGGCTACGTCGAGCAGCTGCGAGAACGTCTCGACGCGAACCTGGACCAGCGGGTCGGGGAACTGTCGTCGGGGAACCGACAGAAGGTGGGCCTGCTCGCGGCCCTGATGCATCGCCCCGAGCTGCTGATCCTGGATGAGCCGAACACGGGCTTGGATCCCCTGGTCCAGCACGAATTCCACCGGCTGCTGCGAGAGGTGGCCGCCGAAGGCCGTACGGTCTTCTTGTCGAGTCACACCCTGTCCGAAGTGCAGCGGGTCGCCGACCGGGTCGGCATCATCCGCGCCGGACGTCTCGTGGCCACCCAGGACATTGCCGAGCTGCGCTCCGTACGCCAGGTCGACCTGCTGCTGGACCACGATGCCGACGCCGCGGACTTCTCCCAGATCCCCGGCGTCCGCGACCTGACCGTGACCGGACCACGGGTACGACTGACCTTCGACGGGCGCCTAGGTTCCCTGCTGACCGAGGTCACCCGGCACCACCGGATCGTCGACCTGACCGCCCGAGACGCCGACCTGGAAGAGGTCTTCCTGGCCTACTACGAGGAGCAGTCATGACAATCGTGGCGCTGGTATGGCGGGAAGTGCTACCGCGCTGGACATCAGTGGTGGTAATCCTCGCGACAATCCTCAGCTTCCTGCTGATGGGGATCGCGGTCATGCGATCGCTCGATACGAGCCTGTACGAGTCGCTGCCCGAGCCGCTGCTGGCGTTGGCGGGGATCCCGCGCGGCGCGAATCCGGCGGTCATGGCGTACGGGCAGATGCTCGGCTTCATCGCCGCGATGACGGTCGCCGGTTGGGCGGTGGCGGTCGGCTCACAGGTGATCGCCGGCAAGCTGCACGACCGTACCCTGCCGTTGCTCCTTAGCCACCCGGTGTCGCGGCTGGCGGCCGCGCTGGCCGCAGCGGCGAGCCTGGTCGTGACAGTGACGCTGGTCGCGCTGGGGCTGTGGGGTGTGGCTGAGCTGGCGGCGCTGCCGTTCGACCTGTCGCTCGGCGAGGCGCATCTGGGGGCGCTGTGCCTGGCGCTGGGTGTGAACGCGCTGCTGCACGGCGCCGTGTCGTACGCGGTGGGGGCGGCGACCGGCAGCCGCGCCCTAGCCTTGGGCACCGGCTCAGTGGTGCTGGCCCTGGGCTGGTTGTTGACGGGGTTGCTGCCGTTAGGTCCCGATGCTGATCTGGCCCGGTTCCTTGCCTGGTCCTGGTATGCGAGGCCTGCGGTCTTCGTTCATGGCCTCGATGTCGGCTATCTGTCGTTGTCGGTGGGGGCTGCGGTGGGTCTGCTGGGTTTCGGAGTAGTGGCCGTGGTGGTACGCGACCTGCGCCCAGTCCGGCTGAGCCTGCCGCGGCCGCGGTTGGGTACCTGGCGGGGCCCAAGCTTGGTGCTGGGACGGCTGGGCCTGGCGCTGGAGCAGCATGTCGGGCTGGTAGGGACTGTGGCGGTAGTGATGTTCGCCGTCATGGGACTGCTGATGGGGTCGCTGTACGAGCAGTTGGCACCGCAGCTGAGGCTCGCCTCACAGACCATGCCGCCGCAGCTGCTACAGCTGTGGGGCGCCACCGACCTGAGCAGTCCGGCCGGTTTTTACTGGGGCGAGACGATGGAGATCATGGCGCCGCTGGCGGTCATCGTGACCGGCGCCGCCGTCGCCAGGGCGCTAGCTTCGGACGAGCATGCGGGCCGGCTGGGACTAGTTCTGGCAGTACGGGGCGCACGCTGGCAGGCCCTGGCCACCACGATCGTGGCGCAGCTGATCCTGGTCACGATCGTGGCCGTGACTACCGGCCTCGGCATCTGGTCCGGTGCCCGGCTGGCTAACCTCGACCTGCCGGCCGGGAATATCGCTGGCGCTACCTGTCATCTGCTGGCGCTGGGCCTGTGCGTCGGGTCTGTGGCGATTCTCGTCGTAGCCGCCCGGGGCAGCCAGGCCGCAGCTACCTGGGCGAGCACGGGGGTCGGCCTGGTCGGCTACCTGCTCAACATCACCCTGCCGATGAGCCCTACTACCGCATCCTGGGCCGCGGTCTCGCCGTTCTACTTTTACGCGGCCCATCAGCCTTTAGCCGAGGGTCCCCACTGGCCCCACATCGCCGGGCTGCTCGTCGTAGCTGCCGGGCTGTTGACCGGCTCCTTCCCGCTGTTCGCCCGTCGCGATCTGCGGGCCTGATCCAGCGGCGCCGAACACGCCGACCGCATAGCGGAATTTCTCGGGATGCGATCGGTGTCTGTGCTTGTCAACGGCGGTTCCGGGGCGCTGCAACGGTTTTACCGGAGCCTGGCTTGGCACACCAACAGGGCGGACCGGGGTTAACATGCTCACGCCAGCCGCGAATCGAGGGAACGCGGCTGAGCGTACCTGACGCCCGGTCACTCGCATCATTCGCCGTGGTCGCGGGAAGATCCCGTGGTTCAGCAGCTGATCGTCTGGCCACGGTGTCTGAGCCTGGGTGTCTAGAATCGCATACCCTGCGAGAGGGGGGACCAGATGAAAACCGGCTTGGGACGTCACCCGGGAGGCGTGCCGTATCACCCGTTGGCGTTGCTTGATGCGCGGGAAGCGGTGACGTATGTGACGTTGCGGGGGCTGACGGGCCGTGCCGGGTCGCTGGCCGAGGCGACAGAGACGCTGGCGCAGGAGGCGACCCTCGTAGGTCGGCCGATCCGGGTGCTGGTGTGGGGCCCGGATGGGCTGCAGGTGTGGGCGGTGGCCCCGGATGGGGCGATGGTCGATCCGGATTCGGTCCAGGTTCCCCCGGTGGGAGGGTCACCGATCCCAGCTGAGGCGTTGGCCGGTTGGCGTGAGGAGCAACCGCAGCCGCAGCCGACGGTCGTTGTGACACCGCCGCCGCCGGTGCCCGGCCCGGAGCGCCCAAACCTCACCCCCGGCCCCCGACCGGCCCTGCGGGTAGGGACCTCGGGGCATCTGACGGTGATGGTCGCCAACCCGAAGGGCGGGACAGGCAAGACGCCGATCTCCGTGGTGTTGTCGGCCGCATTGGCCTCGGTACGACCGAAGGACGTGGCCCTGGTCGAGACGAATCCGACCGGGAACATCGGGCTGCGTACGGGCGCTTCGGCTGCGGCGCGGTCGGTGCCAGTCTTGTCGCGGTGGCTGGTGGGGCTGCCCCACCTGCCGTACCCGACAGAGTTGTTCGAAGGGGTCCACTGGTGCCGTCCAGGTTTCTACGTGGTGCCGACCGGGACCGGGGTGGTAGACGCGTCGGGACCGTCACCGATGTTGGCAGAGCCGATGACCGCGACAGATCTGGATCGGGTGCTGGTCGCGCTGCGCAAAAACCTGGGGCTGGTCGTGTTGGACACCGGCAACGACCCGTCGTCGCCAGTGTGGCAAGCGGCGGTACGAGCAGCCGATGTGATCGTGGTCCCGGTGCGATGGACCAGGGACGCCACCGGCGCCGCCCGGCAGATGCTGGATGATCTGTGGACGTTGGGGTATCAGGATCTGGTCCAGCGGGCGATCGTGATGCCGACCTGGGGCCCGCGAGACCGGCCGGCGCGGGGCGCGGCCACAGAGCACAGCGAGTGGTTCCTGAAGCACGGCCTGCGGACCTGGCCGTTGCCGCCGGACAAACACCTTGCGGAGCGGGGCGAGATCGTGTGGGGCAGGCTGCGTCCGACGACCCGGTCCCGTGCGGAGGCCCTGGCCGAGCAATTGCTCCTGGGCGTGGGATGAAGCGGCTGCTGCTGGTACCGGTCGCGTTGGTGATGGTGGTGGCCGCGATCATGCTGGGGTCGACGACGCCGCAGTCGCGGCGGGTGCCGTGTGTGCCGGCCGGGCAGGCGGGGGCTGTGGCCGCTGGTGGCGGGTGGACGATCCCGATCGGGTCGTCGTATCGGGTGAGCGCCGAGTATGGCTGGCGGGTGCATCCGGTCCGGGGTGGCCGGGATCTGCATACCGGGATCGACCTGGCTAGCGATGCCGGTGGTGCGGCGGTGTTGGCGGCGTCAGCCGGGACGGTGTCTGGGGTGACGGATCTGGGGGGACGCTCGTACGGGCTGTACATCGACGTGGATCATGGTGGCGGGCTGCGGACTCGGTACGCGCATCTGGCGGCGGCCAAGGTTCAGATCGGGCAGGCGGTGGCCGCTGGCCAGCAGATCGGGGTGGAGGGCGCTTCTGGGGGCGTGACCGGTCCGCATCTGCATTTCGAGGTGATCGTCAATCAGGTCGCGCAGGATCCCCGGCAGGCGATGCAGGCCCACGGGCTGGTCTTTGACGGGCGTCCTGGCAGTCTGGTTCCGTCCGGTGACGGGTTTCCGGCCGGGCCTGGGGTGATGTCGTTGGGTCAGGTACTGGCGAACCCGCAAGGCGTCGACGCATCCGGGTCATTGACATCCCAGCAGCGTGAATATGCCCGGATCGTGGTCGCGGTAGGCCGGGAGCTGGGCCTGCCGCCGCGGGCCTGGGCGATCGCGTTGGCGACCGCGTTGCAGGAGTCCACGCTCGGGGCGGATACGACGATGCTGCGTCCTAACGCGGATGGGGATGTGGGCCTGTTCCAGCAGCGGGCGTTGCCGGGCTGGTACGCCGACGGCGCCACCACCGACGAGAATGTAGCGATCCTGCTCGACACTGCTTACGCCGCCCGGACGTTCTATCTGGGCCATGATGTGGCAGCCGCCCGGCCCGGGGGCGCCGGCCCTGCCGGTTACCACATCCCTGGACTGGTTGACGTGCCCGGCTGGGAATCCCTGTCGCTGTGGCAGGCGGCCGCTCAGGTCCAGCGGCCCGCCGCCGCCTATGCCGCCTACTACGCTAAACACGAGGCCACTGTTGCCGGGATCCTCGCCGGGATGAATCTCTCCCCCACGACGTCCACTGCTGACTGCCCTACGCCGGCACCGGCCGCTGCTGGTGGTGTGGCTGGTACGGGTGCCGGGGCTGAGGCTGCCCGGGCCGCGCTCGCGCAGGTCGGCATCCCGTATTCCTGGGGCGGTGGTACCGCTGCTGGGGCCTCGGCTGGGATCTGCTGCTCCCCCGGCGGGCAGAACGGCCACCAGATCATCGGTTTCGACTGCTCCGGGCTCACCTTGTACGCCTGGGCCCAGGTCGGCGTGAAACTGGCCCGTACCGCAGAGGAGCAACAGGCCACCACTACCCCCGTCCCCCGCGATCAGATCATCGCCGGAGACCTGCTGTTTTTCCCCGGCCACGTCGGCATCGCCGACGGCCACGGCGGCATGATTCACGCACCCCGTCCCGGCAAACCCGTCGAGGTCCTGCCTAACGTGCTCACCGACTCCTATTACAGCCCACGCCTGACCGGCGTCGGACGCCCCGCCTAACCCGGAGAATCACCATGACCGACCCCACCACCGCCCCCGATGACGGCGCCGACCCCGCCGCCTTGGACACCGCAGCCCAGAACCGTCGGGGCCT
>ERZ773059.1303-NODE-1303-length-12359-cov-4.320709_pt1 | contig 12359 bp, 8 predicted proteins | sample MGYA00580514_ERZ773059 | MGnify/ENA primary metagenome ERZ773059 (study PRJEB29015, sample SAMEA2737981) | human oral metagenome | biome: human oral; feature: human-associated habitat; material: dental | place: China | collected 2056 ...
GTTTTGAAAATGCGGCACGAAAGCGGCACCTATAAAATTTAGTCGCGAGCTGTGCTGATCTCGCGCCAATGCGTAAATTTAAACCCGCGGCAAGAGCGCTTTTGATTAAAATTTATAAAATTTCGCACTCGCCGCGCAAATTTAAACAAATTTTATTTGCACGCCTTGCGTAGCCGCCCTACCCGAATTTGCTACTTGACCTCAAAATCGCGCTGCACAACTCGCAAAAGTCGCGCAGCCTACGTTTAAATTTAGAAGCACATAAATAGAAGCGCATAAATTTAGCGCGACGCGCTGTTTTTAAAAACGTGCAAAAGCTCTACGCTTCGGTGATAATCGCCTTTACGAGCTTGGAAAATTTCACCCCTTTTAGCGCGCCGATTTTGGCGCTGAGCCGCTCAATCTTTGAAATTTTATCTCGCATCGTGATCTCCTCGAAGCAGTGGCGCTCGTCGATGTGGAAGTGGCTGGTGCTGACGATGGTGACGTTTGCGTGGTGCTCGATCTCTACGAGCTGCTCGATCAGATCGCTTTGGTGATGATCGTAAGCGATGCAAAGCACGCCCACGCAGTCATCCTCGCCATCTCCGTGAAGCACGCCCTCGACCATCTTTTCGCGGATCAGATCGCGGATAAACTCGCTGCGGCTTAGGTATTGCTTGGCGCGCACCATCTCATCGAGATCCTCAAAAAGCTTCGTCGGCAGCGAAATGCTAAATCTTACGGCGCTCTCTTTTTCCTCTTTTTTCATAGCTCCCCTCATTTCGCGTATTTTGAACGTAATTTTACCGAAATTCCGCTCAAATAGTAATAATTTTGCGCTAATTTGGCTTATTCTTTAAAATTTAAAGCTCCAAAGCATCGTACGTATTTTGAAATTTTGCTCGCGATTTCGCGTTGTATTTTAGTGCTAGCGCGATGAAATTTACCGGTGCTACGTTATTTTAAATTCTACCGCGAGCTTGCGTCCAAATTTTAAAAGTCGGGCGCTAAATAGCGTCTTAGCTTGAGATTTGCGCAGTATCTACCACGCGCTGCGGTAGAATTTTGCATCGATTGCCATAATAGTGCGCCGTGACGCTATGGCAGGCAACGGCGCGCCGTTAAATTTTAAAATTTTAACGTTTCGGCTACGACATATGAAGACGGCAAGGCGTAAATTTGTTCGCTGATTTTGCGATTTTAGAAAAGTTAGCCGCGGTGGATTTTATCGCCCGTAGCGTTAGAATTTACGCAAAGAGCAGGCAGGGTGCAGAGCCATCAAATTTAGCGGCGAGATGAGACTAATAAATTTTACAAAGAGCGAGCTTAACGGCTATAATTGCGTTTTTTGTGGACGAGCTTAGCGCGAAATTTCGCTTAGATACGCTGCGAGCTGCCCGTATGCGATGCCGCTGTCGTTGCAAGGAACGGCGCGATTTAGATGAAATTTTATCCCTCGCTCGCGCAGCTTTTCGCACGTAAGATTTAGAAGTGTGGCGTTTTGAAAGACCCCGCCGCTTAGCACGACCTCCAGCCCCGCGCCCTCGGCGAAATCGGTGATGAAATTTGCGATGGCGTTTATAAATTTCGTCGCGGCCAAGCGCGGCTCATCGCTCAAAGCCTGCAAAAACGCCTCTTCGTAATCGATCACGTAGCATTCGCCGCCAAGGCTCCACGGTGCCTCGCCATCTGAGGAATTTGCCGCGGCGTTTGATATGGAATTTGCCGCACTCATTGATGAATCATAATTTATCTCTTTCGTGAAATTTAAATCCCGAGCACTTGCTAAATTGGGCGCATAGGCAAAATTTTGCCATACATTGCCAACCTCGGAATTTGATACGGAATTTTCCGCGTCGCTAGCCGAGCCGCAAACGTTCGCGGCGTTCGTGGCTGCAAATCTTTCACCGCTATTAGAATTCGTCGCGCGGCTATCACGATTTATCGAGCCGCTAAAATTTTCCGCTATTCGCACCGCAGCATCGATAGAATTTCCTCTGCAGACGCCGCTTTTATCCTCGCGTTCTGCACTGCGGATAGGATTTTTCGCCGCGCCAAATTTCTCGGGCATGCGCACCGCAGAGTCGATAGAGCTTTTTATCTCGTCAAAAATCCCCGCTTCGCTTGCCGCGCCCGCCTTTTTTAGCGCGAATTTATAGCTCTGCTCGCAGCCGTCGATATATAGGTTTTCAAGTCGCATGCCCGCCTCACCGTCGAAACTTACGGCTCGCAGGTCGCAGATCACCACTGCAAACGCGTCGAATAGCCGCCCTAGCGAGCTTGAGCGGACGGCACGCGGCGCGATTTTTTCTAAATTTGCGACTTCGCTCGCGTTAAATTTTGCCAAAAACTCGCGCGCAGCGTCCTTTGCATTAAATTTAAATATGAGCGCAAGCGCAAGCTTGTAGATGTTTTTGATCGCATTCTCGCCGCCGATAAGCGCGATCTCATCAAATTTTGCGATGCGACGGTAGCCGCGCGGATCAAAGATCATCACCTCGCCGCCCCAGATCGTGCCGTCCGTGCCGTAGCCGGTGCCGTCGAAGCAAAAACCGAGGTATTTTTTGCCGCTGCCTAGCAGCTCATTTTGCGCCAGATTCGACACCAGATGCGCGAAATGGTGCTGGTAGCGGATCACGGGGTATCCGCGCTGCTCGAAAAATCGCGTGTGCGAAAACTGCGGGTGCAGATCTGCGATGACGGCGTCGAATTTCAGCTCGTAGGCGCGCACAAACATATCCAAAAGCGCGAAAAATCGCTCATTCGTGGCGACGTTTTTAAGATCGCCGATGTAGGGCGAGATGAAAATTTGCCCGTCTTTGTAGATCGCAAACTGATTTTTAAGCTCCGCTCCGAGCGCCAGGAAAGTGCCTTTTAGCCGGAATTTGCTAGGGAAAATTTTTGGATTCATTCCGCGAGATGTTCGCAAAAATAGCGCGCGATTTAGAGCGTCCGCTTCGGCGGAAAAATTTGTGTAGCTCGCCAGATTTGCGGTACTGGTACTTGCCGGTTTTGCGGCATTTGCGAAATTTACGAGGCTTGTCGGATTTGCAACGTTTTTTAAATTTGCGAGACCTGCGGCGCGGGTGAATTTCGTTCCGCAAACAAGTTTCGCTTCGGCGGCGGAATTTGCATCGTTTTGGTTTTTTTGAGGCGCCGAATTTGTGCCGCCGCAGCCAGTTTTGGAAGTAAAATTTACGACGTCGCAACTTGTATCCGTATCGGAAGGTCTTTGCGAGTTCTCGAAATTTCGCCTATCTGCAAAATTTTCCTTAAAATTTTGCGGCGCGATAAGGGTTTGTATGGTTGCGGAATTCTGCGTTAGAATGGAATTTTGCGCAGAGTTTTCCGTCTGAGTGCAGATCGGAAGCGACTCGGAAATTGTGTTCGAATTGCAAGCCATTTTTGAATCAGGCGCCAAAGTTCGCGCTTCAAATAGCGGTAAAAAGGCGATACTATCGTCACTCGGCGTTAAAATTTCGCGGTCGTTATCCAGGTAAAACGAGATGACGCTGTCCAGCTTCGCGCGCAACTCCTCGCTGCTAACAATAATGGGCTCGCCGCTAATGTTGGCGCTTGTGGCGACGATCGGGCGATCAAAGTATTCAAAAAGCAGCAGATGCACGCCGGTGTTGGCTAGGAAAATGCCGATTTTATTAAGGTTCGGCGCCACGCTTGGAGCGATAAAAATCGCACCCGCCTTAAAAATCGCCGAAAAGCTCGCAGGTAAACGCACGAAATTGCCCCTGTTAGCGGAACATGCGCCATGCGCCTCCGCCACACACGCCTGCGCAGAGCATGAACCTTGCAAATTTATCGTCTGTTGCGGACTCGGCTCGCACGCCGCACGCTGCAAGTCCACTCTATACTCAGCATGTTGCAAACCCTGAATATTCGCCGAATTTTGCGAAATAGACTTGTCCGTCGCAAGCCGAGAATCAAGCCCATTCACCGTGCATTGCAAGTCTTGGCTATCTGCTGCGGACTGTAAATTTAATTTGTTAATTGCTTGCTGCAGCTTTAGCTCGCCTTCTGCTTGCGGCGAGTTCAAATTTTTAGCCGCGTACTGCGAACCAGACCCATTCGATGCGCGTCCTAGCTCGTTTTCTGCGCTCCGCAAGTCGCCTGTAGCCGCGTCGCAGGCGAAACTGCGGCGCGCCGTTTTGCTAAAAATTTGCGCACTCTGCAACCTGCCCTGCTCCGCGCAAACTCCAATATTTTGCGTGCTAAAATTTTGCGCCGCGCAATTGCGTAAATTTTGTAGCGCAGAGCCCTGCCCTTGCGCCGAATTCTCTTGCTCGCTAGTAAATTTCAGCGATATAGAATTTTCGCTTTGCGCCTTTAAATTTTGCGTGCCGAAATCCGTCGCAAAGCCCGCCTCTGTGCGCCAAACAAACTCGCGCTTTTTTAAAATCACGATCGGCTTGACGTTGCAGTCTATCAGCGCCTCTTCCTCCGCGCTTAGGTTCGCTGCGCGCCCCGCCTGCGCTGCGTCGCGACACATGATCGCAAAAGGCTTGCTTGGGCGTTTTTTGAGCGTTCGCAGCATGCGTACTGCGCGCTCGTTCGTCGCATCGCAGACGATGTGAAAGCCGCCCATTCCCTTGATCGCGCCGATCTGCCCGCGCCGTAAAAGCTCTGCCGTGCGCGCTATCGCATCCTCGCCGCTTGATAAAATTTCGCCGCGCACGCTGCATAAAAACAGCTGCGGACCGCAGTGCGGGCAGGAGATCGGCTCGGCGTGATAGCGGCGCGTGAGCGGGTCCGTGTATTCGCCGCGGCAGAACTCGCACATCTCAAACGCCCTCATCGTGGTGTTTGCGCGGTCGTACGGCAGCGCTGCGATGATGCTAAGGCGCGGGCCGCAATCCGTGCAGTTGATAAAAGGGTAGTGAAAGCGCGGATTTTGCGGGTCGTAAAACTCTTTTTTGCACTGATCGCAGATCGCAAAATCGGGCAAAATCGGGTTAAATTTACGCCCCTCTTTGGATTGCGTGATCTTAAAATCAGTAAAATTCTGCGTAAAATCTTGTGTATTTAGATCGGTGCGGATAATTTTATCGATACGACAAAGCGGCGGCGTCTCGCTGCGAAGTCGCTGTTCGAAAATTTTTAAAATTTCGGCTTCGCGCAGATCTTGCTCGGCGCTTTGCGAATCGTGTTTAAAGCTCTGTAAATCCCGCTTCGCGCCTTGCAAGTCGCGCTTAATATTTTGCAAGCCTTGTAGCGATTCATTCTGCGACATACCGCGCTGCTGCGACGAATTTTGCACGACGAAATTTTGATCCGACGAAGCGGGCAAAATGGAGCCCTGCTCGTTTAGATCGGTCTCGAATAAGTTTGGTAAAAATTTCTCGCTCGCTGCGGCTTGCAAATCATCCGTCAAATCATGCGGCAAGCTCGTCAAATCAGGCATGCCAGCTAAACCATTCGCTAAATCGCGCGACGAGCCGACCGAATCATTTGGAAAGCTGGGTGCGTTCTGCGGCGAAAAGGAGTTCTCATTTAAATTTGAACTTGCAAAATTTAGTGATGAGTTCGCGGCCTCGTTAGAATTCGACTCGGCAGAATTTAAAGACCGAGCAGCTGATGACGATACTTTCTGCGCTTGAATTTCGTTAGAATTTGGCTCACTTAAATTTAAAGGGGCGTAATTTTTATCAATCGAGCCTTTTTGCGGCTCGGAAAGGTCTGCACAAACGATGATTTTAACGCCCTCGCCGTCGTTATAAACCTCGCCTTTCAGCCCCAAATCCACGGCGAGTTTGTAAACGAACGGGCGAAATCCGACCCCCTGCACCGCTCCGAAAACCTCAAATTTAGCCGCTTTCATGCACGTGCTTTCATAAATTGCGCGCCGCAGGAGCTGTTTTGCAAGCAAGTTGCGCTCGCAGCGGGCGGATAAAACGTACCGGGCGCTGCAAAATATGCTCTAAATTTAATAAAATTTGATACTACAAGCTCGCCGCGTCTGCCGATTTTTTGGAATTTTGCGCAAATTATAGCGCTAAGCTTAGCCCGTATGGCGCGGCTATCGGCACCGCAATGCCCGCGCAACTCGCCGTTTTGCGAATAAGGCTTCAAGGCTTTGTCAAAAATACGCATATATGCCCGATCTAGCGAGCTTGAAGCGCGAAGCTGTCGCTAAAGCTCGCGTCAAAATTTTTGCAAAGCTTAAGCATTAAATCTGCGAATTTGCGCCCGCCAAACATCGCGCCGCCGAAGATCAAAACGTCAAAATCCTCTTTGCGCTCATCCGCCAGATCGCTTAAAAAATAGCCCAAACTATCGAAAAATCCGAACGCAAACAGCTTTTCATTGGCGCCTGCGAGTGCATAGCTCATCGCCGAGCGCAAAATTTTATCCGCTTGCACGCAGCCGCGCTCGTCCGTGCAAAAATCGAGTCGCACCCCTTTGCCGCCCGCAAAATCCTCCGCAGCCGCGATCAAAAACGCCGCATCGCGCCCCCAGATAAGCTGCGCGGCGACGCTAAAGATGCCGTAAAATCCCGCATTCGCGCTTTTTAAAATTTCATCGATTTTTGCGACGTTTACGCTAAATTTGGCGCTGAAATTTTCAAACAACTTCGCGCCCGTTTCGTTGGCGCAAATTTGCGTCTTAAGCTCGTCAAAACTGCGCGGCAGATCAAATTTAAGCAGAATTTTTTTAGAGCTTTCGCCATAAATTGCGATCTCGTCGTCCGCGCCCACGCCCAAAAAGCAGCGCAAAACGCGTTTTTTGGAGTCGTTCAAAACCCCCTTCTCGCGGCACGTAAGCGCAAAAAGAGCGGAGTTTTTGTCCTTTGAGTTTTTCAGATAAGCGTTTGCGGCGTCGCTTAAAAAGTCCTCGTTTTGCACGATCAAAAAGCCGTTTTGAAGCGGCGCGACCTTAAAAATTTTATCTTTTTGCGCCGCGCTTTCGCATTTTGCGCTTAAAAAATAGATCCCGTCGCTTGCCAAAGCGCGCCCCAGCGCAAACACGAATATGTCGCCCGCAAGCTTTACGTCAAAAAATTTAGGCGCGTCCTCGTGGTTTTTTCTAAAAATCGCATTGGTTTTTAGGCTTATGAGCGGCTTTTCGAAGGCTGCGAGCGCGATTTTGCTCTTTTCATCGCTCACAAAAATCCCATCCAGCGCGCCCACTCCTGCAGCTATCAGAAAGTCGGCGCTAAAATCCACGTCCGCCTTGAATGTGAAAGTTGCGCCGCCGCGCTTAATCTGCACCTGCTGAGCATGAAATAAGTTTATGCGGCAAAACTCTAGTAAGCGGGCAAAATTCTCCCTGTTTACCGCTTCAAATTTTCCCTCATGAAGCACGCTAGCGCCGCTTATTATTTCGAATTCGTTTTGAGACGGCTCGGCGTGAGCGAGGTATTCCTTCATCACTCGCGGGGTAAAATTATTAAATTTAGCCTGACTGGCTGCGTTTGAAATTTCATCCTCTAAAAATTTGCTTAAATCGCCCAAGGAGGCACCTTCAAACGTGCCGTTAAATTTCAGCGTTTTCGCTTCGGCGCCGCCCTCGTCCACCACGCGCACGGAGGATTTTGCCAAAAATATGGAGTTTGGAATCAGCGGCATCGCCTCATCGCTAAATTTTAAAATTTCATCCTCGCCGCCGCGCACGAAAAGGCTTATTAAGCTCGCCTCTTTTTTCAGGCAAAACTCAAGTGCGCTTTTGCGAGCATAAAACAGCAAGAAGTGCGCTATCAGCGCGTTTTCATTAAGGTAGTTAAACTCATATGCTACTATCATCTCGCCCCCTTTTTGCAAATCGATCCGCGATATCTTGGGCGCTAAGATCGGCGATTTTTTCATGCGCGAAGCCAAGATCCGATAGGTACTTAAGCGCCGTTTTTTCCATGGTTTTTGAGGACTCTAAAATCACGGAGCTTAGCTTAAAGCTCGCTTCCTCGATGCGCTGCGGCACGACCGCTAGAATTTTAACGTGAGGCAGATCGCCGCAAAGATCCATCATCTGCAGGGTTTGAAGCATTTCGACCTCGTGTGCCGAACCGCTCCAGCTGATCTGCTTAGGCATCGCGTCGTAGTCGAAAAAATACACCTCGCCGCCCTTTGCGCCGTCCGCGTCTATGCAATCTACGAGCAAAATTTCATCAAATTCCGCCATCGTAGGCATCAAAAAGCTAGCCAGCGTCCCACCGTCAATAAAGCTGATCTGATCCGCGCTACTGTTCGGCACGGCTGACTTTACGGCGATGAAGTCCGAATTGATAGAGCTTTGCGCTGCGGAATTTATAAGGGAATTCTGCGAAGTAAAATTTGAAGCGAAATTCTGCTTTGCGGAATGTTCTGAAGTAGAATTTCGGTCTAAATTTACTGCTGCGAAATTTTGCTCAGAGTTAGAATTTGTATCCGCAGAATTTTGCGAGGAGTCGCATTCTATGGAATTTTGCAAGCTAGAATTTTGTATCGCAGATACTTGGGCGGAATTTTGCATAAAATTATGCGCCGTTAAATTCTCGCCCGCCATAGAATTTCGTGCGGCGGTTTTAGGATAAAATTTATAGTTCTGCGCGAGCGCGCGGACGAAGTGCACGCCTATGCCCTCGTCCGCGTAGATGACGTTGCCGATACCCAGTACCAGCACCCTCAAGCGTGCTCTTCCTTTTTAAATTTATAGCCGCTTACGATCGCATCCATCGCGCCGTCCCTGCCCTTGACGGCGTTAAAGACCGCCATATAGACGTGGATCGGCACGAAGATTATGATGATATTCATGCAAAGATGGTGTATCATTCGCACTTCGCTTAGACCGCCCATCGCAGCTTCCAGCGGACGCAAAAGCCCGTATAGCGCCCCGCCGAGCCCTTCGTGATAGACGTGCACATATAAGATCATACCCGTTAGGCAGATTACGAACAGCACTAGATAAAAGCCCAGATAGGAGATGAACTGCAGCGGGTTATAAACGCCGCGAAGATGCGGGTGCTCGCCCAAAAAGATATAGTATTTGATCTGAGCGATCCAGACGCGCGGGCTAAAAAAATCCTTGATGCTTAAAAGCTCTTTTCTGCTCTTTTTATCGAAGAAGAAAAGATAAGTTTTAAAGATCGCCGCGCCGATCATCGCAAAGCCGAAGATCAGATGCACGAATCTAAATTTAGCCTGCATGAAAAGCACCGGCTCGGGATTAATCTCGGGCGCGGTGAAAACAAAGGCGATGTAATATCCGGTGATCACCAAAATCGTAATGCAAAGCGCACGCAGCCAGTGCGTGAGCCTAAGACCGATTGAGAACTCGTATTCCGCAAATCTTTTTTTCATCGTTTATCCTTTGCTGGGATCTACCCTATAGCAGCCAAGCTCCGCTCCTTTGACGTCCATTACGTGCACGGCGCAGGCGATGCAAGGATCGTAAGAGTGGATGCGGCGGATGATCTCTAGCGGCTTGGAAAGATCGGCAAGTTTAAGCCCGATCAAGCAGGATTCGTAAGCGCCCATAGCGCCGTCTTTATCCTTCGGTGTGGCGTTCCAAGTAGATGGCACGACCGCCTGCCAGTTTTTGATGACGCCCTTTTCGATCCTGCACCAGTGGCTAAGCGCGCCGCGCGGCACGTGGCCGATATAGCGACCTTTGTACTCTTTGGAGTTATCGATTACATATTTTGCGCAGGTTTCAGTGTCGCCGCTTTTAATGTTTGCGATCAAATTTTCTAGCGCAATCAGTCCGTTGTCGGCTACGACTTTAGCCTCAATCATACGGCACGCCGTTCGTCCAAGCGTCGAAAATACCGCCTCAAGCGGCAAGCCGGCGTCTTTTAGGAATTGATCCACGACCTTTACTACGCGCTCGTTTTTCTTGGCGTAATTTACCACGATATTTGCAAGCGGTCCTACCTGAAGCGGCTTGCCGTCGTAGCGCGGAGCTTTGATCCAGGTGTATTTGCCCTGGGTATCGAGCACCTTCGTATGCGCTTCTTTGCCGTGCGCGTCGATGCTCTGTCCGTCCTTAAGGCCCGTATAATTCGGCTCTTGCTCGCCGTCGTAAGGATGAAGCGCCGCATCGTTTTTATACCACGCATGCGTTGCCTCCTCGGTGATCTTGTTCTCATCCAGTTCCAAAACCTTGCTAATATCGCCGTTCATAATCATGCCGCTTTGAAATAGCCATTCGTTCTTTGAAAGCTGAAATTCTTGATGAGTCCATAAATTTGCCACGCCGATATCGTTTAGCACGCTAGGCTCGTTGCCGTAAGCCTTCGCAGCCATTACGAGATCAGGATAGTAGGCGCGATTTACGAAGTCCGCGACCTCTTTAAATTTAGACATATATTCGCCCAGTCTTGCAGGGCTTAGGATATCCATTACGCAGGTTACGCCGCCTACGGTGAGGCTTTGCGGATGAGGCTGCTTCGCACCGAATATCGCCATCATCTGAGCCGCCGTGCGCTGAATGCGCAAACACTCAAGATAGTGCGAAAGAGCGATTAAATTTTGCTCCGGGCTAAGCTTATATGTTGGGTGGCCGAAGTAGGCGTTGGCAAAAGGCCCCAAAGCGCCTTTCTTAACAAAAGCGCCCACGCGATCTTGCACCTCTTTTAGTTTATCCGCACCGCACGCATAAGGGGTATCGCAGTATTTAAACGCCTCCTCACTCGCCTTTTTAGGATCGGCGCTAAGAGCGCTTACTACATCTACGAAATCAAGCCCGTGGAGTTGATAAAAATGCACCGGATGATCGTGCAAAAATAGCGCGTTAGCCATCAGCGTGCGCGTCAGCAAGGCATTTAACGGCGGAGTGATACCGAGGGCGTTTTCTACCGCGACGATACCCGCTTTGTAATGCGAGAAGGTGCAGACGCCGCAAATTCTTTGCATAAAAAATCCCGCGTCGCGCGGATCTCTGTTTTTTACTATGGTCTCAAGCCCGCGCCATAGCGTCGAGCTACTATAGGCTTCACGTACGACGTTTTCATCATCCACTACGACCTCTATTCTTAAATGTCCCTCTATTCTGGTTATCGGATCTATTACGATTCTTTGCGACATGATTATTCCCCTTTATCTTTCTTAAATGACGCAATCGCCGCGTGTGCCGCTACCGCAACACCCGTGATCGCTAAAATTCCGACACCTATCTTATCTGCGGTAGCATCAGCGCCGAGCCCGCCGAAAACGCTTTCGTAAAGGCGATCCGCCAAAGGTTCCTCAAAAGGTCCCATATGATCCCAAAAATCAGGCTCCGAGCAGCCTATACAGCCGTGACCAGCCTGTACCGGCCAGCTAGTGTGGGAGTTGAAGCGCTCGCGCGAGCAGTTATTAAACGTATAAGGGCCCTTGCAGCCTACTTTATAAAGGCAATATCCGTCCTTTGCGCCCGCATCGCCGAAGCTTTCTACAAACTCGCCCGCGTCGAAATGCCCGCGGCGCTCGCACAGATCATGTATTCGCAGCCCGTAAGCCCATTTCGGTCGGTTATAAACGTCAAGGCTTGGAAGCGTGCCGAAAAGGATGAAATTTAGCACGTTGCCGACGATATTTTTTTCGCTAGGCGGACAGCCCGGGATGTTGATGACGGGTTTGTTTATGATTTTGTCCAAACCTACGGCGCCGGTCGGATTCGGAGCTGCGGCTTGGATACCGCCGAAGCTCGAACAGGTGCCGATCGCAAATATTGCCGCAGCGCCTTCGGCCGCGTGTTTGCAGTGCTGAGCTCCGCTTTTACCCTCAGGACCCACGGTTAGGAAAAATTCATTCTCGCCGCTTGGGATTCCGCCCTCGACCATTAAGATATAGCGCCCCTTGTATTTTTCGATCGCGCCCTCTAAATTTTCCTCGGCTTGCCAGCCTGCGGCAGCCATTATCGTCTCGTGGTATTCTAGGCTGATGTAATCAAATATGAGGCTGTCGATCGTAGGCGTATCGGTGCGAAGTAAGCTCTCGCTACAGCCCGTGCACTCCGCCATATGAAGCCAGATCACCGGCAAGCGATCCGCAAGCTCCGCAGCTCGCGCCACGCTCGGCGCAAATGCGGCTGGAAGCCCTAGCATCGCGGTCATCGCTCCGCTCCATTTCATAAAATCGCGACGCGAAAAACCTTTGCTCTTAAGCCTTTCTTGTATGCTTTCATCCGCTTTTATTCGCGGCAAACGCTCAACGGCATCAAGTCTAGCCGAAATTTGAGCCAAATCAACCATAATGTCCTCCTGAAATTTAGGATATTTTTAAATGGCATTCTATCAAAATTTAGAATTCATGCACCTTAAATTTTGTTAGATTTAATTAAAATTTTATATTTATTCATCGTCTAGCAGGTTTTAAATTTAAAAATAAAAGGCGAATTAAAATTTACTCAGCGGACGAAACGTTAAATTACGGCGGAGAAAGCATTAAATTTTTATGAAGCATTAAATT
>ERZ773059.1304-NODE-1304-length-12353-cov-49.066190_pt1 | contig 12353 bp, 12 predicted proteins | sample MGYA00580514_ERZ773059 | MGnify/ENA primary metagenome ERZ773059 (study PRJEB29015, sample SAMEA2737981) | human oral metagenome | biome: human oral; feature: human-associated habitat; material: dental | place: China | collected 2056 ...
GGTGGCCGCCCTTGGTGGTCAGGCGCCGGTAGGAGTCCTCCTGGTGCTGGTAGGGGGCCAGGCCCGGGTCCCAGTCGAGGGGGCTGCCGGCGGTGGCGGCTGGGCCGGGCTGGCCGGGTTGTCCAGCCCGATCGGAGCCGGCGGCGGGTTGGCCGGTCCGATCGGGGCCGACGGCGGGCGCGCTCGCGGCCAGGTAGGGCAGGCGCAGGCGGACGAAGGGGCCGACGAAGACGCCCTGCTTCTCGTCCTCCAGGAAGTCGGCGAGCACCCGCCTGGGCTCGGCATCCGTGAGCGCGAAGGTCGTCGACAGGTAGTCGACAATGGAGCGGCGGATGCGCTCGGCCTGGAGGCTGGGGAGCAGGAGAGTCATGAGTAAGGTGCGCTGGTTGTGAGTGGTGGGGCTCGGATGCGGCATGGGAGCGGCGTCGGCCGGGGCGGGCACGGGACCTGTGCCCGCCGGGGCCGGCACGGCCTCGTGCGGATCGTCGTCGTTCCGGGAGATTGATCCCGCAGCTCAGAGGCTACCGCAGCGAGGGGAGAGTAGAGGCGGAGGTTCGATTCGCTTCTTGATGACGAGGCGTGAAAACTGCGACCTTCACCCATACTGGGGTCATGCTCGACCTGCCTGTCTCTGTTGCGTGTAGCCGGCTCGATGAGATCGTCGACGATGTCCGCGTCGAACACGAGCCTGTCTTCCTGACCCGCCGGGGTCGCCGTGTAGCCGCGGTGATCGATGTCGAGGACTTGGAGCGGCTCACCCAGGCGGCGGAGGACCTGGCGGACGTTGAGGCCGCCGACGCCGCCCGAGCTGAGATCGCCGAACATGGCACCATCTCCTGGGAGGACGTCAAGGCAGACCTCGGGATAGAGGGCGCGGTTGGTTCGACGTGAGGTTACGAGCCAGGTTTGCGAAGATCCTGGTGAGTCTCGTCGCGCTGTGGACAGGGCTGAGTAGGGCCAGCCATAATGGTGGGGAGCCACCCGGGTCGCATCCGGGCGACTCCCCTAGCAAGGGGATGGCCTAGCAGATCCACTTGCTGAGGGCATCCACAAGGACATCGACGGCCCGGACAAGGCGAGCGATCGAGTTCAGTATGTCGCTCACCTTCCGGGCCGTTACCTTGTCCTTGCGGACGTGTGCGCGTCGGCCTTTCGGCTTGGACACGGCCCTCACCTCCTTCCCAAGCCCTCCCTCCCCGGCAAGGACACATGGACGTTCCGGGAGGAGATGCCGGAGGGCGGCGTCAACCATCATGCCAGCGGGCAGTCCAGGACCGGCTCCCTTGGTCAGTCGGCGCAGTGCTTAGTACGCATAGCCCACCCCGGAACAACCGACGTCTCCACCAATGCCCCTGACCGGATAGCCAATGCGACTCTGCCGACCGGGAACACGCCCAGACCACATGCCGCGCGCCTTTCCGCAGTGACCGAGGCTTTCGCGGTACTGTGCTGTGGGTCCAGGGAGAACAGAGGGAGACGAGCTGTCCATGACAACTGTGCCAACGACGACACGCGACCGGGCCGCCGAAGTTGTCGCTGCTGCCAAGCGAGCTTGGGAGATTCATGGTGAGCGGGTGGCGCTCAGGGAGACCTCTGTTAACGGCCACATTCGGCTCACGTCGTTAGCAGTACCAATCTCACGCCGCGTCGAGTATGTCGTGGAGTGCGACGATCCGGATGTGTGGAATGTGTTAGCGGCAAAAGCGTCCGACGAGTGGCAGCTTTGCGTCTTGGTTCCCCTTGCATTGATGGGCACCGCGCATGAGTGTCTCTCCGATCACGGTTTTAGACTCCAGGGGTGGTGGCTCCAGGGGGACCGCGTAGCCTTCGGCGGACTCGAGATCGCGTAGACCATGCCGCCGCCACTTTATACTCAGAGCATCATCGCACTGATCTGGGACTTCGATAAGACGCTGACCCATGGCTACATGCAGGACCCTCTTTTTTCCGAATTCAATGTCAATGCTAAGGAATTCTGGAGTGAGGTGAACGCCTTAGTGGACTACTACGGCGACCCGAAGTGTCCAGGTGGTCCATCTCAAGTAGGCAGAGACACGATCTACCTCAATCACATCCTGACATATGTCCGTGAAGGCATCTTCAAGAATCTGACGAACGCCAAGTTGCGTGAGTTGGGGGCCAGAGTTAATCTCGCTCCCGGTCTACCCGAGTTTTTCGATCGCACCCGTAAAATGGTAAAAGTCGACCAGTATCTGAAGCACGACATCTCTATAGAGCATTACGTCGTGTCCACTGGGCTGCGATCCATGATTGAGGGCTCTCGCCTAGCCAAGGCGGTCGATGGTGTCTGGGCTTGCGAGCTCCTGCCGGAGGCTGCACCCCCTGGTTTTAAGGAACACATCGGTGCGTTCGGCGCAGAAGTGGTCGCTCAGATCGGCTACACAATCGACAACACTAGCAAGACCCGGGCAATCTTCGAGATCAACAAGGGTGTCAACAAGAATGAGAATGTTGAGGTTAACACCCTTGTACCTGAGGGTGAGCGGCGGGTACCCATGCAAAACATGATCTACATCGCGGACGGGCCGAGTGACGTGCCGAGCTTTTCGTTGATTAACAGCAAGGGAGGGAAGACCCTCGGTGTCTACGCTCCCGGCGATGCTAACTACGAGAGTGCCGCGCAACTCGAAGAGCAGGGACGGGTGAATAGCATCGCTGCAGCCGACTACACCGAGGATAGCCCTGCCGACAGGTGGCTTCGACGAACGATCAAGCGGATGGCGGACCGCATCGTTCGCGATCGTGAGCAAGTGTTCTCTTCGTACGGCGGAGCGCCGGGGCATAATGTCTAATTTGGTCGTATCTGTACAGTGTTTTGAGAGCGCCTGACCGCATGGAGCCTGTGGTTCTTTCGGGACATTATAAAATTGTAGGTATGTGGCCTATCGATGGTTTAGTGCCAATTCTTGCCCTCTTTGGTGACTATATGCTCAACGGCATAACCTCTTACTGAGGTTTTCTCGCCAGGGGTCTTTGTGGAGGGTGAGGGTGGCCGGGGCTGCGGCGGTGATGGTGGTGATGGTTGTGGGGTTGGGAGTGGCGTGTCGTAGGGTCTTGAAGTGCTTGAGTAGGGTGTTGGCTGTCTCGGCCGGGGCTCGTATGCGGGCGATCAGCTCGCTCGTGCCGTCTGGTGTCGGGGTCCGGGGCGGGGTTCTTGGCCGGGGCCTTGATGCCGATGCCGGCTCCGGTGCGGCTCTTGTTCGCCGGGGTGGGCAGTCCTGGTGAGGCCGCCCGGTGCGGTGCCGGCGGGGCGTGGGCCCGGGCGGCGGTGACGAAGATGGGTCGAGCCGGGCTCCATGGGTGCGGTCCGCACCGGGAACCCCGTGTGATCGGTCAGGACCTGCATGTTGCCGCTGAAAATCTTGTGCTTACCCGAGTGTCACAGGTGGTTGCCGGCCTGGGTGCGGGCTGCGATCCGGTCGGTGCGCACCAGGGTGGTGTCCAGGCGCGCAAAAGGCTCACCTCTGCGCTGGAGCCTGTCCGGGACGTCGGTGATGTCGGGGGATCGTTGGGCGATGACCTCCAGGGCCTCGTGCGGGTGGCGGTGGCGGTGGCCCGCGGGACCCCGGCGTCGCGGGTCAGGGCCCGCGTATCGGTGCCGTCCTTGGGCCGCCGCAGCACCAGGGCTGTCTGGACCCGGGTGGTGGCGGTCCGTTGATGGGGTCCGGCGTCGTGGGTGCGGTGGTGGGTGGTCGGCCAGCCGTTGACGGTACGCGCGGTGGCGATGGGTACGTCGGGAGCGGCACGATAGGACACCCGCGCGGAGCCTTTCTTGCGAGCAGGTTTTCTTGGTCGAAAATAACTCTGACGCACGGCTCCGCGTGCACCCCGCTCCGACACACCCCACCCCAGCCCCCTTCTCAGCATCCCAGCGCTCAGACCACCAGCACCACCACCCCCAGCAAGAAAACCTCACTATCTCAATTCAATGTCATTGTGAGGGCGGTGTGGATGCGGCGGAAGTCGGAATCGCGGTCGTGGAAGGGGAGATCATGGACATAGGGAGTTTTATTCATGGGTGTAGATGAATATGATTCTGAGGATTGCTGTGATGTTTTCCGGGAAGCTGTCCAGTGGTCCTCTGCGGCCGGTATGCAGGATGCGCCAGGTCTTGGGTGTTAGCGATGCCTCTCTCGATCTTATTGCGGACCTGGTTGACGGCTCGGTTGCTGCGTCTTGTAGTTGGGGTAGAGCGGTAGGTTCGCGGATTTCCTTTTTGGCGTCGTGAACGCGTGCGTCTGTCCTGGGGATCAGAAACCCGCGCCAGATTCCCGCTGATGGTGCAGGCGACCTGGACGTTCGGCCCGGTAATCCTGTGCTTGCCGGAATGGAGTTCGGGACGCCCCTTCTAGGAGCAGCACCGAAGCAAAGTGCCGTCCACGATCAGTTGTACAGCAGGGTCCAGCTCCTCCACAGTCGGGTCGTGAAGTACCTGGGCGGTCAGCGGCGTGCAGGCGCTAATCACCCGTGAGACAGTGTCCTGCCAGACGCTGTGGACCTCGCTGGGCAACTCCTGGGATGAACTGTGGTGCAGGTGGGGCAGGGGCAGACACACGTACAGGTGCGCAGGCCCACCACTCAGGCCCCAAAGACCGGCAGGGGGCCCGTGGCGTGGATCGTCTCGCACGGGTCCACAACCTCACGGCAGGAGATTCTCGTGCTACTATTCATGATGGTGGGTTGCTTCCTGAGGTGTTTTAAATTCGACACCCGAATTCTCTTATGAGCAGGCCTCTAGCTTATCCAGCGATACACGCCCCAATAAAACAATCTGAATATCCTATGAATAACCCACTATGGATTAAACCTTCTTCAGCTCTTATTCAGTACTCCGACGATCAAATATCGAGCTAAATTCTGATCACAAACCCCAATATGCTGGCTCCAATAGGCGTCAAATCAGTTATTGCTATCAAGACTGCTCTGTTTCCATGACACTACCCACTCTTTTCTCCAATCTGCTTCTAAATTGGCCCGGTTGGCCGCCCATTTGAGCGGATCATATAAACGCTCGCCGATCTCGGTCCGATCTCGCTCGGTCGTGTTATTCGGCGCCAAGACAACAAATAATGCGGCAACACGCAGCAGAATTGCCGCTTTCTCGCGCGACATCCAAAAACAATGACCGTGCGCTAGCGCATTGCGCCACTTGGCTATAGGATTGCGAATACACCGTAGCCAATCCGGATCAAAATCGCGAGTCTCTAGCTTTTGCGTGTAGGTCTCTAAAGAAGGAAAGCGACCATCGCTGTTGCCAGCCTGCACTCGATAAAGAGGGTCGCCTAACATCAGTAATAGGCCTCGCATTCCGGCTTCAATCAGAGGGAAAGCAATGCGGCTGGCATCAGTATATCGTTCAGACCAGAATGAATCGAGTGCCTCGGCAAGGCCTGCGGCCAGCTCGGAATTGCAGCGATATGTTGTAACCATATGATCGCTGATCTGTTTTATTGACAGAACGCCGTACTCGGTCTTAAAGGCAATGAGCTCATTCGCGAGTAAGTTCCCGTACGCACCTGCATTCATCAGTTCGATGCCTTCCAGACATTCCTGCTCAGCGTCTTCTGGGCCAAACGTTGTTCGTACCGGCAAGCCATTTTGATCGTACTTCGTTCTTGAAACATACGACAGCAATGTGCCTGACACCGTTTTTTTGGCTGTTGTTAAATTTTTTTCGTACCCTCCAGTTGGTGAAGGAGTTGTCAACCAAATTTCGAGCGCCTCTAAGAGGTTTCGAGACTGTCGATATGCGGCCAACCTTTCGTCAGTAACGTAACGTGGTATCTGCATGTCGATTGAAATATTCTGCATATCCTCCTCACGTAGTGGATGATCTTGTAGCGCCTGTACTGCGCGATCGCGAAGGTCGGTATAACCGTAGCGCTGAGCTTTGGCTACGGCCCGCTCGTACCATACTGATGCGCGGATACCAGACTCGTCATTAGCTAAAGCAAGATAACCTTCGATGAGAGATTGTCTCGCCTCATTGCGTTCGACATCAGAATTGGCAATCCGCACAAGTAAGTCTGAGATAATCTCGGCAAATTCCTCGTTCTGACGCGTCTGGGAGCGCAAAGACTTCAACGCTATTTGAACAGCGCGTTGATCCGGATCAACGAACTTACCGTCTCGCGGTTCAACAGTCAAAATTTCGAGAAACTGACGTATGATGCCCGGATTTATCGTACCAGCATGGATCATCGGAAGCGTCATGCCATATGCATCCCGACGAGCCTCCTGCTCCAAATCGTGAAGCCCAAACTTCCGGGCCAAACTCCAGGCGCGCCGCAAGCATGAGGCCCGGTAATAGAGGTCGAGATTCGCTTTGCCAAGAAAATTCAAATACAGTGAAGTGATCTCAGATGCAGTGTTGTGACCTTGTCTGCTCCCGGCAGATAGGGAAAGATCAAGTAGATGGGCGCGCGGCAGTGGCTCCTTGCATAACAGTGCGACATTGATCCAAGTTTGCTTCTCGTAATCAGATACCACATCAAATGCAGGGGGCCAGTCGCCGCTAGTTGAGGAGAATCGATTCCCCATGACGAGCGCACCTTCGTGTCTTGGGTCCTCTTCGAAATCGTATGCGAGTCCTCGTTCGATGCAGTGGAATGACATCGAACGTTCATTGGAGTTGCCGTTTCCCCAAGGGTACGTCTGGCTGCCTAGTTTCTGTAGCAAATTCCAAGGGTCCGTAGCCGATGGGGAAAGTCTGTCTAAGCTACTCGCAATAGATTCTACATCTGCTGAAAGGGGCGACGAGGCATCGGGAGACGACAGAATACTGCTCACTTTTTAAGTATACCATATCTTGTAAAGTGTCCAGTCGTCCGTTGAGAGTACATTGAGATTTTCCTATCGGAAGTCTTTGCGCACGGTGAGAACGTCCAAAATGGCGCAGTGATGATGGTCATCGCTTGGGGGTGCGAGTGATGTATCTGAAATCCTTGAGATGTTTGATCGAAAGATTGGCTCTTTCTGCGGAGGCTTCATGAAGCCGATCAGTTCGCTGTATTATCAGATGTCGGGATCGGCATCAGGATTCTTGACGTGGATCTTGAGATAGACGCCGGTACCGGTGCCGCTCTGTTCGGCAAAGTAAGTAGCCCCAGGACGACCGCCTTGTACGGGGCAGGCAGGGCGTGGGCGGTAATGTCGTGAATTGAGTCGAACTCTACAGGTTCGATTCACAACGAAAAAAACGTCGGTTAAACCTTGCGCGTTGCCGTTGGATAAATTGTAGTTATCGGAGTGCCATAGGTGATTGCCGACCCCCTGCCCAACCCCACTCGACTAGGCGATGAAAGATCGAAGCTGGCGGTTCAGTTAGTTCGACCTATTGGCTTATCGGTCAAGCGACGGCAGAGATCTGATGGTAGGAGTCCGAACCCGCGAAGTGTTTGGGCTGCAAAAGTGCGCAAACTATCCGTGTCCTTGCCGGCTCGACCAGCCAGAAGGCGATTCCATGCTGTAGCGGTGTCGGCTGCAATGGCTCTAATCGTCGCCGGATGCGTCAGATACACGCAATCATTCGCAATAGTGGTAGCGTCGTGGTGGACTCCGGGTTTAGGAGATATAATGATTACTGCACTGTTGGGAGGGACTGCCGTGCAGGTGCGATCATCGGCAAGAAGTTTAAGTTGATCGTTAGACTGCCGGAGATCTTTGATCGATATTACTCCTGTGGGAATGTGTTCGCTTTTGGCTTCAAGTGCAAACCATAACTCGTTGCCCCAGCACCAAGTGGAGTCACATCGACCGTGCTTGGCAGGTTTTTTTGCTTCGGCGCCGAGCAGTTGACCAAGGACTGACAGGGCCGACTCAAATTTGTTAGCGTCTTTCTGGGCGAGGTTCTCCTGCATGCGACCGAGTCTATCGTGCTGCTTGTTCTCATTAAGGCTACTGTCAAGTAAAGTTGCCACGTTCTTGGCAGCAAGGCCATCAACACAGTTGAGTGCAGGCGTGACCATCTCTGGGAATTGTGCCATTTGATCAATCCATGAACTTCCTCCCGCCTGTTTCGCAGCCTCTGCCAATAATTGTCGAGACGTCGCCTTCTCTAGAGAATTTCCGCTCTCTTCTGCCGCCATGTCAGTCCAAGCCGCCTCCAGGTATTTCCAAAAGGCCTGATACTTTCGGGTCGCGTTCCCACCATTACCAAGTGTATTACAAACCGCACGAGCGTGTAAGGCGGCCTTCTTCCAAGAACCCGCGTATGCTGAAGCCCAGGCGTTAATTTCTTTATCCACGCAATCTGATAATTGTTGAGACCCTGGTGAAGAATTTTGAACCGCTTGGCGTCGATATTCAATGAGCGTCGGTTCTGCTTCGGTTCTCCAGGTATCGTCGGTATCCTGGTTCAAAAATGCGCAAACATTTTCGAACATATCTTCTCTGGTGCCATTCTGAGAATTTAACAGTCCGAACTTAATCTCTGCTTGAAGTTCAGGCGTTAGCGCCCCTAATGTTTCTGGGCGGACTAAGTAGTTGGATAGACTGCCCATAATTAACACTATTGCCGCATCCTCTGGGCCCCGAGTACATCGCCCGCCACCCTGAATAATCCGGGTACGAACGCGGGCACCAAGTGCGACTCCAGCCTGTGCGTTCCTCTGAAGGAAACGCTCCTGAAGATTTAGTTGATCGGGTGTGCCGTCGAACACAATAAGCTGGCAGACCTTCCCGGGGAGATCAAGGCCATCGTAGCGAGCGGCTAGAGCGCAGATAGCATGCTTTGCCTCAATAAACTTCTTCATACTTGTGGAGGCGTCTTCTGTACTGCCGAGGATGGGCCAGCTGCTTTGCGCCATTTTTTTCGCGTCCTCCGTGGCGGTGGTAATGCGTTGCGATAGGACAAGTGCCTTCCCCGCTTGGGCTACGATATCCCGAGTCAGCACCCATGCGTCGCTATTGGAGATAAACTCCGGGAAAACGAAAAACCGGCGTCCTGACCGCGGTGCAATGTCTTCATCCGGTTGACGTAGGCGCTTGATATTGTAACGTCCAAATGCCCGTTCGAGTTCACCTCCCTCGCCGAGGGTTGCTGATAAGTAGACGCGTTGTCTTGCTTGGTTGAATAGACGATTGTGGCTTGTGGGCGGAATGTATGGACGAATCAATATCTCAGAAAAGGAGACGTATATCAGGCAGGATGCGATCCCTTGGCGGATCATAGTGAAGCGATATGAATGGGGCTTCTTAAGCGCGGACAAGGCTGCGGTGAGATTTCTTGTCATTTTTGGTTGGCGCAGCGGTAATACCAGTCGAACTTCTTCAATGATTCCTGGATCTGGGTCCTCAGCCTGCAAACGTTCAAAAAATACTTCATTGATCGCGGGACTTATTATTTTAAGAATTTGACGATATTCGCTGGGGTCGCGTTTCCGACTGAGGCTGATGCTGTAGGCCTCTGCGACGTACTGTTCACCTGCGTGCGCGTCATCGAATAGAATTACTGATGGATCAGCTAATTTAGGGTTGGAATTAAATATGCTGTTATATGTTGTGACACCGATGCGCTGAGCGGCTTCATACTGAACCCTTGAATTTGGGGGCCAGTCCGCATGTGAACCGGTCAGTAGCGTCACATCGATACCTTCGCGGCTCGCGGCGTCGTATACTTGATCGGCTAACTGCCGCGTCGGACAAGCGTAAAGGACCTGTTGGTTGTAACGTTGACGATTCCATTCGGCGATGAGTAGGCCTATGAGCGTCTTTCCTGTACCTGTTGGCAATTCTAAGGCAATATCAGACTGATTGACATCTTCTGTGTATTCCTTGAGCATCTGTGATTGATGTGCCCACAGTCCTGAAACGGCCCCTGGGCGGCGGGGAAGATTGCGGTACAGTTCTCCAGGGGTAGCGTACGGCGTTTGGTTTGACTTTGGTTTCGTAAAGGCCATGACCATTCCTTGCTTATAAGTAATTTTGTTCGACGGAGAGCATTGCTCTTAGAATTTATGTATGGGATGGATGTCTCATGTTCTCATGTGTCGTGTAAGGGCGGTGTGGATGCGGCGGAAGTCGGATTCGCGGTCGCGGATGCGGAAGGGGAGGTCGTAGACGTAGGAGACGCCGGAGCCCGGGTGGGTGTGAGTGCGCTCAGATAGTGGCATGTCCTCGTTGGCGGTAGGGCGCTGGCGCTTCTCCCAGGTTTGACGGACCGGGGTTGGCAGCTGGCGACCATTCGCGTCATAAACGTAGGCGCCCTGGCCGCGGCCGTGGTCGTAGTCGTAGAGGACCGCGAACTGGGTTCGGTAGATCGTGCACAGATCCTCGATCGGCACACCCAGCATCATGGCCACCATGACGTCGATCTCCGCCTGGGCGTTGCGACGATCCTCTGCACGACGCAAGGGCATATCCGCCGTCCACTCCGGGCCAATCGGGCGCTCGTCATAGCGCTCCAGAATTGGAGCGTCCGTCGCAAATGACTTATCCCAGCACTCAGACCACAGGTCAGCGTAAGCGTCCGTGATGCAGTTGAGGCGAAGGGTGCGGAGTATGATCGCCGTAGTGAAGGGATGTCTCATATCAAGCGACGGTAGGAGTGAGAAGTCTGGTCCGTTAATGTGGCCACGCCCTGAGACCCGAATCATGAAGTCGGAAATGAGTGCCGAAGAAACACCTGCGATCATCGGGGTAAAATGCATGCTGCGCATAGGTGTGGATGTCGATGTCACGGACTGGAGGTGAGCGGCTCCTGTAGGGATAATCGATGGAACAAGAGTGCGTTCACCTGTCAGTGGCGCCATGTTGCGCCAAGCTACGCGGTAGTACTCCAAGGCAGAGTGGTTGTCCCAGTGGGTGTAGAGGCGGTCGTAGGTGGCGCGGTCGCCGGCGGGCTTGTACTGAGTGACGGGTTCGGCGCTTGCAAGAAGAGCCTCAAAGTCGGTTGAGGTCCAGTCCTGATTGTGTCGCATGGACTCGTTGGGCTGCTTGTACAGTGGAGCCAAGATGTAAAGGTGCGGGCCTTGAAGGATGGCATCGTTCCAGGATGCTGGGCCCCATGCTTTTTTGAAGCGCCCCTTCTCAAAGTCTGATGTCTCATGCCAACCCGATGAGAACTGGAGATTGAGACTCATAATGCGCGGTCGAGTGGCTAACGTTGCAAGCGTTTGTGACACGGCTGAGTTGACTGTTGAGACCATGGGGGTTGAACACCAATCACTGGCTTCAGTGACCTGCCTCCAGGTTTTCAGTGCTGATTCATTGATGTGCTGAATGCGTGACGCATGCGGCCGCAAGTCCCAGGTTCCGGTATGGGGGTCTTTGAATCCTGGTTCCTCTCCGCTGCCGTCGTGCATGAGGGAACGAAGCACTGTTTCGGGGTGGTAGAGCGATGCGGCATGAAGGAATGATGGATCCTGGTTTCTACCATAAACGTGAATACCGTAGCGCTTGTTATCTTTGATGTCAAAGAGTGACAGTTCATTAATGAACTGCCAGTGGCGTCTCAAGTGCCGGTAGGCGGCGGAGCGTAGCACCGGGGTCTTTGCGTCGGTGAAATGGGTTTCCATGTGGATAAGGGATGAGATGCCTCGCGTACTCTGGTGCTGCCAGACCTGGCACATGAAGGCGCGGTAGAGATCGGGTTGACCGCTCAACAAGGGGTAGACGGTCGGGTCGCTGAGCAGTTCAGAGAGGACGATGACCTCGGCGGTCCCATCGAGGACTGTGCTCAGGATTCCGGGGCGCGCCAGGGTCAGCGGCATGCGCTCCTTCTTGACCGCGACGGAGGGTTTGTGGCTTAGCGACCACCATGGGTCACCGTCGGAGAGCAGGCTGTTGAGGTCGACAGTCGGCCTCACCCACGGCGGATTCCCGACCTGAAGGTCGAAGCCGCCGCGGGCGAAGACGGTGGCGAAGTCCAGCTCCCAGTGGAAGAAGCCCTGCGCCTCTGCCACTTCCCGGACCACAGTGAGCCACTCGTGCTTCTCGATGACGGAGTCAACCGCGCGGGCGCCGGCGAAGCCGAGGTCCATCTCCTCCGCCTGCTCAAGTTCTCCCCAGGCCGTGGCGTCGGCGAAGGTCGCGGCGTCGGTCGGTCCCGCTTTGCCCGCAATGCCCAGCAGCCCCTCCAGGGCGCTCAACCACTCCTCCAGGCTCGGCGGACTCACCTCCGTGGTTAGCGGCCAGAACCACAGCGCGCACCACGCATCCATGACCAGACGCAGCCGCCGGTACGCCGAGCCCGGCGCCGCCAGGTACGCCTCGATCTCCTCACGGGACACCGTTGAGCCGGAGCCCTCCTGCGCCTCGCGGCCCCACAGATCGATGCGCCGCGAGGCCTCCGCCTCCGCCACCCGCAGGCGCCGCAGGGTCATCTCCCACAG
>ERZ773059.1305-NODE-1305-length-12352-cov-3.147760_pt1 | contig 12352 bp, 11 predicted proteins | sample MGYA00580514_ERZ773059 | MGnify/ENA primary metagenome ERZ773059 (study PRJEB29015, sample SAMEA2737981) | human oral metagenome | biome: human oral; feature: human-associated habitat; material: dental | place: China | collected 2056 ...
GGAAAAAAATAATATAGTATATAAATTGGAGGATAAATATGAACGAAGATATTAAGATTATGCAAATAATTGCTGATATGGAAGAGATGCTTAACCAGGCTAGTGGCTTCCCGCTATCAAAGAAGGTAGGAGTTGACAGGGATGAAATGTTAGACCTGATAGACGAGCTAAAGGGGGCCCTACCATATGAACTTGATACTGCCCTAAAGATTATAAAGGAGCAGGATTCTATTCTTGAATCTGCCAGGAATGATGCAGACTTCCTAAGGGAAGAAGCTAAGAGGGAAAGAGAACAAAAGATAAGAGAATGTAACGACGAAATAATAATAAAAAACAAACATATTTTATGTCACAGATTAATGGGCGCATCTCCCAGATTATCGGTCCAGTTATCGATGTCTACTTTGATACCAAGGGAGAGAATCCTGAGAAGGTTCTGCCAAAGATTCATGATGCCCTACGCGTAAAACGTGCGAATGGGCAGGATTTGATTATCGAGGTACAGCAGCATATTGGTGAAGACACCGTGCGCTGTGTGGCTATGGATAATACGGATGGTCTGCAGCGTAACCTTGAGGTTGTGCCAACAGGTAGTCCTATCGTTATGCCAGCTGGTGACCAGATTAAGGGTCGTATGATGAACGTTATCGGTCAGCCTATCGACGGTATGGAGGCACTGAGTATGGAAGGTGCTTATCCTATCCACCGCGAGGCGCCAAAGTTTGAAGACCTCTCTACGCATAAGGAGATGCTTCAGACGGGTATTAAGGTCATCGACTTGCTTGAGCCTTATATGAAGGGTGGTAAGATTGGACTCTTTGGTGGTGCCGGTGTAGGTAAGACGGTGCTTATCATGGAGCTGATTAACAACATCGCTAAGGGTCACAATGGTTACTCTGTATTTGCCGGTGTAGGTGAACGTACACGTGAGGGTAACGACTTGATTCGCGATATGTTGGAGTCAGGTGTTATCCGTTATGGTGAGAAGTTCCGCAAGGCAATGGATGAAGGCAAGTGGGACCTTTCACTTGTTGATCAGGAGGAGTTGCAGAAGTCACAGGCAACACTTGTCTATGGACAGATGAATGAGCCACCAGGGGCACGTGCATCAGTGGCACTCTCTGGTCTGACCGTTGCTGAGGAGTTCCGCGATCACGGAGGTAAGAATGGTGAGGCAGCAGATATCATGTTCTTCATTGATAACATCTTCCGTTTCACGCAGGCTGGTTCTGAGGTGTCAGCGTTGTTGGGTCGTATGCCATCAGCCGTAGGTTATCAGCCTACTTTGGCAAGTGAGATGGGTGTGATGCAGGAGCGTATTACTTCTACAAAGCATGGTTCAATTACTTCAGTACAGGCGGTTTACGTGCCTGCTGACGACTTGACCGACCCTGCTCCAGCTACTACCTTTACCCACTTGGATGCAACAACAGAGTTGAGCCGTAAGATTACCGAGCTTGGTATCTATCCTGCGGTAGACCCATTGGGTAGTACCTCACGTATTCTTGACCCACTGATTGTTGGTAAGGAGCATTATGAGTGTGCGCAAAGAGTAAAGCAGTTGCTTCAGCACTATAACGAATTGCAGGATATCATTGCCATCTTGGGTATGGACGAGTTGTCAGACGAGGATAAGTTGGTTGTGAACCGCGCTCGTCGTGTACAGCGTTTCCTCTCTCAGCCATTTACTGTTGCTGAGCAGTTCACTGGTGTTAAGGGTGTTATGGTACCAATCGAGGAGACTATCAAGGGTTTCAACGCTATCTTGAATGGTGAGGTTGATGACCTTCCAGAGCAGGCGTTCTTGAACGTTGGTACGATAGAGGATGTCAAGGAGAAGGCTAAGCGTCTCTTGGAGGCTACTAAGTAATCATCTTCTTGCACAAACTGAATAATAATTGAATTGTCTATGTTGACACTTAAAATAGTTTCTCCGGAAAGGATTGTCTTTACAGGTGAGGTGGATAGCGTGCTGGTTCCTGGTACGATGGGTTCGTTCGAGATTCTGACAGATCACGCACCGATCATCTCTACACTGGACGAAGGCAAGGTAGTCTACGGCATCAAAGGGGCAAAGACCGAGCTGCAAATCGTTGGCGGATTCGTTGAAGTGCAGAAGAATGTCGTGAACCTTTGCGTAGAAATCTAAAAGATAAAACTGACAGATAGCTGAATAAGAATGATGAATGCGAGTAGCGTGTATAAGAAGTACTATAAGAACAACTTGTGGATTATCGCAGGACTCTATCTTATGGGTTTACTCGTGGTGCAGCTGACGCAGCAGACGGCTTGCATACAATCGCTGACCATCTGTGCTGTTTATTCGCTTATCACCTCTTCTATATATGGAGGAGCATGGAAGACAATCGCCAGTAAGTCGCCCGCAGTGCTGCGTAACTTCTATCTCGTTGGCTCAGTTCTTCGTATGCTGTTGGCGTTCCTGACCGTATTGATTTATGCGTTCGTCGTGAAGGAGCGTGCGATGGTCATCGGCTTCGCAGTTATCTTTATGATTTTCTATCTTGTGCTGTTAGCATTCGATACCGTCTATTTTTACAAAGTGGAAAAGAACAATAAAATTAATAATTGACGAATGAAATATCTCAAACATCTCTTCTGTGTGGTTGTGATGCTCTTCCTGCTCGTGCCTGGCGTTGCCGCATCTGAGCATAAGGAGGGGGGTGTAAACCTGCAGGAGATATTGTGGGGACACATTAAGGACTCTTACGAGTGGCACCTCACTAATATCGGGGACAAGCCTATCATCATCAACCTGCCCGTCATCGTGAAGACGTCAAAGGGTTGGTACACAGGTTGGGCTGAAGACTTTGCGGAAGAGCCGTTAGAGGAAGGTCCACACGCTGGTTATCGTCCTTGCAAGAACAATTCTGATTTGTTCATCGCGACGAAGGGTAACTACGAACGTCGTATCGTAGAGTTGCAGAAGGATGGTACGGAAGTGCGCCCCTTCGACATCTCTATAACGAAGTCGGTGTGTGTGCTCTTCATTGATGCTATCATCCTTCTGTTGTGTATCTTGATTCCAGCGCGCTGGTGTCGCTGCCACAAGGTGACTGATAAAGCTCCGAAAGGTTTTACAGGCTTGATGCACATGTTCGTGATGTATGTCTACGATGAGGTGATAAGACCGACATTGGGTAAGGACTCTGAGAAGTATGCGCCTTATCTTCTGACGTGTTTCTTCTTCATCTTTGTGGCAAATATCATGGGTATCGTTCCTTTCCCACCGGGCGGTGGTAACCTGACGGGTAACATAACCATCACATTCTTCTTGGCTGTTTGCACGTTCTTAGTAACCAACTTCTCTGGAACGAAGCATTATTGGAAGGATATCTTCTGGCCAGATGTGCCAGCATGGTTGAAGGTGCCAGTGCCATTGATGCCAGTGATTGAGATCTTTGGTATCTTCACAAAACCTTTCGCCTTGATGGTTCGTCTCTTTGCCAATATGATGGCTGGACATGCTATTGCGTTGGCACTGACCTGTATCATCTTCATCATGGCTACGATGGGCATTGTGTTAAGCTCGTCCATGACAGTTGTGAGCGTGGCGATGAGTATCTTTATGATGCTCTTGGAACTTTTGGTTAGCTTCATCCAGGCTCTCGTCTTCACTATGCTAAGTGCTGTGTTTATCTCATTGGCACGCGTTCATGAGGCGGAAGGATAAGAAGGAGTAAAGGAGAGAAACGCTTCTCATTTCCCTATTAAACACTTCTCATCTCCCTATAAATAGATAAGAAATAAAAATAATTAATAAATTAAAAGCAAAAAACTATGTTGACATCATTGTTATTAGCAGCAGAAACTGCAAAGTTAGGCGCCGCTATCGGTGCAGGTATCGCAGCCGTAGGCGCAGGTCTTGGTATTGGTCGTATCGGTGGTCAGGCTATGGACGCTATGGCACGCCAACCAGAGAAGATTGGTGAACTTCGTTCTGCAATGATTATCGCAGCTGCGTTGGTTGAGGGTGTAGCCTTCTTTGCTGCCATTATCGCACTGCTCTGTGTATTCTAAACAACACAGAAGAATAAATTAAACATAATTGGTAAGAAAGTAATTTAGCAGCTTATGTCATTATTATTGCCAGATAGTGGCTTACTCATTTGGATGACCCTCGTATTCTTAGTGGTCTTCTTCGTCTTGTGGAAATGGGGGTTCCCATCAATCATCAAGATGGTGAACGAGCGCAAGGAGTATATTGACGAGAGTCTTGCCAAAGCGGAGGAAGCCAACTTGAGGCTTGCCAACATTCAGAAACAAGGTGAGGAGCTGCTTATGGAGGCACGTGAGAAACAGGCACAAATCCTTAGGGATGCCACTAATACACGTGATGCCATAGTCGGTCAGGCACAGGAGAAGGCACACGAAGAGAGTGCTCGTATCCTTTCTGAGGCCAAGGCTGAGATTGAAAGTCAGAAGCAGGCTGCCATCCGCGACATCCGTGCGCAGGTAGCAGAGCTCTCTGTGCAGATTGCGGAGAAGATTCTGCAAAAGGAACTGTCTTCTTCTGCCGAGCAGGCCCAGCTTATCGACCGCTTATTGGATGAAGTTGCTTCTTCTAACGGAACAGAAAGTAAATAATCGCTTATGAATACAGGTGTAATATCGGTTCGCTATGCTCGTGCGCTGTTGAAGGCTGCCTGTGAGCAAGGGATTGAAGACAAGGTCTATGCACTTATGCAGACGCTTGCCGAGAGTTACCTTAAGGTACCTGACCTCTGCATGACGATTGGAAACCCGATGCTTCCGAAGGAGAAGAAGCGTAAGCTATTGGAAGTAGCCTGTGGAAACGACTGTCCTGAGCTTGTTGGGAGATTCCTATCCCTCGTCTTGAAAGATGAGAGAGAAGACTTGCTGCAGCTCATGGCGAATGATTACGTCACGCTGTATCGTAAGATGAAGAACATCATTCGTGGAAAGGTTATCACAGCCTCACCTGTCTCTTCTCAAACGGAAGACAAGATGAAGGCTCTCATACAGTCCAGAACGCAGGGAACCGTAGAGTTCAACACTGAGGTTGACCCTTCACTCATAGGTGGTTTTATTCTTGAGTACGATACTTACAGAATGGACGCCAGCGTGAAGAGCAAACTGAATGCTATCCTCACACAATTAAAAAAGTAATTAGATTAATAACATGTCAGATAAAATTAAACCAAGTGAGGTGTCTGAGATTCTTTTGAAAGAACTTCAAGGCATCAACTCTGAGGAGAAGTTTGATGAAGTCGGTAGCGTACTGACCGTCAGCGACGGTGTAGCACGTGTCTATGGTCTTCGCAATGCTGAAGCCAACGAGTTGCTTGAATTTGAGAATGGCACCATGGCTATTGTCATGAACTTGGAAGAAGACAATGTCGGTTGTGTCCTTTTGGGTCCTACTGAAGACATCAAGGAAGGACAGAGCGTGAAGCGTACACACCGCATTGCCTCTATCCGTGTCAATGACAACTTCTTGGGACGTGTAGTCAATCCGCTTGGAGAGGCTATCGATGGTAAGGGTGAAATCGACTTGACTGACTCTTTCGAAATGCCATTGGACCGTAAGGCACCAGGTGTTATCTATCGTCAGCCAGTGAAGGAACCACTCCAGACGGGTCTGAAGGCTGTTGACTCAATGATTCCTATTGGTCGTGGTCAGCGTGAGCTTATCATTGGTGACCGCCAGACAGGTAAGACAGCCATTGCCGTTGATACTATCATCAATCAGAAGAGCTTCTATGAGCAGGGAAATCCTGTTTATTGTATCTATGTTGCCATCGGACAGAAGGCTTCTACCGTGGCAACCCTTGTACAGAACCTCAAGGAGCATGGCGCAATGCCTTATACGATTATCGTAAGTGCAACAGCGGCTGATCCTGCTGCTATGCAATATTATGCACCATTTGCCGGTGCTGCTATCGGTGAGTACTTCCGCGACCGTGGCTACTCAGCCCTCGTTATCTATGATGATTTGTCAAAGCAGGCTGTTGCCTATCGTGAGGTATCATTGATTCTCCGTCGTCCTTCAGGTCGTGAGGCTTATCCGGGTGACGTCTTCTATCTCCACTCTCGTCTGCTTGAGCGTGCTGCACGTATCAACAACCAGCAGGAGATTGCTGAGAAGATGAACGACCTCCCAGAGTGTATGAAGGACCATGTAAAGGGTGGTGGCTCACTCACAGCATTGCCAATCATTGAGACACAGGCAGGAGACGTGTCAGCCTACATCCCTACGAACGTGATTTCTATTACCGACGGTCAGATTTATCTTGAGTCAGACCTCTTCAATCAGGGCTTCCGTCCAGCTATTAACGTAGGTATCTCCGTATCTCGTGTGGGTGGTTCAGCGCAGGTTAAGAGTATGAAGAAGGTGGCTGGTACGTTGAAGATTGATATGGCACAGTATCGTGAGTTGGAAGCATTCTCTAAGTTCTCTTCAGATATGGACAAGGTTACAGCAATGACCCTTGACCGTGGTCGTAAGAACAACCAGTTGCTTATCCAGCCTCAGTACAGTCCAATGCCGGTGGGTGAGCAGGTTGCCATCCTCTATTGTGGCGTACACGGACTGCTTCGCAACGTACCTGTTGACCAGGTTCGTCAGTGCCAAGATGAGTTCCTCGAGAATATGCGCAGCACACATGCTTATGTCATCAACGATTTAGCAGATGGCAATCTCACTGATACTTCAATCAAGGTAATCGAAGAAGTCATGGGCAATATTGCCGGACAATATAAATAAAGACAATACAGAATGGCATCCTTAAAGGAAATCAAAACGCGTATAGCCAGTGTCCAGAGTACTCGTAAGATTACGAGTGCAATGAAGATGGTTGCGTCGAGTAAACTGCATCATGCTCAGAATGCTATCGAGAGTATGCTTCCTTACGAGGCTATGCTCGAACACATTCTTAAGACCTTCCTTATCTCTACTCCCGATACGGATACTCCGTTCGATGTGCAGAGACCTGTGAAGCGTGTTGCCTTACTCGTGTTCTCTTCAAACAGCTCTCTCTGTGGTGGATACAATGCGAATGTCATCAAGCTGATGCAGCAGACGATAGATGAATATCATGCGCAGGGTTTGACCAATGAGGACATCGTTATCTATCCCGTAGGAAGAAAAATGTTTGAAGCGGCTAAGAAGCGTGGATATACCTGTGTATATCCTTATCCGCAACTTGCCGACAAACCCAACTCTGAGGAGTGCCGTAATATCGCCAAGGAGTTAGGGCAGAAGTGGCTGAAAGGTGAGTTTGATAAGGTGGAGATAATCTATCATCACTTCAAGAGTGCAGGAAGCCAGATTCTACAACGTAAGAATTTCCTTCCGATAGACCTTGAGGAAGAACTCAATGCTGACTCTTCGCGTGACCTTTCATCGGATGTTACGAGTAAGGCTGCACAGGAATATCTGAAGAAGAAAGGACAGTCTGAAACACAGAAGTCTAATAATGAGACTGTTGTTCCACTGAATGACGACTTCATTGTTGAACCTGATTTGCACACCGTATTAACTTCATTAATACCAAAGCTGTTGCATCTCATGGTCTATACAGCCCTTCTTGACAGTAATGCCTCTGAGCACGCAGCTCGAATGGTTGCCATGCAGACTGCAACTGATAATGCTGACGAACTGCTTCGTGCACTCAACTTGCAGTATAACAAGTCGCGTCAGGCAGCCATCACGTCTGAGTTGCTCGATATTGTTGGCGGTACGGTGAATAATTAATGAGCTGCCCTTTGTGGCAGTGAAGAGTCTAAAAACAGGGACAAGCCTCGCTTGTCCCTGTTTTTGGTTATTGGGCTTATTGGGTCAATTGGACTAATAAGGCTAATTGGGGCATTCTCCCTTAGCCTTGTCAATAATACCCTTTTTCATATTGGTTATTTGTTTTTTTTTATTAACTTTGCCTACGTTGAGAAAAATAGGTGGGACTTGTTGGCTGGGTAACAGTCCCATAGTGTCTTTAATCCAGTCATGAAGAAGGCTTTTAAAGCACGACAGAAGAAAAATAAAACCTAACTATTATGTATAAGCAATTACTATTCGGTTTACTATTATCGTCATTAACAGCAGCACCGATACACGCTGATGACCATCCTATGGGAGGTTATCTCTTCGGTCAGGCTACAGCACCAACGGGTAATGAGTGGCAGTCACCCAGTGCATTGGGTTATAACAAGCTGCCAGCGCATGCGTTGTTTTCTTCTTTCTCGTTGGTTGACGAGGCAAGAAAGGTATTGCCAGAGTTTGCCAAGGATTATCTTTCTCTTGATGGAGAATGGAGTTTCCACTTCTCAAAGAACCCTGATGAGCGTCCAAAGGACTTCTTTACAAAGGGTTATGATGACAGCAAGTGGGACCGTCTGCAGGTGCCAGTAAGCTGGAATATGGCTGGTATTCAGAAAGATGGAACGCTGAAGTACGGTGTGCCAATCTATGTAAATCAGTGGGTTATCTTCAAGTATAACATCGAACCGGGTGACTGGAAGAAGGGTGTTATGCGTGAACCGCCAAAGAACTATACCACTTACGAATATCGTAATGAGGTGGGTTCGTTCAGAAGAAGCTTTGATATCCCAGCAACTTGGGACGGCAAGGAAGTCTATCTCAACTTTGATGGTGTAGACTCATTCTTCTATTTGTGGATCAACGGTCGTTACGTGGGCTTCTCAAAGAACTCGCGCAATACGGCACAATTCGACATTACCCCTTATATCACTAAGGGAAAGAACGAGGTAGCAGTAGAGGTTTATCGTTCGTCTGACGGTAGTTTCCTTGAGGCTCAGGATATGTTCCGCTTGCCAGGTATCTTCCGTAATGTCAGCGTAACAGCTACTCCGAAAGTACATATTGCTGACGTGAAGGCTATCCCTTCCTATACAGATGGCAAGGGTACTGTAAACCTTAACACAACACTGCAGAACCTCACTACAAAGAATGCGAAAGACTTGCATCTGCGTTGGAGCATTTATAAAAACAGACTCTTTGCTGATGACAATGAGTTGGTGGCAACCTTCGAGGATGCAAAGGCAAAGACCGTTTGTAACAGCAAGGGACAGACCTACGTTCGTCAGACACTTACCGTGAATAATGCGGCAGCATGGACAGCTGAGGAGCCTAACGTCTATGTTGTTGTTGGTGAGTTGATGCAGGGTAAGAAAGTCGTTGAAACGATAAGTTTCCAAACTGGTTTCCGTACTATTGAGATTAAGGATACACCTGCAAGTCAAGACGAGTTCGGTTTGGCTGGAAGATATTATTATATCAATGGTAAACCAGTGAAACTCAAGGGTGTAAACCGCCACGATACCAACCCATTGACGGGTAAGGTTATCTCTCGTGAGCAGATGGAACGTGAGATTATGCTGATGAAGCGTGCGAATATTAACCACATACGTACCTCTCATTATCCTAACGATCCTTACTTCTATTATCTCTGCAACAAATATGGTATCTACTTAGAGAGCGAGGCAAACATTGAGAGTCATGAGTACTTCTATGGCAAGGCATCGCTTTCACATGTGCCAGAGTTCCAAGCAGCACACGTTGATCGTGTAATGGCAATGACACGTCAGTTGGTTAATCAGCCTTCTATCGTTATCTGGAGTTTGGGTAACGAGGCAGGACCAGGTCATAACTTCGTTGTAGCCTACGACTCTCTGAAGGCTTACGATGCTTCAAGACCAGTACAGTATGAGCGCAACAACGACATCGTGGATATGGGTTCTAACCAGTATCCAAGTATTGCTTGGACCCGCGATGCGGTGAAGGGTAAGATGGGTATCAAGTATCCTTTCCATATCTCAGAGTATGCCCATTCGATGGGTAACGCTGTGGGCAACCTCGTTGACTACTGGGAGGCAATGGAGTCTACGAACTTCTTTATGGGTGGTGCTATCTGGGACTGGATTGACCAGAGTATGTACAACTACACAAAGGACGGCAAGCGTTACCTTGCTTACGGTGGTGACTTCGGCGATACGCCTAACGATGGACAGTTTGTTATGAACGGTGTTATCTTCGGTGATGAGACACCAAAGCCACAGTATTATGAGGTGAAGAAGGTGTATCAGTATATTGGTACAAGTTGGAAGGACGCTAAGACAGCTACTTTGGATGTATTCAATAAGAACTACTACTCTGATGACCTCAGTGGTTATGCAATCTCTTACAGCCTGACCGCTGATGGTGTAACCGTTAAGAAGGGCGACCTTGAGCTTGGTAGTGTACCAGCAAGAAGTCATAAGAGCATTATAATTGCAGGACTCAACGAGGGTCTTGACCCAAATAAGGAGTACCTCCTCCACATTACCTATCGCCTCAAGCATGACATGCCATGGGCAAAGGCAGGATATGTTCAGGCTGAAGAGCAGTTGCCTGTACAGGTAGCAGCGGTTCGTCCAGCTATCGCTGCAGCAGGTAAGGTGAATATGTCTGCCGTAAAGGACAATAAGATAGTCTTCTCTGGCAAGACCTTCACAACGACATTCGACCTCACAAAGGGTACGATTTATAACCTTCAGTACGATGATAAGACTATCATTGCAGATGGTTGTGGACCAGAGTTGAACGCTTTCCGTGCATGGGTTAACAATGACAACTGGGCTTACGAGGCATGGTATGCGAATGGTTTGAACAACCTGCAGCATAAGTGTACTAACTATACAACCCACGCAAATACTGACGGTTCTGTTTCTGTTGTATTCAATGTTGAGTCACAGGCACCTTATGGTTATCGCCTTGAGGGTGGTAATGCCAACTGGAAGAAGCTCATCGAATACAAGGAAAAGCCATTCGGTAAGGATGATTTCCGCTTCAATACACAGGTGGTTTACACGATTTTCCCTGACGGTAGCATTGAGAGCGAGAGCGCAATCACAAGCAACAAGCCTAATCTCACACTCGCTAAGCTGGGTTATACCGTTCGTGTTCCTAAGAATCTCAACCTCCTGACTTACTATGGTCGTGGTATGGTTGACAACTATCCAGACCGCAAGACGGGTCAGATGATTGGTATCTATGAGCAGCAGGAAGTTGAGGATGAATTCGTTGCCTTCCCTAAACCACAGGATACTGGTAACCATCAGGATACTCGTTGGCTCTCTCTTACAGGCAATGATGGTGGCGATGCCCTCTATGGTGCTATCTTCGTGGCTAAGGATAAGATGAGTTTCTCTGCACTTCCTTGGTCGGATAACACCATCGCAATGGCTAACCACCCACACGAATTACCTCAGAGCGAATATACTTATTTGCACCTTGACATGGCAATCACTGGTCTTGGTGGTAATAGTTGTGGACAGGGGGGGCCGTTACTGCGCGATTGTGTCATGGCAACGCCACACACCTTCGGTTATATGATACGCCCAATGAACTCTGTTAAGACCAACGACCTCGTTAGCAATGCGAATGTAAGTCTTAACGGTGCCACACCACTTACCATCGTACGTGACGGTGAGGGCAATGTGACAATCAATGCAAATGGTGCGAAGGGCGATATCTACTATCGTGTTAACAACAGCAAGAAGGCAGTGAAGTACACTGGTCCTGTTAGCTTGCGCAATGGTGGTACGATTTCAGCTTGGACAAAGGAGAATGATTGGCTCGTAGCTTCTCAGATCTTCTCACGCATTGAGAGCATTCCATTGTCAGTAGTCTTCGCTTCAAGTCAGGAGAGTGGTGAGGGTGACGCAAGCCACCTTACTGATGGAAATCCAAGCAGCTACTGGCATACAATGTACTCTGTTACTGTGGCTAACTACCCACACTGGGTTGACTTCGACTGTGGTGGCATGAAGACTATCAAGGGCTTCACCTACCTCCCACGTCAGGATAGTAACAATGGTAACATCAAGAAGTATAGTATTCAGGTAAGCAACGATGGAAAGACATGGGGCAAGGCTGTTGCTGAAGGTGAGTTTGAGAACAACAGAAAGGAAAAGACTATCCTCCTCACCACACCAGTTAAGGCCCGCTTCGTCCGTCTGACAGCCCTCAGTGAGCAGTCTGGTCAGGACTTCGCAACAGGTGCTGAGTTTAAGGTATTGGAGAAGTAAATAGCTTATTATAGTCATTTGATAAATAAAAAGATAGGGAATCACAATTTGTTGTTCCCTATCTTTTTTGCGTTCTTACTAACTGTCTATAATCTGTTTGAATCATATTTGCATCCACTCGTCGTTCTATTTCAGCTATATAGTGCATGAAGTCTTTTATTTATGTATGTAACACAATGCCGATTCTTCCTTTCATACGTTAGAATTATCTTAAAATAGATTTGCTTTTATCTCAAAAATTGATTACATTTGTAGTCGATAAAAATGCGGATAGGTGCAAAAATAT
>ERZ773059.1318-NODE-1318-length-12299-cov-5.557988_pt1 | contig 12299 bp, 9 predicted proteins | sample MGYA00580514_ERZ773059 | MGnify/ENA primary metagenome ERZ773059 (study PRJEB29015, sample SAMEA2737981) | human oral metagenome | biome: human oral; feature: human-associated habitat; material: dental | place: China | collected 2056 ...
CAAAGCCCGGCGGCAGTTTGGCGGCGAGGTTTTGCATGGTGTTCATCGCATCACCTGCACTTTTGCCAGCGGCGGCGCTGCCGCCGATGCCCATCGCCGAGTAGCCGTTGTAGCGGGTGGTTTGCATCGCGCCTTTTTCCCAGCTGAGGCTGGCGATGCTGCCAAGCGGCACTTGGCCACCGCTGCGGTTGGGGATGTTCAGCGCCAGCAGGTCTTGCGGCTGCATGCGCGCGGCGGCGTCGGACTGCACGGTTACCCGCTGCAAACGGCCTTTGTTGGGGAAGTCGTTAATGTAGGCGGAGCCGAAGTTGGTGCCGATGATGTTGGCGATGGTGGAGATGTCCACGCCTTGCGCGTAGGCGGCATCGCGGTTGATGTCCAACCGCAGTTGCGGCGCGTCTTCCATGCCGTCCGGGCGCACTTGGGTAACTTCGCTGGTGGCTTGCGCCGCCATGCCGAGCAGTTGGTTGCGCGCGGCGAGCAAGGCATCGTGGCCGGCGTTGCCGCGGTCTTCGAGCATGAGGTTGAAGCCGTTGGAGGTACCGAGCGAGGGGATGGGTGGCGGGCTTAAGGCGAAGATGGTGGCGTCGCTGATGCCCATGAACATGCCGATGAGGCGACCGCCGAGGGCGCTGGCGCTTTGGTTTGGTTTGGGACGCTCTTTCCAGTCTTTCAAGGTAATGAAGGAAAGGCCCATATTTTGTCCCTGACCGCTGAAGCTGAAGCCCTGGACGGCGACGATGTTTTCGACTTCCGGCTGTTGTTTGACGATGGCTTCCATCTCTTTGATTTTTTCGATGGTGCGCTCGGCGGTGGCACCCGCGGGTAGCTGGATGCTGGCGATGATAAAGCCTTGGTCTTCGTTCGGCAGGAAGTCGGTCGGCAAGCGGGTGTAGATGTACACCGCGCCAGCGGTAACGGCGAGGTACACCACAAACATCGCGTAGCTGATGCGGATGAATTTGGCGACGGTCGCTTCATAGGCGTGGGTGGCGGCTTTGACGAGGCGGTTAAACCAGCCAAAGAAGCCGCGTTTTTCGTGGTGGTCGTCGCGTACCGGTTTCAGGAGGGTGGCGCAGAGTGCGGGGGTGAGCGTTAGCGCCAAGAAGCCGGAGAAGCCGATGGAAAACGCCATGACGAGGGCGAACTGGCGGTAGATGTTACCGGTCGCGCCACTAAAGAAAGACATCGGCACGAAGACGACGATGTTCACCAGCGTAATACCGACGATGGCGCTTGAGATTTGTCCCATGCTTTTGCGCGTCGCCTGGTAGGGGGTGAGCCTTTCTTCGGCCATCAGGCGTTCGACGTTTTCCACGACGACGATGGCGTCATCCACCACTATCCCGATAACGAGCACCATCGCAAACATGGTGAGCACGTTGATACTCATGCCGAGCGGGCTCATCAAGGCGACCGCGCCCAAGAGCGAGACCGGGACGACGATGGCAGGGATGAGGGTGTAGCGCAGGTTTTGCAGGAAGAGGAACATCACCACGAAGACGAGCGCCATCGCTTCGCCGAGGGTATGCAGTACTTGCTCGATAGAGAGGCTGACGAAGGTCGAGGTGTCGTAGGGCGTGGACCAAACCATGCCTTCCGGGAAGTATTGCGCCAGCTCTTTCATGCGCGCCTTGACCGCCTTGGCGACGGCAACGGCGTTACCGTCGTTAGAGAGCTGCACCGCCATCCCGGAACTCGGTTCGCCGTTTAGGCGGAGCGAGGTGGCGTAGGTTTGCTGGCCGATTTCGATGCGGGCAACGTCTCTCAGGCGCACAGCGGCACCGCTTTCGTTGCTTTTCACCACGATGTTTTCAAATTCGGCGACGTCGGTGAGCTGGCCGGGGATGTTGATGGTGGCGGAGAAGGTTTGCCCGGCAATTGCAGGCAACGCGCCGATGCTGCCCGCCGGGATTTGCCGGTTTTGTGCGGCGATGGCGGTGGAGACGTCGGCGGCGGTCAGGCCGTAACCGCGCAGTTTTTCCGGATTGAGCCAAATGCGCATCGAGGCTTCGGAGCCGAATTGGCGCACGCCACCGACGCCGGGGATGCGTTGCAGTTCGGGGATGACGTTGCGCACGGCGTAGTCGCTCGCATCTTCGACGGTAAGCCCGGAGCCGTCCTTGACGCTGAGCGAGACTACCATGAGGAAGCCGGTTGAGGATTTGGAAACGGTGATGCCGTTTTGCGTAACCGAAGACGGCAAGCGCGAGGTAACTTGCGACAGGCTGTTTTGTACGTTTACCTGGGCGATGTCTTCGTTGGTGCCGGATTTGAAGGTCAGCGCCAGCGAGCCGGTGCCGTTTGCCATCGCGGTCGCGGTCATATAGTCAAGGCCGTCGATGCCGTTCATTTCGCGCTCGATGACCGAGAGCACCGATTCTTCGATGGTGGTCGCGCTGGCGCCGGGGTAGGCGACGTTGATGTTGATGGTCGGCGCGCCGACGTTCGGGTATTGCTCTACCGGCAGGCGGTAGAGCGAGAGCAGGCCGCCGAGCATGATGAAGATGGCGACGACCCAGGCAAAGACCGGTCGGTCAATGAAAAATCTGGACATGGTTCCCCCGGATTAGTGCGCGCTGGCAGGTTTGGCGGCGTCAGCGGGCTTGCCTTCCGCCGCAGTGGCGGGCGCGGCAGCGGGCTGGCCGTCGGCATTGACCACCACCGGCGTGATATGCGTCGCGCCCGCCATTAACTGCGACAGGCTGTCAATCATCACCACGTCGCCCGGTTTGAGGCCGTCGGTGATAATCCACTGGTTCTTCTGCGAACCGGCAATCTTCACCTCGCGCGGTGCGAATGAGCCGTCTTCAGCGACGACACGCAGGGTGTCCGTCTTGCCACGGGTAACCGCGCTTTGCGGCACGAGGTAGGCGTTATGGAACTGGCTTTGCGGGATGTCGGCGCGCACGTACAGCCCCGGCAGGAGCAGGCCGTCCGGGTTCGGCACTTCGGCGCGCAGCAACAGCTCGCCGGTGCTGGCATCGACCGTCTGGTCGGCGAAAAGCAGGCGTCCCTTGTGCGGGTAGGGTGTGCCGTCATCCAGGGTAATCTGCACGGTAAAATCAACGCTCTTGAGCGCGCCGGACTGGAATTCCTTTTTAATGCGCATCAAATTGGCGGCAGACTGGGTGATGTTCACATAAAGCGGGTCAAGCTGCTGAATCTTCGCCATATTGGCGGTGCTGCCGGGGGCTACCAGCGCGCCTTCGGAAACATTCGACTTGCCGATGACGCCGGAAATCGGCGCCAGCACCTTGGCGTACTGCACATTGATTTCCGCCTGCTTGATTGCCGCTTCGGCGACCATGATGTTGGCGGAAGCGACCTTCACTTCCGTCAGCGCCTGGTCATAAGTCTGGCGCGACACCGCCTTCTCCTTGACCAGCGGCGCGTAGCGGTTGGCGGTACTTTGCGCCAACGCCTTGTTGGCCTGCGCCAGCGACAACTGCGCCTTCGCCGATTGCAAATTCGCCTGATAAACCGCGTCATCAATCTGATAGAGCTGCTGCCCGGCGCGCACCAGCGAACCTTCTTCAAACAGGCGCTTCTGCACGATGCCGCTGACCTGCGGCTGAATCACCGCCTCGCGCGAGGCTTCCAGCCGCGCCGGCAGGTTTTCGGTAACGATGACCGTCTGCGGTTTGACGACGATAACCTTCGCCGGCGGTGTTTTTTGCTGTTGCTGCGCAGCAGCTGGCGCGTTACCTTCCTTCTTCTCGCCGCCCTGCTTTTCCTGCGCCACAGCGGGCGCAAACAGCGTTGCCGCAGACAGGGCAACCGCCAGAAATCTCACACGAATCTTCATCATTATTTCCTCGTAAACTTGTAGAAAGAACCGCGTATTATATACAGCATTGTATGTAAGTCCAGAAACCTTGCTATACTGCGCCACTTACAAAAAAACCTTTACGAATCATGCGCCGAACCAAAGCTGAAGCCGAACAAACCCGAAACGACATCTTAAAAGCCGCCCTCATCCTCTTTGACGAACAAGGCTACGCCCAGACCACGCTGAGCACCATCGCGCGCAAAGCAAAAGTCACCCGCGGCGCCATCTATTGGCACTTTGAAAACAAAGAAGAAATACTGGCCGCGCTGGCGCAGGCGCAATTCGCCGAACTAAACAGCCAAATTAACGCCGCCATTGCCGCCCCCGACACCTGGCAGAATCTCGCCGACAATTTCATCGCCTATTTCCGCGGACTGCTAAAAATCCCGACCGCTTGCGCTTCTGCCGCATTTTCAACCAACACGGCAGAATTCCGGCGCTGGAAAAACTGCATCGCGAATACCAGGCACTATGGCAAATCCAGTGCCGCGAAGCGGTGCAGCGCGGCAAAGAAAACGGCGAGCTGCACCGTGACGCCGACCCCGAATACCTCTACTTCTATTTAATGATGATATTTACCGGCTTAGTGGAACTCTGCCTCGACCAGCCCGACGCGCCGCATCTCGCCCAATACTGCGAACGTGTCATCCGTGACACCATCGCACTCATGCAGACCTTATAAGGCATCGCTGCATCGCCAGACGACAGCATTCCTAACCAAATCGTCACAAACCATTTGCCAACAGCCCTGCCCGCCCCTACACTAGCCTCAACCACCCGCAGCGGATGCCCACCCACCCCATGATCAAACGCCTCCTTGCCTTTCTCGCCGTCATCTGGCTCATCATCGCCATCCTTGCGCCGTCGTTCCTCGCGCCGCAAATTGACGCACAACTACACGCCTTCTTCGACAGCGCCGAAGCACATCGCCTGCGCGCAAACGGCATTGACCTGCAACTTGACAACTACCAACGCGGCTACTTCAGCAGCCAGGCGGACATCCACGTCAACATCCGCCCCTACGACGGCCAGCCGACCTGGTACCGCACCACCCTGCACGCGCGCATCAACCACGCGCCACTCTTCAACAGCGGCATCAACCTCATCAGCGCCACCCTCACCAACAGCGACAGCGACGGCCGCTACGCCCCCTACCTGCCGGACGGCCACCTGCGCCTGCAAACCCGCATCGCCATCTTGGGACAAATCCACCAACTCATCCGCATCGAACCCAACCACACCACCAACCTTAACAGCGACGGCCTGCGCCTGAGCTGGCACAGCCACATCCGCACGCCTGACCGAGGCAACGGCGAATGGCTGCTCGGCAAACAACAATGGCTGGAAGGCCGCTACCGCCTGGAACTCGCGCGCAGCAGCGGCACCTACCGCAACGACGGCGAAGCCCTGCGCCTCAGCGCGGCACAACTTAACCTCAGCCGTCGCGACATCAGCACCAGCGACCAGCAGGACATCACCCTCTACAACCTGCAAGGCACGCTGACCCGCGCCGAACAGCGCTACAACATCGAAGACATCACCTTCAAAAACAAAACCAGCTACGGCAAACCGACCAGCCAGCGCTTACAACACAGCACCATCACCGCGCACCACCGCGCAAACGGCAGCCTGCGCAACCTCGAAGCCCAGACCAGCCCGACCTTCGACCTGCCCGTCGCCAAAGCGCTGAACGGCGACCGCCTTTACCTCTCGCTCCAGCAAGAAGCGGACGGCAACCGCCTCATCATCACCAGCAACCAAGAACAAACCACGCACATCAGCGGCAGCCTGCTCTTCCCGCTCCTGTTCCCGCCGCCGTACAACATCGCCCAATTAAACGGCACGCGCGGCGAATTCCGCCTTTACGGCGAATACGCACACGACAGCGGCCTCTTGCCCGTCCTCATGCTGGCGCTGGGCAAAGACCGCCTGCCTGCCGACAGCGAAGGCGACTACCTGCTACAAATTGACGTCAATGGCAACGAAGTGCGCGTCAATGGCAAAACCCTGCTAACGCTGCACTAAAAAGATTGCCCGCTGAGAACAAAAAAAACGCCCCTTGCGGGGCGTTTTCCATGCACACAACAGCTATCAAGCTGCCACCTTAAAAGCAATAAAAATAGCCGCCATAATGGCTGCAATCACGCCATAAATAAACATCGGAATAGCAGTCTTCTTGATAATCGCGCCTTCCTGATTCTGCACGTCAAGTACCGAGCACACTGCAATAATATTGTTGATGCACACCATATTACCCATGGCGCCACCGACGGATTGCAAAGCGAGAACCGTATCGGTCGGCAAATGCACCTGGGTGGCGATACTGTGCTGAATACTACCAAAGGTCAAATTCGAAACCGTATTGGAACCGGAGAAGAAAGCCCCAATGGCGCCGAGATACGAGGCGAAATAGGCCCAATTCGTTCCGGCAATTTGCGCGAAACTGTTGCCAATCGTCTTCACCATCGAATTATCGCCGCCGACCATCATGAATTTCACCATAACCAGCGCACCAAAGAGCGCCAACAGCGGCTTAATGGTTTGCCCCAGCGTGGTGTAATACACTTTGAAGCTGTCGCGGAAACTGACACGGAAGAAAATCAGCGACAGCCATACGGTAATAACAAACGGAATAAAGGCCGGCACATAGAGTGTTTTATAACTCTCGGAAACGCCTTGGCCAAAAATATTCTTGAAGCTCAAAATCAGCGCGCGGCTCACCTCAAAATCAAAAATACCGAAATTGATGGCAAAGAGCGGTGTTGCATCGTTAAGCAAACCTTTAATGCCCAGTTGCTGAATGCGGGTAACGATTAAAATCAGCATCAGCATGCCAAGCGGCGCTAATGCTTTTAATACTTGTCCGGTAGTGAGTTTTGCCTGTGCTTCCGCGCTTTCTGTTTTGGCAAGCCCGACACCTTTGTTGGCAAGGAATACAGACAGCAGCAGACCGATACCGCCACCAACCAGAGACGGGAATTCATAATTCACCTGCGCCAGCAGCAAATACGGAATCGTACACGCGAGAATGCTCAAATAAATAAAGCCGATATTCTTGCGGATTTCCGCCCAGGTCGTAATAAAGCGCAGCGCCAGCACCGGAATGATAAAACCGGCGACAAAGTGAATCAGCCCGGTTTCCTTGCCAATGGCAAGAATATCCGCATCACTCAAAATGCCGCTTTTCTTCAACTCGCCAAAGCCGAACCAGGTCGGCGTACCGACCGCACCAAACGACACCGGCACCGAGTTCATGATGAGCGCAAAAACCGCAACCTGCATCGGCTTGAAGCCCAGGCCAACAAGAATCGGCGCGGCAATCGCCGCCGGCGTGCCAAAACCGCTCGCGCCCTCAATCATAAAGGCGAATGCCCAGCCGATAATCATCAATTGCGCCACCGGATTCGGATTGATATTGCCGAGCCATTGGCGGATAACATTGATGCAGCCGGTCGCTTCCATCATGCGGTTAAAGAAAATCGCGCCAAAAATGACGGTAATCGGCGTTAAAGTCGCCACCACGCCCGCTGCCGCATTGGCATTGAGCATCATAAAATCATTCTTGAAATAAAAAATCTGCAACAGATAAATGAAAAACGCGACGCCGGGCAAGGCGATATAAGACGGCACGCTGTTTTTCTTGACCATCAGCCAGATGAGCAGCACAACCGGAAAAATGCTGAGAACCAGCGGCAACTGTTGATTGAATGCTTCCATAAAATCTCCTTAAAACAGGCGGGCAGCAATGCCGCCCGCCATAAATCAATAAGTACCCGGAACGAGGATTTCCTTGCCGACCTTTTTAATATCGGTATGGCCGCAGAAAGCCATCGTCGTATCCATCTCGGTGTAGAGAATTTCCAGACAGCGGCGTACGCCGTCCTCGCCATACGCGCCGAGGCCATAAAGGAAGGACTTGCCAATCATCGTGCCTTTTGCGCCCAGCGCGATACATTTCAGAATGTCCTGACCGCTGACGATACCGCTATCCAGCCATACCTCAATCTGACTGCCAACCGCAGAAACAATATCCGGCAACACCTTAATGGTAGAAAGCGCGCCATCCAATTGACGGCCACCGTGGTTGGAAACAATCAAGGCATCCGCGCCGGATTTCGCCGCCTTCTCCGCATCATCCGTGGTCATAATGCCTTTGATAATGAGCTTGCCGCCCCACAGGTCTTTGATGCGCGCCACATCATCCCAAGAAAGACGCGGATCGAATTGCTCGCTCGTCCAGGAAGAAAGCGAGGACAAATCGGAAACATTTTTTGCATGGCCGACGATATTGCCGAAGGTGCGGCGCTTGGTGTGCAGCATATGCCAGCACCATTGCGGGCGCAGCGCGAGATCCATCATATTGAGCAATGTCGGTTTCGGCGGCGCGGAAAGGCCGTTTTTAATATCGCGGTGGCGCTGGCCGAGTACCTGCAAATCGGCCGTCAAAATCAGCGCCGAGCAATTCGCCGCTTTCGCCCGCTTGATGAGGTCTTCCATAAATTCGCGGTCACGCATCACATACAGCTGGAACCAGAACGGCTTGCTGGTATTGGCCGCCACATCCTCAATCGAACAAATGGACATGGTGGAAAGCGAAAACGGCACGCCGAATTTCTCCGCCGCTTTCGCCGCGAGAATCTCGCCATCGGCATACATCATGCCGGTAAAACCGGTGGGGGCGATAGCGACCGGCATTTTTACCGTCTCGCCAATCATCGTCGTCTCCAGCGTGCGGTTAGTCATATCGACCAGCACGCGCTGCTGGAATTTGATGGGGTCAAAATCGCGGGTGTTGTGGTGCAGCGTACTCTCCGTCCATGAACCGGAACGCACATAATCAAAAAACATCTTCGGCACCTTGCGACGCGCTACGCGGCGCAAATCCTCGATATTGGTCATCTTGCTCAAATCACGAGCCATAACTATCCTCCGAAATTATTTAAGAAAAAACCGCCGCCAGCGCGACGACCGCGTGGCAGTATAAAAGAAACCCACGCGGATTTTAAGCGACAACTGTTATCAACGCGGCTTAAAGTTGTAGGCGGCTATTAGCTTGCACAAGGCGCCATAAGATGCCTTGATGCAACGCAAGCTATTGCACCCAGCGGTAGAACATGAAAAGCGGATAAATAGATGTGAGTAGCGCTTTATTACACGATATATAGCGGGTCCAGAGGTGTTCCATAAAACCCGCCGCTAAATAATGGGCTTTAATGCTGCGGCTGGTTTTATGGAATACCTATAGGATGGCTATGCTTCTCCGCATATATTTCAGAACACCTCTATGCTTTATAAAAAATCCCCGCAGTTGCGGGGATTTTTTATGCCGAGAGTGGTATGCAGATATCCACCCGTTTTTGTTGTACGGGAATATCCGGGCTTGGGTCGTAGTATTCGAGGATAACGGGGCGGTCGCTGGCGATGTGCTGTCCGGCAGCGGGGAACCATTCTTGCACGAACCAGTCGTAAACGCTGTCAAGGTCAGCGTAGGGGCCGCGGTGACGCAATACGGCGTAGCGCCCGCCCGCGATTTCGCCCGCTTGAAGCGGGGCCATGGCGTATTCCGGCGCGACCGAGGCAGCAACGTGTTTTTCGGCGTGCAGCGGGTCGATGGCGGGGTGGATGCTAAAGGCACGCGCCTGGCTGGTTTCAGCACCGCGCAGGCGCAGCAGGCTTTCAAGCTGGTAAAAGGTGTCGCCGAGGCGCTGGCATTCGCCGCTGTGGGCGAGCATGGCGACGGCGACTGCTGCGCGGGTTTCTATACGTACCGGATAGCGGGAGGGCGGACGCTCGCGGTATTGTTGCGGCGAGAAGCCGTATGCGTCGCGGAAGCTGCGCGCGAAGGATTGGGCGTTGTTGTAGCCGCATTCGCGCGCGATGTCGGCGACGGGTTTGTCGGTGTAGCTGATGAGCCAGGCGGCGCGGTGCAGGCGCATCCATTTGACGGTGGTGTGCAGGGTTTCGCCCATGACATCGCGGTAGAGGCGGTGCCAATGCCACGGCGAGACGTTGGCCGCATCGGCGATGCGCTGCAGATCGATGCTGTCGGTGTAGTGGTTTTCCAGATAGTGCAGGGCGCGGAGGAAGCGCTGTTCGTAGTGACGTTTTTTCATGATTTTTATGATACGGCGTCGCAGCGGGTTTTGTCGCTACCCCAAGGCGATGTCGTACTGGCCGTGGCGGTAAGCGGAGTCCACTTGCAGGCGAATCGGGATTTTAAGGAGCGCCTGCAGGTCGGAGAAGGTCAGCGATTCTTCTTCGCGGATGAAGTCAATCAGCTCCAGACCGGCGACGATGGTCATCGTTTTCGGGGTGAAGTCGCGCGCTTCGCGCATCAGGTCGCGGAAGAGTTCGTAGGTGATGGTTTCCACGGTTTTGACGTAACCCCGCCCCTGGCAGCACGGGCAGGGTTCGCACATCAGTTGGCGCAGGCTTTCGCGCGTGCGTTTGCGCGTCATCTCGATGATGCCCAGCGGCGAAATCGGGCTGATGGTGTATTTGCTGCGGTCTCCCGCGAGTGCGGTGAGCAGCGCGTCCATCACGCCCTGCTGGTGTTCGGGGTCGTTCATGTCGATGAAGTCGAGCATGATGATGCCGCCGAGGTTGCGCAGGCGCAGTTGGCGGGCGATGGCGCGCGCCGCTTCGAGGTTGGTTTTGTAGATGGTGTCGTCCTGCGAGAGTTTGCCGACGAATGCGCCGGTATTGACGTCTATCGTCGTCATCGCCTCGGTCTGGTCGATGATGAGGTAGCCGCCGGATTTGAGCGCGACGTGCCGCTTCAGCGCCAGGCTGATTTCTTCTTCGATGCCGTAGCGCTCGAACAGGCTACGGTCGCCGCTGTAAAACTCCAGTCGCGTTTGCTCCATGCCCACGAGAAAATTGGCGGCGAACGCCTGCATTTCGCGGTGCGCGCCGGGGTGATCGACCACCACACGGCGCACGCCGGGGCTGACGAAATCGCGCAGCACTTTTTGATACAGCGGCAGTTCGCCGTAAATGAGCGAACCCGGCCGCGCACCGCGCTGCTGCTGCACGATGGCCTCCCACACGCGCTGCAAATATTGCATGTCGGCGCGCATCGCCCACACATCCGCCGATTCAATCGCGGTGCGCACGATAAAGCCGCCTTGCCGCCCCTGGTGGAATCCGGCGACCGCCTCGCGCAGCGTCTGCCGCTGTTCCTCCGAGGCGATTTTGATGGATACGCCAATTTCATCCGCCGTCGGCAAAAAGACGAGAAAACGCGAGGGGATGGAAATCTCCATCGTCAGCCGCGCGCCCTTGCTGCCAATCGGGTCTTTCAGCACCTGCACCAGAAGCGACTGCCCCTCGCGCAGCACGTCGCTGATGCGCTCCGGCGGCTTGTCGCCGCGGCGCACCACATTCTTCACATGCAAAAAACCGGCGCGCTCCAGGCCAATATCAATAAACGCCGCATCCATGCCGGGCAGCACCCGCTGCACCTTGCCCTTGTAAATATTGCCGACGATGCCGCGCTTGCGCTCGCGCTCGACGAAAATATCCTGCAACACGCCGTCTTCGAGCAGGGCGACCCGCGTCTCGTAAGGCGTGTGATTGACCAGAATCTCTGTCACCGGACCCGCGTCATCCATGTTCAACTCCCCAGCGCGCGCAAAAACTCGCCGCTACAGCCTAACTCACAAAACCCCTGCCACAGCGCCTGCAACGGCAGCCCCATGACATTATAAAAATCGCCGGTAATGGACGACACCAGTACACCGCCGCGCCCCTGAATGCCATACGCGCCCGCCTTGCCCATCGCCTCGCCGCTGGCGAGATAGGCGCGCAGGAGCGCGTCGGGATGCTCCGGCATGGTGACGCTGCTGCTTTCCACATAAGTAAACAGCGCCTGCCGCCAGCGCAGCGCCAACCCGGTGAACACCTGATGCTGCCGCCCGGAAAGCGCGCGCAACATCGCAAGCGCCTCCGCATTATCCTGCGGTTTGCCGAGAATCGCGCCGTCGCAGGCGACGGTAGTATCAGCGGCAATCAAAAGCGCATCGGGAAAATCCGGCTGCACCGCCTCCGCCTTGGCGCAGGCGAGTCGGATGACCATCTCCGGCGCGGATTCCCCCGCGAGCGGCGTCTCATCGATATCCGGTTCGGCGGTGGTGAAATCAAAGCCGAGCATTTGCAGCAGCAGCGCACGGCGGGGAGAGGCAGAAGCAAGGACGATTTGCATGGACGGATTCCAAAAAAAGGGATACGGGCATTATAAACCGCAGCCGCACGTGCGGCAGGGGAGGGCAGCAAGGGCGGCGGACAGGTCTTCGCTGTGGCAGACGATTGTGTCGTCCGGGATGAACGCCAACGGGAATGCTGCACTCTGCCAGTGGCTGTTGTATTTCACTTCAAGCAGGTGGTCGCCCGCGTCCGGCATCAGCGGCGGCAGCAGTTCGGTGTGTGGCGGGGGCTTTCGGCAATGACGTGTTTGTCGGGCAGGATT
>ERZ773059.1319-NODE-1319-length-12298-cov-6.462387_pt1 | contig 12298 bp, 10 predicted proteins | sample MGYA00580514_ERZ773059 | MGnify/ENA primary metagenome ERZ773059 (study PRJEB29015, sample SAMEA2737981) | human oral metagenome | biome: human oral; feature: human-associated habitat; material: dental | place: China | collected 2056 ...
CCTGTCTGAAATTTTTTTATTTTTTCAGATTTTTTTCAAGTACATAGTAAAGCTGATCCAGACGCCACTGTTCATTGTAGTCCATATCAGGATTTTCAAAATAATACTTTTCAATAACCGGTATGAATAGCCTTGCAATTTCCCTGCTATTCATCCACAGATTCATCTGTTCATTGAATTCAGGATTGGAAGAAAAAGCATAAGAATAGTAAGTATAATCTTTAGTATAAGAATACATCATTTCTTCAAAATGCCACAACGCATTTATATCTTCACTTGCTTTTTTCCACATTTCAATATCAAACAGATGCTCTGTTTTCAGTCCTCCCAGATTAAACATAGTCATATAAACTGAAAAATTTTCTATTCTTTCTGTTTTAGGTTCAGTTTTAAGTACTTCAAGCATAAACTCCTTCGAAAATCTGTACATAAAATCAAGTTCCTCATTATTCCAGATTTTCTTCTCAAAGTGGCATTTATCAAGAATAAGAGAAGTGTCCAGCCTTATTTCTGCATGTTTTACTATAAACTCAAGTATTTTGGGAAGAAAATGTTTTATCTCAAGTCCTGTTTCATCTAGATTTACAGCATCCAGATACTCCCACATTAACTCCCTTAATAATTCTCTGACCGGTGTCTTTATGAGTTTTTCTACATTTTCTTCACTCACACAGCAAGGTGTGCATACCGTCAGTTTCCCATTTAAATCATGAGTAAAGATTTCATATGCCTCTTTTATCATTTTTTTCATATTTTCACTTATAAATTTTTCATCAAGTTCACCATTTATTGCCATTCTAATCTCTTCAGACGGTCTAGTTTTTATTTTGAATTTTTTCAAATGCATTATCGTCAATAATATTTTGGTGAATATATGTTCTATTAATTTCTTGTAAATTTGTTAAGAAATACTGACGCAAACTTTCAACTTTTTCTGTGATTTTATGGTAATTATCAAAGAAAATAACAACATCCTCTGTAAAATAATCTGCAATACTAAAAGTATGTTCATATATTAGATTAGAAAAACTCTCTAATTCACTAAAATCCCCAGTAGCTCTATATATTTCTATTTTTTCTTGTAAATAGTCACTAATATCCTTATAGTTTTGCTCTTGTTTAAGTTTTTCATCTTTCAATCGTTCTAATATTTTTGTTACGACAATATCTTTTTCTTCATTCGTTAAGAAAAAGTCATTCGTTGGATATATAGTCACATTTTCTACTTTTTCTAGAGATTTTTGCGTAATTTCATCAAAAGTACGAATACTATCTAACTCATCATCGAAAAAATCCAAGCGTATAGGTTTTTCATTTAATGGACTAAAAATATCAACTATACTTCCTCTTTTCGAAAATTCTCCTACTACATCGACACTGTCAACACGATTATAACCCATATTAACTAGTTTTTTCTGCAAGTCCTCAAAATTTATTACTGTCTCTATATTAATTTCAAATGTAGTATTCAAAAATTTCTCAGGATCTTTTAATGTTCTGTAGCTTGCTTCAATAGGAATAATTATTATACTTGGAACTTTTGAAACTAAGTTTTCTAGGATTTTTATAGAATTTTGTACTAAATCATTACTTTTAGCTGTGTGTCTTTTTAAAATATCTATTTCTGGATATATATATGTTTCTTTTTCTAATGTAGTAATCAATGAAAAAAGTTCTTCTGCTTCCGCTTTATCTTGTGTAATTACAACAATATTCTTATTGTTTTTAACAAATTCATTATAAATTTCTAATGCTTTTGTTGTTATATTTTGTCCATAAATTCCAATATTATTAATTTTTTTGTCATAATCAAAATCTACTATCTTCAACAATTCTTGTTTTAACATGCTCTCTCCTTATCTTTCCATGACAAAGAGCAGGACTCAAAACAAGTTTCCTACTCATTTTTTATCACTGCTTTTATACTAATTATATTTATTCATTAATTCCACAAAACTCATTTTCGAAAAATCTTCTATACAATTTATACTCTTTGAGTAAATCTTTTCAATATCTATCAGTTCATCTTTAGAAAATCTTCCTAACACATAATCTACTACTTTCATAGGTGGAGTTGGTCTATCTATTCCAATTTTTAAACGATTAAATTTTTCAGTTCCAAGATGACTTATAATGCTCTTAATACCATTATGACCACCGCTACTTCCTTTAGCTTTTAATTTAAAGTTAGCTGTCTTTGTATCTAAATCATCATAGATTACTAGAATGTCTTCTATGTCAATTTCAAAATAATCATAAAATTTTCTTAACGCTTCACCTGAAAGGTTCATGTAAGTTGTCGGTTTTATAAGTAAATATTTAATTCCATTGTAGTACGTTATTGCATAATCAGCATTAAATTTATTTTTATCAAAATTTATATTCCATGCTTTTGCAAGTTCGTCTAAAATCATGAAACCTATATTATGTCTTGTATTTTCATATTGTTTCCCTGGATTTCCTAATCCTACTATTAATTTCATTTGTTGCCTCTTTCAATATATATTTTACTATCGACTCTATTAGAACTACTTAAAGAAGGCAACGAACTCGTTGCCTCCTTTTATTTTTATTTTTTAAAATTATTCAAAAAGAACACTTACTGGTTCATTATGGTGTATTCTATAAATAGCCTTAGCTATTAAATCACCAACACATAGTGGAACCATTTTATCTAATTTTTTCTCTTCAGGTATATCTATTGTATTAGCATATACTAATTCTTTAATTGGAGAATTTTCTATTCTTTCTAATGCTTGTCCACTTAATACCGCATGCGAACAACTTGCATAAACTTCTTTTGCCCCTCTATCTTTAAGTGCTTGAGCACCTAAAGTAATTGTACCTGCTGTATCAATTATGTCATCGATAAGAATGCAAATCTTCCCTTCGATATTTCCAACAATATTCATAACCTCAGCAACATTTGGTTTAGGTCTTCTCTTATCAATTATTGCAATAGGTGTATTAAGAGCATCAGCTAATTTTCTTGCACGAGTAACTCCTCCATGATCTGGTGATACTACAACTACTTCTTCCATATTAGAAAGTTTGCCTTTGAAGTATTCAGCAATAATAGGCACTGCCATCAAGTGATCTACTGGAATATCAAAGAATCCTTGAATTTGTAATGCATGAAGATCTAAAGCAATAATACGATTTGCTCCTGCAGTTTCTAATAAGTTTGCCACTAATTTTGCTGTAATTGGTTCACGACTTCTCGCTTTTCTATCTTGACGTGCATACCCATAATAAGGTATTACAACGTTAATAGTATCTACAGAAGCACGTTTTAATGCATCAATCATAATCAATAGGGTCATTAAGTTGTCATTTACAGGACCACTAGTAGATTGAATAACAAAAACTTCACATCCACGTACGCTTTCCTCTATATTAATAGAAACCTCTCCGTCACTAAATTTTTTAACACTACATTTACTTAGCTCTACTCCTAGTGACTTTGCTACTTGTTTCGCTAATGGAATATTAGAGTTCAATGAAAACAGCTTCAATGGTTTATCTACAAGCATATTAAATTTTCTCCTTAAAATTTTGGTTCGATAGTAATACAGACGTATTCCGCTTATTATTATAGCATAAATATTTTCTAATTTCTACTAAATTTAGGCCAGTAACACTAAAAATAAGAAAGTTTTAAAATATATTAACTACGTTCATTATATATTTACACAAAGCAGAAAATTATGTAAATTACTTTTATTTTGCTTTTCTTAAAGTATATGCTATTATATTGAATTATAAGGTAAAGAATATAATTGTATTTATCAATTAGTACAATTTCTATTTTTTAATTATATAGTAATATAGTATAAAAATGATACCCCTTCTTTTCCTTACAAATTATTTATAAAGGAGTGTTTTTATGGATAAAATTTTTGAACTTATTGAAAAAGAACAACACAGACAAAATACGAATATCGAGCTTATAGCTAGTGAAAACTTTGTATCGCAAGATATTTTAAAAGCTACTGGAAGTATATTAACTAACAAATACGCTGAAGGTTATCCTGGTAAAAGATATTATGATGGGTGTGAGGTTGTTGATGAAATTGAAAGCTTAGCTATCGAGCGTCTTAAAGAATTATTTGGTGCAAAATTTGCTAACGTTCAAGCTCATTCAGGTTCTAGTGCTAACATCGCTGTATATATGGCATTACTTTCTCCTGGTGATACTGTTTTAGGTATGAGTATGGATGCTGGCGGGCATTTAACTCATGGAAGCCATGTAAACTTTTCTGGAAAGTTATATAATGTTGTATCTTACGGAGTAACAAAAGATACTCATACTATTGACTATAATGAAGTTTTAAAATTAGCCAAAGAACACCAACCTAAAATGATTATCGCTGGTGCTAGCGCATACTCTCGTGCAATTGACTTTGCTAAATTTAGAGAAATTGCTGATGAGGTAGGTGCATATCTTATGGTTGATATGGCGCATATCGCTGGGCTGGTTGCTACTGGTCTTCATTCTAGCCCTCTTCCTTATGCTGATGTTGTAACATCTACAACCCACAAAACCCTTAGAGGCCCACGTGGTGGAGTTATTTTAACGAACAATGAAGAAATTGCAACAAAAATCAATAAAATGATTTTCCCAGGTGCACAAGGTGGACCATTAGAACACATCGTAGCTGCTAAAGCAATCTGTTTTGGGGAAGCATTAAAACCAGAATTTAAAGTATATCAAGAGCAAGTGCTTAAAAACGTTCAAGCAATGGTGAAGACTTTTAAAGAAAACAATATTCCTGTTATTAGCGACGGTAGTGATAACCACTTATGTTTAATAGATACGTATTCTACTTATAAAGTAACTGGACATGATGCCAGCCTTTTATTGAGTAAGGCAAATATAACATGTAATAAAAATGGTATCCCTTTTGATACACTACCTCCTATGAAAACTAGTGGACTTCGTTTAGGTGCTCCTGCAATGACTACTAAGGGTTATATTGAAGAAGACTTTATCGAAATAACAAATATAATTTGCTCACTTCTTAAGAATGGAGAAGACTACTTAGAGGAAGCAAAAGCTAGAGTTGAAAAACTTGTTACGAAAGAAAGAAAAGAATTTAGATAATAATTATACCGAAGATTACATATCTTCGGTTTTTTATATTTTAAAAATTCCAGCCACTAAAACCCTCTCCTCCTCGCAAAAACGAACATTAACTTCTGACTTCGTCTGTAATTCTTCGTAAAATGTGTTTTTATTTGTTTTCTAAAAATTTTTCATTGACATAGTTCGGCTCTTGTGGTATATTTATTAAACTTACAAGGAGATATAAATATATGAATATAAAAAATATTTTCAAAGCATCGCTTTTTCATAGCATTGATTACGGAAAAATCGAATATTTAAAAGATGCTATCATTACAGTATTAGAAAATGGAGTTATTAATGAAGTTATAAGAAATAATGATCCTAATTATGTGGAAAAATTAACTGAATATTCTTCTTATCAAAATTTTTATGATTTTGGGGATAAAATACTTTTACCTGGATTTATAGATTTACATATCCATGCTCCTCAATGGCCACAAGCAGGATTAGCACTTGATGATGAACTTAGTTGCTGGTTAGATAATTTCACCTTCCCTTTAGAAGCTAAATACGAAAATGTTGATTATGCAAAAGAAGTTTATACCGATTTAGTAAAAACTCTACTTGCTAACGGAACTACATCTGCTATGTATTTCGGTACTATCCATAACGAAGCAACACTTGAACTTGCAAAAATTTGCGCTGACCTTGGTCAACGTGGGTTCGTCGGAAAAGTCGTTATGGATGATAAAACTATGAATCCAAATTTTTATCGTGATTATTCAACAGAAGAAGCATTAAAAAATACCGAACTATTTATAAAAGAAGTTAAATCGCTAGGGAAAAATGTACACCAAGGAATTTATCCAGTCGTTACTCCACGCTTTGTTCCTAGTTGTACTGATGAAGCACTAAAGGGATTAGGTGATTTAGCAAAAAAATATAATACTTACATTCAAAGTCATTGTAGTGAGAGTGATTGGGAACATAATTTTGTTTCTGAAAGATTTGGCCGTCGTGATACTGAAGTATTGGCTAGTTTTGGTCTTTTAACCGATAAAGCAGTTATGGCTCATGGAAATTTTATTAACAGTAGCGATGCAAAAATTTTCTCACATAATAACTCATCTGTTTGTCACTGTCCTATTTCAAACTCATACTTCGCTAACGCCGTTCTACCAGTAAATAAACTTAAAAATGAAGGTGTAAATATTTGTTTAGGAACTGATATATCGGGTGGTTTTTCTCCAAGTTTATATGATAATATCAAACAAACCGTTATGTCTAGTCGCCTATTAAATGATGGAGTTGATAATAATCTACCTTCTAATCAACGTGGGATTAATAACTCGAAAGTATCTGTTTTTGAAGCATTTTATCTTGCAACTCACGGTGGTGGAAAAGCACTCAAACTTCCGCTTGGTATATTTGAAAAAGGTTATATTTGCGATTTTCAAGTTATTGATATAAACACACCTAATAATAAACTACCTAATTACCTAGATAATGAAGAAGATAAACATTTACTACAAAAAATACTTTATCTTTCTACAAAAGAAAATATTCGTGAAGTTTGGATTCAAGGTAAAAGAGTTCTAAAAAAATAATTAATGTTATTTTAATCATTTTACAAAGTTAGTCTTTATTAATTACTTATATTTAATTTTGTAAAATTTTAAAATTAAACTGAACGAGCAGTTATACTCGATTATTAAATAAATTTTAAGGAGATTCATTTCATGTCGAAAAAAAATAGACATCTTACTATTGGAGTTGATGAAGATATTCCATTTTCTCAATCCGCAATTTTAGGGTTACAACACGTTTTAGCAATGGACGTTTATGTACCACCATTCATTTTAGCAACCGCACTTGCATTATCACCTGGTGATGCTGCAGGGCTTATCCAATCTACATTTTTAGGAGCCGGGCTTGCGTCTTTAATTCAAGTTCTATTCTATCTTAGATTACCTGTCTGTCAAGGTCCATCTTTCATTCCACTAGGTGCAATTATCGGAATCTATATGGGTTCTAAAAACTTAGGTACTGTTCTTGGGGCGAGCATAGTTGGAGCTATTTTAGTTATTATCCTTGGATATTCTGGTATTTATAAATATATCGTTAAAAACTTTATACCTTCTATAGTTAGTGGTACTATTATCATGATTGTTGGATTAACACTTCTACCTTCTGCGTTTGTCAACAACATTTACATTGAAGGAAATGGATTAACTATGAAACAAAATATCTTACTTGCATTTATCACTGCAGCTTCATTAATTTTCTTCTCATCTTTAGGAAATTATATAACAAGTAGGTTTAAACGTATCTTCCAAATTTCTTCTGTTATTATTTCATTAGGGATTGGTACTTTTTGTGCTTATTTAATGGGTGGTTTTAGTACTCAGGCAATTAAGGATGCTAGTTTCTTCTCAATGCCAAAAATTTTGTTTTTAGACTATGATATTCATTTTGAAGCATCTGCAATTATTACTATGATTATTATTTATATGGTATTACTTGCTGAAACAACAGGTACTTGGTATGCAGTAAGTTCTGTTATGGTTAAACCTCTTAATGATACTCAAATCAACAGAGGAGTTATCGGTGAGGGTATCGGATGTCTACTAGCTGCTTTAGTAGGAGCAACTCCAGTTACAGGATACTCTACAAATGCTGGTATTATCTCTATTACTGGTGTCGCAAGTAGAAAAGTTTTTGTTGTTGCATCTGGTTGGTTTATTATTCTATCATTCTTAGGGAAACTTTCAGCAATTATCAATTCTATACCTGCTGCAGTTATTGGTGGTGTTTTTGCAGTAGTATGTATTATTATTCTACTTAATGGATTTAGAGTTGTTAAAAACCTTGACTTCTCTGAAAGAGAATTATATATTATCGGTGTTCCTTTAATGTTTACTATCGGATTATTATTTATCCCTACTGGTCTTAAAGCTAGTGCACCACAATTTCTACAATATTTAATCGGCTCTCCAATAGCAGTCGGTGCAATTGTAGCAATTATTATGAACAAACTAATTCCAATAGAGAAATATTAAATAAACTTGAAGAGATGAATTCAAAACTCATCTCTTCTTCTTTTTTATTTTAATTAAATATAGTATAATAATTTTAACAACAATAGAAATGGAGAATATCATGACTGAGAAAAAAATGAATGTTGAAAGTTTCAATCTTGATCACACTAAAGTAGTTGCACCTTATATTCGCCTTGTTGGTGTTTATAGTGGAGAAAACGGGGATAAAATTTATAAATATGATATTAGATTTTGTCAACCTAATAAGGAACATCTAAAAATGCCAAGCCTACATTCACTTGAACATTTAATCGCCGAACTTATTAGAAATCATCTTGACAATGTTCTTGATTTTGGACCTATGGGTTGCCAAACAGGATTCTATCTTTCTGTAATAAATAATGATAGCTATGAAGATATTGAAGAGGCCCTTGCTAAAACTTTAGAAGATGTTCTGGTGGCAACAGAAGTTCCAGCTTGCAATGAAGTACAATGTGGTTGGGCTGCTTCTCACTCTCTAGAAGGAGCACAAGAAGAAGCGAAAAAATTCTTAGAAAAACGTTCTGAATGGAAAAATGTTTTTTCTAAATAAATACTAACTAGAAAGAAGTAATTACTTGAAACTCAGTAATTACTTCTTTAAAATTTATATTAATATATTGTCGTGCTGTATGCAAAACTATTATATTTGGTTATTTTAATTTTTTTCTAACTAATGCAGCTCCTACTAACAGTGTCATCCCTATTATTCCTGTTGTTTTTGTGCTATCAAGCCCTGTATTAGGTAATTTTTTGATAGTAGTATTTTTAGGGCTTTGTTCATTAGTAAATACAAGCTCAGTAGCGCTACTGTTTCTAGTGAATTCTACACTTGGTACAACACTATTAGTCACTTTACTTACAACAGCAAACATACTAAAATGATTAATTTTAAACTCTATATTACCATTTACTATTTTAGAAGCGAGCTTAACCAATGTTCCATTTTCTAGAACATGATATACATTCACATCATTAGCTCCTGAATCTGATAATGCAATACGAACTGTTCTTTCTTTTTCTAAATTTTCTACTTGACCTTTTTTAAAAATCTTCAAATCTAAGATTCTAACAGAATTTACTTTTCCTAATTTATCTTTTATATTTTCTACTACATTAACATCATCAATCTCTGTTACACCAAGGTTCAATCCTTTTAATCCAACATTTCCAAAATCAACTTGAACATCACCATTGATTAATAAATCACTAGAAATCTTATCTTCTGGATATTCTTCTAATGCCAATTCCGTACTTTCCCCCTTAGAGTCTGTATAGACGAAAACTGGAACTTTTAAAATATCTTCTGTTTTATCGCTATAAACCACCTTAACTGTAACAAAGTTTTCACCTAATGTACTTAGTTTATCTTCTACCAACTCATAAACTACATTTTTAGGTAATTTTTCAGTATTAACTGCTTTTAGTATAGTATCTATTGATAATTTTTCATCTTGTTTTACTTTGACTGTATTAGCTGTTATTAGTTCTGGTGTATATTTTTCTGCTTCAGTAATATACTCAGGTAGTACTTCTCGAACTAGTGATTCACCTTTTTCAGAAGTGTAAATTTCATAAGGAACTACTACTCTATCTATAGTTTTGTCTGGATAAGTAACTTTTACAACGACATTTACTCTACCGATATTACCAAAATTAGAAATACTTTCTACTTCTAATTTTGTTTCTGTAGGCAAGCCAGTTGTTGCTATTTTTTGAATAACCTCTAACAAGTTTAAGTTTTCACCTTGTTTCACATAATTTACTTTGTCTTCTTTTAATTGTGGATCATATTTCGCATAATCTAATAATTCTAAGGCCTCTTTTTTAGCTATTAAATCTAATCCAAGATTAGCAATTTCTTTAGTTATAGCTGTTACCGTATTTATTGAAGCCAATTTATTATTTATAACCTCTTCAGCATCTTTTAATTTATTAGACAATACTGCTTTACTTTCCTTATACAACGTAGCTGATTTTTCAGTTTTATCATTCAATTCTACTATAGCACCAACTAAATTTTGTGCGGCATTAACTACTGAATTTAATTGCGCTTTGTTAGCTTCATTAACTAAAACTGGCACATCAATCTCATTAGTTGTATTATCATCTAAATATAAAACTTTTACCTTAGCATTTTTATTTCCTAAAGTTGATAAGTCTACTTTTTCCAATAATGATAATGATATATTCACCGGTAGTTTCGTTTTATCAATTTTGTCAAAGATATCTTTATCCTTAAGGCTCTCCCCCATCATAATAGATACTGGTTTTTTATCTATCAATGTTGGTAAGAACGTAGAGCTTAGTGTTCCTTTTTCTGGAGAAACAATCTTCAATTTTTTCAAATTAGGATCAATATATCCTACACCATCTACACCTTGTCGTCTCCCAAAATTAAAATCTTTATGAGAATTTAGCCTTGATTCAAAGTAAGATGTTGAACTATGTTGACCCGCACTTTTCCCTATACTTTTTACATATTTGGGTTGTAAAAATCCTGGGATAACATTGTCATTATCCGTATAATAGTTAGTAATTTTTCCAGATATCGCTAATTTATCTGTAAGGTCACTTTCTTTCTTCATTTCTCCACCACCAAAGAAATTAAATAACCCTGAATAAATTTTAGGAGCGTTAAAGGTATATGAGCCTTTAAAAGCTTCCATTTTGTCTTTTTCAGCTTGAGCTGTAGCACGCAGTGTCAAGTACCCACCTAAAGAGTGCCCTGTAATGTAAAGATTTGTTATACTTTTATCATTTTTCAATGCCTTTATTAAATCTTTTGTCGCTATACTTTGATTAGATTCATTTCCTAGTACTAAAGCCGCATCTGCACGCATGTCCCCTGATTGCTTTACGTTAGTTCCTTGAATTGCTAAAACTTGTATTGTACTATTTTTCAAAAATGGATAATTAGCTTTTGTTTCAAATAGTACCGCATCTAATCCATTATCTTGGTGAAAAGTTTTCTTAACAGTCCAGTATGGTGCCAATTCATTGTGCATAAATTGAAATTCTTTTTTCTTAAGCGATGCCACATTTGTATTTGGATCTAAAATACTTTTTATTTGATCATCTTTTTCATATACAAGATTCATTAGTAAAGCCATATCTCTTGCTGATATATTCCAAATAAGTTTATCCTTATCCTCTTTATCGTTTTGACCGTCTCCATCAGTATCTGCTAATTTTGGATGAACATCATATCCCAAATAAGTCCTTCCATCTTTTTTATAAATATATAGTTCATCTTTATTTAAAATACCATCTCCGTCATCATCACCATCTGGATTTAACACAGCATTTTTATAAATCAAACTATCATATTTTCCACCTTCTAGTCCAATATATCCTTTTGATATTGCCTCAGCATACTCAGAAGTTAAACGCGAAATTATCTGTACCCCTGGTTTTATATTTTCTACAATAACTTCTTTATCTTTTTCTGATTCTACTGTCTTTTGGTTATTTTTTATTATATTAACTAATAATTCTTTAATATTAGCAGCATCAGATGTACGCTTATCAAGAACATTTAATGTTTTTTCTGATGTACTAGGTTTTTCTTGAGCTTTTACTAAATTAGAATCTGTTTCATTTTTAGTAATTTCTATATTTTTATTCTTTTCAACAACTTCTGTATTTTCTTTTTTATTTCCAATGAAGAGAATGAATTTATTTTTGCTTTATTTCCAAGTTCTTTTTCAAAGACTTTTTTGGAATCTATCACTATCTCTCCGGCATCCGCTTCTTCTATACCTGTTAAACATTTTACCAAGGTAGACTTTCCTGCTCCGGATTTTCCCACTATTCCAAGTATCTCTCCTTTAACAAGATCAAAGGAAAAGTTTTCAAGTACATTTTGCTTTATCTTTTTTGTAAAAATACCCTTTGAAAACTCATAAGCCTTATATATTCCCTTTGCTTCCAATATATTGCTCATCTTTCTCCTCACTTCCTTTACCTTCATAAAATCTTCCTGTAAACTTCTCCTTATTTATAACGGATTTTATTAACAGATTGGAATATGGATGTTTCGGTGCATTGAAAAACTCTTCTGTATTTTGTTTTTCAACTATTTTACCCTTATACATAACAGCTACTTCATCAACATACCTTTCTATTTTAGACAGTTCATGACTGATTAATA
>ERZ773059.1320-NODE-1320-length-12295-cov-12.448203_pt1 | contig 12295 bp, 14 predicted proteins | sample MGYA00580514_ERZ773059 | MGnify/ENA primary metagenome ERZ773059 (study PRJEB29015, sample SAMEA2737981) | human oral metagenome | biome: human oral; feature: human-associated habitat; material: dental | place: China | collected 2056 ...
GAAAAGTTCAATTTTGACTATCGTGTATGGAAAGAAAATTACTATAATGAAAAAAAAACAATAGTCGAGGAATCCGAAAAAGATAAAATTTATCGTATACTAACGAAAACACCATTTGAAGAAAACGCAAAAGACATCTATGAAAATTTGTGTAGGATTAAAACTGGGAACGTATCAATTTTTGAAGAAAGAGATAAAAGCTGGTTGGAAGAAAGAAAGAAAGAATTAGGAATCGCAAATGCACTATTGATATTTTCTACAAATGACAAAGTTTCGTTAAAAGGACAGAACTATGAGAAAGAGTTGAATTCCGAATTACAAGATATACTGAAAGAAGCCACATTAAAGATATATAAGGAACTTGATTTAGACTGTACAGAATTGACCTATGAGGAAGGGAAAGATATACTGGAAAATGAACATTCTAAATTTGTAGCAAACTTCAAAAATGATTATTGGGAAGCACTTGAATTCGAAGATTTATCACCCGAAGAAAAGACTGGTAGATGGGATGCAAGCTATACCGATTGTGATATGATTTATTGCTTCATTGATAACCTATTTGTAGAAAGAGAAATTACCAAACAACAGATATTATCGGTTATATCAAAATTGGAAGAACAAATAAAAGAAGAAACTCGCAAAGGAAGGCCAATAAAAAATACGAAGCTATTACGTGCCATCAAAGCATTTATGCAACATCACAACTACAAACCTAACAACAACATATATCGCATCATCGGTGAGTGTTTGTGCGTAATGAAGTTTATAGACGAAGATATTATAAAAAGCTGGGAAGATAAAGTCAATAAGAAGGAAGCAGGGCAATATTTCTACCCTTTGACTTCTTACATTAAACGGATGTACGCAAAAGCAAAAGCATTATAACCAACAATATTCCCCTTTCCATTTTAGAGTATAGACACCCACGCTACCAAGCATATTTATTTCCAAATTTAGAAATAAATATGCTTATTTTTATACCTATTGAGTTCCAAAAAAAAAGGAAGAATCTTTATTACTTTCCAATACCTTTGCATCAGAAAAACAGACCAAAGATAGATATGTTTCTATTCGGGAAGTCTAAATAAAATAATGCAAATGAATGTATCAACACAACAAGCAGCCTCAACAATGGCAATGGTAGTACTTCCTCAATCAGTGTGGGAAGGTATGAAGTCAGACATCCAAGATATGAAGGAATTACTGATTAAAAGAAACAAAGAAGAAGCAGGCAGTGAATGGATAGATTCAGTTGAGGCTCGTAAAATGCTGGGAGTATCCCCAAAGACTTGGCAAACCTACAGAGATAGAAGAGTTATTCCGTTTGCGCAAATAGGGCGGAAAATACTGGTGAAAAAAGCAGATTTAGATACTTTTATGCGGGAACATTACATTTCAACAGAAAAGTAAGGAGGTGGATATGATTAGTAATGAAATGATAAAGGCTTCGTATCAGGAAGCAACCTATCAAAGGAAAGCAGGCACATCATCAAGTTATTACTGGCAGACTGGCAGCAGAATCCTTCCTAATCGGGCTTCTATCACAAAAGAGAAAGAAGTTACGAAGGTGGCAAGAAAAGGAAGGAACTTACTACACCCAGTTACTGGGCAGTACCTTTCCCAATTTACCCGAAAGGAAGATTCCCCATTAAAATTAAATAACCCCTTCCAAGTACGCACTCAAATATGGCAGGATGAAGACTACCCACAATTTATCGGATACGGAACAGCTGGAATAAGTGATGCAACTGGACGAATTACGGATAAAAGTGATACAGGTGATTTGTTGGTATTCTATTCGGATGATTCTGACTGGGAAGTCATCAGAATATTTTTCTTTGCTGGTATGGGAAGAACCCCTGATGCAAGAGATACTGCTATGAGATATGCAAGTAAGTTAATTTATAATGTTGAATAAATCTAAAAGAAGGGGATACACCTTCCCAGTGTAGCCCCTTCGGTGGATATAAATGATTAGTGATGATAGACTATATCAGTACTACCACATCATTTGATGGCAAAGATAATATATTTCTCGCACACTTGCAAGAAGATGCTGCCTACAAATCAGGGTGGATGAAATATACACTTCAAGGATGCGAAAGGTTAGCTGTATGGCTTAATTATTCTTTGCAGTTGATGAGGTTAGAAGGCAGTATTTCCTATTACTGGCAGGGTAATAACTTCAGCTTTGACAGAAGGCAGTTTGTAGAGGCTATAAACCATATAAAAGGGCTACTTCATATTGATTTGTGGAAAGCAACCATTAATGCTTTTGAGTATGGTGTTATTATGGAAGTACAGATGAAGCCGAAAGAGTATATCAAACACCATTATTCAGAACCAAAAGAAAAGCTGGATTTGAATGAAAAGCCAAAAGACAAAGGAAACTTTAGGTGGTGGAGTGATAAAAGTGTAAAACTGAAGATGTATGATGCAGGGCGAAATATAGAAATGAAACAAGGCAACTACCGCAAAGACATCATCAGGCAAGCAGGCTGGGAGGATGCTGGGGAGTTCCTGAAATGGGAAGCCCACTACATCAAACCCGAATCACTCAACAACGGGAAAGGGCTTCAGCTTTATCAACTGGTGAACCCTGACTGGAATAACACCTTCAAAGAAGACCTATATTTACAATATAAAAGACTTATTCCTATGAAAGGTATAATTACACCACAAGACAAAAAAGACCTTACCACAGCAGATATTCTTTTGCTTACAATGGTAGAGGAATCTATTAATGAAGGAAGAACTAAAGAGGAGTTGAAGAAGATTCTTTATGCAAAAATCAATGCTATCCCTGAAGACGTACTGACTAAATCAGATAAAGACTTCAGAAAAGCACAGATTAAAAAGCTACTATCTAACATTAGAGAATCCCCTGAAAGTATGTATGACTTATCAGATAAGATTCAGAATGCGCTGGAAATCGAAAAATAGCCTACCCCCTTTTATTGTAGTTAAAAAGCATAAGTATTCTTATGCTGACAATCTTCAGATATTACTAATAAAATAAAGAAATGAACAATAACAAACAAAAAGCAGCAGATTCAACACCTGCAAAAGAAAATACCTTTAGAAGTGGCTTAACACCTATTCAAGAGAAAGCAGCCATTATGCTTGCAAATGGTGATAGTGTTACATTAGTAGCTGAATCTTTAAATATAAACAGAACTACGATTTATCAATGGCAGCAGAAAGTTACATTTCAATGTTTCTTCAATATTCAGAAAATAGAAGTAACACAGAACCTTCAAAATGGTTTAGCCGCACTCTATCAGGATGCAATTAAGGCAGTCAAAGATGTGCTAAATTCAGAAAATGAAGCTATGAGGTTGAAGGCTGCAATGGTAGTTATATCTAAAGTAGAAAATACTTCCATAGGAGAAACAGATGCTAAAGAGATATTCAAGCAGCAAGCTACAGAAACTAAATATCCATTTATTTGTGAGGATTTTCAAAAACCCGAAAAAGTACTTGATAAAAAACAATATCATCAACTTCTAAAGGAAAATGGACTGGAAGATTAAATAAGATACAAAGGTTTCCTAATAATAGGGAATCTTTTTTGTTTCAAAATAGTAGGAAGAATATAGCCTCAACATTAACGAAAACGCAATATTTTAAGAAATGTTCCTGCAATGTTCCTGCAAAAAGAAAGGAAGCAACCGTATCTATTTGATGTTCAGTTACTTCCTTTTCTTGTATCGTACCCAGACCCGGGGTCGAACCGGGATGGATTGCTCCACTGGTGTTTGAGACCAGCGCGTCTACCGATTCCGCCATCTGGGCTTAGCGTGTGCAAAGGTACGTATATTTTTTGAATGAGCAAAGGATTTGGCGAAAAACTTGCGGTGTATGCTTTTGGTTGCTTGTTTGTGAAAGCGAGAGAATAGGGCTATTGCCGGTGTGATATGATGAGGCAGGCACTGTTTCTAAGAGGTATATATGCAAGTGATGTAATAGCTGGCAGCGCAGATATGTTGCGGAAAATGCAATATCAAAGAAATATTTATGCAAGTGATGCGGTAGTTAGCGGTGCAATTGTAAAGAGCTCGAGGCATCCCCAAGATGCCGTTACACAAAACCTTCGCCCTTCTTCAGCATCACTTCGTTAACGTATTTGCGTACCTTGGCCGACGAATCTTCTTTCTTGCAGATAAGCAAAACATTGTCTTTCTCCACCACGATAAAGCCTTCTAGTCCATTTATCACACCCAGTTTACCTTTGGGCAGCTTAATGATATTGTTGCTACTATCCTCCAAAATCACGTCGCTATCAATCACCACATTGTCGTTTTCGCCCTTTTGCATCGTCTCGTACATGCCGTGCCACGTGCCGAGGTCGGCCCATCCAAAGTGGCATTGCATCACAAACACATCGTTAGACGACTCCAAAATGCCGTGCTCGATAGAGAGATTGGGGTATAGTGGGAAGTTCTCGCGTATGAAAAGTGCCTCTTCGTGGGGATTAAACTTAGGGTTGTCTGCGTCGAATTTCCTAAGAACAGGGGGCAACAGCTCGCAGAAACGGTTGCGGGCAAACTGCACATTCAGTAGGAAAAGTCCCGTATTCCAATAAAACTCGCCGCTTTGCATGAACATGCGAGCAAACTCGCGGTCGGGCTTTTCGGTGAACGACTGCACTTCGAACACATCATTTTCCACCTCTTTGCCCATTTGTATGTAGCCGTATCCGGGTTCGGGGCGCGTTGGTTTCACGCCCAACGTCAGCATTCCGTCTTTTTTCGACACGAAGTCTAGCCCGCGAATGATGTCGCGTTGGAAGGCCTCTTCGGCCTGAATGGCTTGGTCGGAGGGCGTAACCACGAGGCAAGCCTCAGGACATTGGCGCAGAATGCGGTGCGAAGCCCATGCCACGCTTGGGGCAGTACTTCGGTAAATGGGTTCTGCAAGAATGTTCTCGGGAGGAAGTTCGGACAGCTGATTACGCACGATGTCTGCGTAAGTCTCGTTTGTGCTCACCAATATGTGCGACGGGTCTATCAGTTGTGCGAACCTATCGAAGGTTTGTTGCAGCTGACTCCTGCCCACTCCGAAGAAGTCGACGAATTGTTTAGGAAAAGACAAACGGCTGTAAGGCCACAGGCGAAGTCCTCGACCGCCTGCCAATATCAGGCAATAGTTGTTGTTAGTGTTCATTCTATCAGATGTGTTGGTTCTGTAGGCGAAAGGTATGAAAAAACTTCAAGTCCGCCAAACAATCAAAGGTTATTTATTCTCAATTAACAAGTAGTTTACGTTCTACGCAGGCAAAGCGACAGCTACCCCACAACTGCCCCCAACAACCGGCCTCACCCCCAGCCCCTCTCCAAGGGGAGAGGGGAGTAGTATGCCTTACTATTGCTGTGGAGGTAACGTCGATAAACAAACATTTCTGCTTCGTTAGTTTTACCGCCGCACTGCATATCACTCCCCTCTCCCCTTGGAGAGGGGCTGGGGGTGAGGCCAGTTGTGGGGCTGTTGTTGCCCAGTTGTGGGGCAGTTGTGAGGCCGGTTGTTGGTCGGCTGTGGGGTGAGGTTGGTTATCCCACCTGACTTCCTGCCTTCACTTCTTTCATCAGCGATAGCAGACTCAGCCCGCCGTCGTAGTTCTCGGCAGAGAGAATCATGCCTTGACTTTCGATGCCCATCAGTTGTCGGGGAGCCAAGTTGGCGATGAACACCACGTCGCGACCCACCAATTCTTCGGGCTCGTAGAACTTAGCGATACCGCTAACGATGGTGCGCGGCGTACCACTGCCGTCGTCGAGTGTGAATTTAAGCAGCTTATTAGCCTTCTTCACCTTTTCGCAGGCAAGTATGCGGCCCACTCTAAGGTCCAGTTTCTCAAAGTCGGCGAAGTCCACCGTGGGCTTAATCTCCTTGGCCTTATACGTTTCGGCCTCGTTAGCCTTCTTCGTATCGGCCAGCTTTTTCAGTTGAGCCTCGATGGCATCGTCCTCTATTTTCTCGAACAGCAGTTCGGGTTCGGCCAGCTGATGCCCAGGCTTTAATATCTCAGTGTTGCCGAGTGCATTCCAGTCTACCCCCTCCATATTAAGCATACTGCGCAACTTCGCACTGCTAAAAGGCAAGAAGGGTTCGAAGGCGATAGCCAAGTTGGCCACCAATTGCAGCGAGATATAAAGGATGGTTTCAACCCTTTTGGGGTCGGTTTTCCACACCTTCCACGGCTCGCACTCGGTGATATACCTGTTGCCGATGCGCGCCAGCACCATTGCCTCTTTCTGTGCATCGCGGAATTTGTAGGCATCGAGCAGGCTTTCCACCTTTTCCTTCACGTCTTTAAACTCGTCTAGGGCCTGTTTATCCACCTCGTTCAGTTCGCCGCAGGCAGGCACACGACCGTCGGAATACTTCTTCGTAAGCTGCAAAGCCCTGTTAACAAAGTTGCCATACACGGCCACAAGCTCGTTGTTGTTACGTTCTTGGAAGTCTTTCCACGTAAAGTTGTTGTCTTTTGTTTCGGGTGCGTTGGCCGTAAGCACATATCTCAGCACGTCTTGCTTGCCTGGGAAATCCTCCAAGTACTCGTGCAGCCACACCGCCCAGTTCTTCGAAGTAGATATCTTGTCGTCTTCCAAGTTCAGGAACTCGTTCGCCGGAACGTTTTCGGGTAGTATATATCCGCCGTGTGCTTTAAGCATTACGGGGAATACGATGCAGTGGAACACGATGTTGTCTTTGCCGATGAAGTGCACCAAACGTGTTTCGGGGTCTTTCCACCACTTCTCCCACGTGTCGGGCAACAGCTCTTTGGTGTTCGATATGTAACCGATGGGCGCATCAAACCAAACGTACAGCACTTTGCCCTCTGCTCCTTCAACGGGTACGGGAATACCCCAATCCAAGTCGCGCGTCATGGCTCGTGGTTGCAAGTCGATGTCCAACCAGCTTTTGCACTGCCCATATACGTTGGGCCGCCATTCCTTATGCCCTTCCAAAATCCACTGTTTCAGCCAGTCTTGGTACTTGTCTAGGGGCAGATACCAGTTCTTTGTTTTCTTCAACACGGGCTGCGAACCGCTGATAGTAGAGCGTGGGTGCAGCAGTTCGGTAGGCGAAAGGTCGCGTCCGCACTTCTCGCACTGGTCGCCATACGCCCCTTCGTTGTGGCAATGGGGGCATTCGCCCGTTATATAGCGGTCGGCCAGAAACTGGTGCGCCTCCTCGTCATAATATTGTTCGGTTTCTTTTTCCAGCAGTTTGCCGTCTTCGTATAGTTTCTTAAAGAAGTCGCTAGCCAGCTGATGGTGCGTGGGCGAGGTCGTTCGACTGTAAATGTCGAACGAAATGCCGAAGTCTTCGAAACTCTTTTTTATCATAGCGTGGAACCTGTCTACCACGTCTTGCGGACTAACGCCCTCTTTTCTTGCCCTGATAGTGATGGGCACGCCGTGTTCGTCGCTACCCCCGATAAACACCACGTCCTCGTTTTTCAGTCGCATGTATCGCGCGTAGATGTCGGCAGGCACGTAAACGCCGGCCAAGTGTCCGATATGCACGCCGCCATTGGCGTAAGGCAAGGCAGCTGTGATGGTGGTTCGTTTGTATTGTTTCTGTTCCATTTGTACTATATATAATAATGTGTACTTGCCCGTTTCCTCCCTCCGTGTTTGTGTAACATTGGGTTAAGGCACTGCAAAAGTACAAAAAAAATGCGGCATGTATTTGTTTTGGGGTGCGAAACTTAGGTTTATCGCATCGGGATAAACTTCTTCGTCACTGATATTTGCACATCGTTGTCAGCCAACAAACTGCCGTTTTGCAAAGCTAAGCAACTTTTTTATCAGGCCAAATGGTCAGCTGTTTTTTGCTTAACCCACATGGCCACGGGGGAGATGTGCCCTGTTCGTGGCAACAACGGCCTAGGCATTGCCCGCTCAAAGCCCCCTCCTTCTTCGCATAGATGGGCGCAATGCGTTGCAAGCCACTTGCCTTTTACGACACCCGAATACAGAAATTATCAACACCCAACATCTTTTATCATACGCAAGCGGTGTCTTGTAGCCAAATAATCGTACATTTGCAGGTGCGCTATGTGTAACAGAAGTCGCAGATGTAGGTTGGAAAAAGAATGTTCAAAAACGAGAATGGAGCGTATGAAAAAGGTACTGTTTAAGGTGTTGTCCGTAATAAGCCCACTGCTTATTCTTGCACTTTTAGGCACGATGCAAGGGGCATGGTTCGATTCAGAGGAATTTATAGGGTTGGAAGATGCAGAGTTTCATCATCCCACGGCCATTCAATACACCTTGTATTATTTGGTTAGCATCATCTTATTTGCCCTTTCTTGGTTGTTGTTGAACCACCAATACAAAAAGAGTTCGGCACTTTCTGGCCGAATACTGTATGGTTTTCTTTTGGCATTAGACATTGCAATCATCTTGATATGCGCCACTGCTCTTTAAACTCCAATCGCTTCGTTAGACCGCTTATCAACTATTTTAAGTCTTTTTTTTGCTGCTAGTACATCTTTCGTTTGCTTGTCGGCATCTTAACTTTCTCTTTCTCCTCTTTTCGGTAGCGTTGGTCTAAATACGATACGGTTCCATGCCCCCAACTTGTCTGTGTATTGCCTAACATTCTATGGTATAAAGCGGTTTCGGTTAGAGAAAAAATCGGTCAGTCTTGCATCAATCTTTTTCTGCCGATGCCACCGGCGATAGTCTGCAATAAACAGTGCTATTGTTAAGTAAAACAGGATTCCAACCGCTGCCCCTAAGGTATCAAGACAAGGACGCGTGAACGAAACGACAACAGGACTAGCTATTGTTTCGCCATTAATAATCAGTCCTTCCGTGTAAACAATCCTATCGTCATTAAACGCATTGTCTTCGTCTTCGTCTTGGTCTTGCTTTTGAGAAAGATAAAAGGTTATGGTGTCTCCGAAATTAATGTGGCGTCTGCCTACCTTAAATGTCGGTGGAAACAAAAGAAAAAACCTTGAAATGGTTTCGTAGTATTGCGAGTAAGCGTTCAAACTGTCGCCCTTTAATACAAAGGTTGCTTTCCAGCCAGAACTAGTATTCATGGTGTGCACCCAATCTACTACTCCCGTCCTAGTGGGAAGATCGCGGTTTACCGACGTAAAGCCCATACGATAATATGCCAGCATGCCCGGAATAAGTATTACGAGTACGATAATTCTAAGGGGTATGCCGCAACACGTGTATGAAGAGCCTACTTTGAATTTATGGTTTAATTTCATGGACTTCCATTTTTGATTGTGGTTCTACTTTAACCCAAATCTGCCATTTAAAGTGTGTAAAGATGTTGTTTGTTGAACATATAACAGCGTAAGTTCCTAATGGGTGCAGTGCCGTAATTGCTTTCTAAACTAGTTCTACCTTACAGTGTACGTCTGCCAAAACAGGCGAAACGCACTCGGACATGGCCCACTCTATTGATACGGGCCAGCCATGCTGGTCGTCTTTATTCACCGAACAAGAGAACTGCAATCGGTAATTCCCCATCTGTTTTTTCAATAAAGGAAACAGACTGCGAAACTTAGCCTCTATCTTGTATGCATTAAATTGGGCAGTCCTGTTCCTAAAAACTTGTAAGGTGATGGGCTCGAAAGGGTCGCTTACTACGTCATCGCGTATGATATTCAAGTCGATGCCTATTGTGGGAGTCAGGGTGGAAGGCATCTTCCATCTGAAACTGTCGTCATTTCTTGTTGCTTTCTCAAACGAAAACAGCCCCATCCCCAAGGCCTTATATGGCGTGGCCATGTTCAGTCGTTTTGCAAAGCGTGCCTCCCCCATGCCATATACCTCGTCGCCATCGTGTATAATCTTTGCCATCTCGTCCGAGTTGGGGTTAATGCGAGTCTTTATATCTTGCCATTTGTCGTGCAATTCGTCAAAGTTCAGCACATTTTTTATGCGCCCGTAGCGGTCTATGGCCAATGTCAAGTGCGCTTGTATGTCGCTCACTTGGTCCATCAGTCGCAGCTGTTCTTCCTGCATGTCCGATATGCCATAATTGTTTTCTTGCCTAGTCACATGCACATCCATGATGTCGTGGTCTTTGGAAAAGCGCAGAAAGTCGATGGTGATGTTCATATCCGACGAGCATTTAATCAGCCGCCTGTCTTCAACGAAGTATTTTGTTTCTGTTGCAACATGATATTCCCTTACCTTCTTGTCCATTACGACATCAAGAACCCCTCGTCCGTCTTCCAATTCGCTGGGTGCATTTGATTTAGATTTCTTCATAGGAGGTTATCATAAAGATACTTTGTTGCCCCATCTTCGCCAATAGCAAAGACTGTAACTCGGTTTGTTTAGAATTTCTTTATATCGTATAAGTATAGTCACAAGGAAAAGGTTGTGGATTAAACCAATCGGGATTGAGGCTATAAGCTACTTCAACTCCCGATTACGAACATTCACTTCGCTGATAAAGCTCCTAAACGTTTATACTCCGCTTTACCCATCGTTGTTTTTGTTAATCAGGTTAACCACAACTTTTACCATGACATCCTTTTCTTCTGTTCGGCTCTCGGCAATCATCAGCGTGAGCGCAACAAGTGTGCTGTCTGCTATGCGCTTACTGCCGTCTGGGTGATAGAGGATATGGTTGCCGTTGAGAAACCAAAGAAACAACGTGGCGGCAATGCGTTTGTTGCCATCGCTGAACGAATGGTTCTTGGTAACCAGATAGAGAAGCATGGCTGCTTTCTCCTCCACACTGGGGTAGAGTTCTTCTCCGCCAAAGGTCTGGTATATCTGCCCGATACTGCTTTTGAAAGAGCCGTCTTTCTCATTGCCAAAGAGAACAGAGCCGCCAAATTTGTCGCGCAGCCCATAGATAGCCTCCATCGCATTGTCGTAAGTAGCATGGAACGGCTCTTCTTCTGTGGTTTTATTGATGGTAAGCCGCCCATAATCGTAGTTGTCTAGCGTGTCGAGCGCGTAAGTATAATCTGTCACTACCTTAAACAGTGCATCGGCCTCGTCGTTAGACAACAATGGCTGGTTCTGAATGGTGCGCCCAAGCATACCAACGAGTTGGCGCAATTCGCCAATCTGCTCCTTGCGCATTCGCTCGTTCACGGCATAGCCCTTAATGAGGTATTGCTTTAACACCGTGTTCGCCCACTGACGGAAACGCGTGGCGTTTTTGCTGTTTACCCGATAGCCAACGGAAATTATGGCATCCAGATTATAATACTTTGTGCTATAAGTTTGCTTGCCTTCATTACCCATATGTTCCAAAATGGAACATGTGCTCGTTTCGTCAAGCTCTTCGGATGCATAGATGTTCTTTAAGTGCTTGGTTATTGCCGGGCGTTTTGTATTAAACAACTCCGCAATTTGTTGCTGTGTAAGCCACACCGTCTCGTTTTCCAGGCGTACATCCACCTGCGTTTGCCCATCCTCAGACAGGTATATCACGATTTGATTATTCGAGTGCATAGTTTAATGAATTAAATGGTTCTTTTAACTGCAATTTCTTCTCTTCCTCCTGTTGCAACAGGCCGCATCAGAAAGGTGAGACTCAACACTACATGCTTATATTCAGAAGGCTCGACAGAACCACGTAACTTGTTCGCCGATTGCCAAAGCGTTTTTTCGATTATATTGGTCGTTATCTGTTTCTTCGCCATTGTATCTTTGTTTATTCTTATCATTCTTCATTTTAGGAACTTGGTATTAGCATCATAATCTTCTTCCAACAACTCTTTGAAATCAAAGAGAAGTAGGCGATCCATTTCCACTAACAATGCCATAGGTGGTTATGTCTTGTTGGTTATACCGTTGTCGCTCTAATTCTGTTTCCGAAAGTTCTCCTTGGCCATCTATAACGTTCTTAACGTTAGTTGTTGATGGTATGCAAATATAATCATAATTCAGTAAATAGCACCAGGTTTTGTTGCTATATTTTTTTAATTCAGACAAACTATTTATCGCATCCCACTTCGCCTTATCCGCAGTACGGGTATATTATCCTAAACTTCCCCTCGTAGTAATAACAACTCATGTCGATAACGAACTTCCTTAGCATCTTGCTTTGCCATTCGGTGAAACTGGGGTTGACTGAATGGGGAGGGCGACACACCGCCAGTCGCCTTATTTACTTTTCACAACAGCGATTTAGTGGGCTAAGTGGCCTTATTTTGCTGTTGTGTAAAATATTCAGCATAAAATTTAACGCGATGAGTGCCGTTTTTGCGCACCACCTGCCCGCCTTGCCGCAAAAAATCGATTCTCGCGAAGGTTTGTTTTGATGCAAAAAGGGGAGTGTTGTACATGCA
>ERZ773059.1326-NODE-1326-length-12269-cov-7.479204_pt1 | contig 12269 bp, 6 predicted proteins | sample MGYA00580514_ERZ773059 | MGnify/ENA primary metagenome ERZ773059 (study PRJEB29015, sample SAMEA2737981) | human oral metagenome | biome: human oral; feature: human-associated habitat; material: dental | place: China | collected 2056 ...
TTCATCGAATTTTTAGGTTTGATAACGATTACATTATTAGTATACTCCTATTTGATGGCTAGGTTAAACTACTAATTATAGAAAAAACTCCACAAATTATTTTTTGTGGAGAAGTTTTTTATAAGAAATAGGTTTCACGAGAAACACTCTGCATACGATAAATGTATTTCCTCTTTGCTAATCGAAAACTTGTTCTAATATTGGGTGATGAAACTCGACAAAATGAACCTGGGCATTTATGATAGCCCCTGATTCATTTTTATCAATCTCTGGTCTTCCTTCGGTGTGTAAAAGAGCAGGATTACCATCCTTGTAGCCAAAGAGAATCACCTCTGTCTCTGCTTCATTCACATAGCAAGCTAGGATATCAAACCTCCCAGAACCTGAACCTGCAATATAGCCATACCATTTAAAAGTATAATTCACCCCATCCACTTGCCCAAATTGCATTATCTGGTCAGGCACTGCTAGTCCATAGTAGTGACCATATGTTGCTAGGTTAGTTGACTTAAATCTTTCACCTTTACTATCCGAATAGGATTCCATGGCTGTTTTTATCTTGTCTATTAAAGAACTATTATCTGTATCTGGCTCGCTCTCTGTAGTTACACTTGTTTTTAATAGAAATTCCTTAAAACGTTGCGCTAAATCCGTATTCTCAGTCTCTTCAAAATTTGCAGTAGGGATAGTTTCCAGTGTCTTATCGGTATGCAAGACCTGTGCTTGCCCATCCTTCAGTGTAAATAGGTAGAAATGTTTGTCCTGATTGTCATAGTAGGCATCCAAAACCAAGTAATCATAGGCATTGTCACTCGATACTCCAAAAACATTCCATTTGACACTTTTCTGAGAAACAGTTGTTGCTTCTAATTTTTTGATGAGATCATTCTTTTCATCAAAGTTTCTATGCTCTAGTCTATGATAGAACTGCCCCATAGAAGAAGCCCAACTTGCAAACTCTTCTTCCCACTTTTCGGTGTTGTATTGGATTAGCTTCTGAAAATCTGAGTAGTTCTTCATAATCAAGGCTTGATCAGTCGGATTAGATAACTGGAGTTCTTCCATAGCTGTAACCGTAGCAGCCATAGGTGATTGGCCGGGTGTATCCTTATGATTTTTTTCATGCGAAAAAGCCTTTTGATAGGAATCTGCTAAATAGTGAAAATAGTTAGTTGTTTCCTTGGTTTGTTGCTCCCTTGGTATTGACGGACTAGTTGCTCCATCCTCTGTCGTTTTATGACAGGCAGATAAGACTAGCATGCTAGTAGCCAGGACTAGTAGTAGCCTTTTCATGGTCAGACCTCCAAACTATCTCTGTAGCTTCATTATATCACTTCCAAGTCATTTTTTCTATTGTACCCCCTGCTCTCAGAGATAACTCCGAAAAGAAAATGGGGGTAATAGTCAGTTCAAAATATCTTATATAGACGGCTTAGAGATAGTTTCAAGAACAGCTACTCCGTCTCTCTTAAACAAATAATATCTTGATTGACTTTTGCTTTATTTAGTGTTACTTTCAATATGAAATGGGTATTCTGGAGACTGTAGGTAAAGAAACTGTGCTTATAAGCTCCAATACATCTATTCCTTTGATTCGTCTGACATAGTAACGTCTGAATATCAAAATGATGGAGGGAGTTGAAACAAATGAGAACCGTAATTGTTTCATTTATCATATTGCCAATCCTGACTGGAGGAATCCTATTACAGATTTTTCTCTCCAAAAAAGAAAGTAAGTGGCTGGGTTTCATACTGCCAGGCATAACTTATTGCTTTTCTTTATTGACAATCTTCTCTCTGGCCTTGACTAACAACATAACCTGGTGGGAGATTTTCTGTCTGATTTCCTTAACTTTTTTGCTTGCAAATATCCCTACCTTTATTCTTTTGGCAATTTACTTCGCTTGTCGAAAACATTATTGAAACAATGATTATACCGGATTTGGGACAGGAGGTTGAACACGAAACAATTGATTAAGACGCCTTTTATGCCCTCGTGCTATTGTTGGGGATTAAGTAGGATTATAGGGGAAGAGATGGGCTACAGCCTGCTTTATTTTTACCTTTTGGCCCCTAGTGTCGAATTGTTATGTGGCTTTTCTGCTGGTAAAAGAAGGGTTTGTTATAAATGGTTCTTCCCATTTACAGGGATTTTTAACTGGCTCATTCCATTTGTCGTTTTTGGTGAACGGTTTATTACAGCAGAATGGGTTTCACTAACACTTATTGCGGTAGCACCAGCTATTCTCGGTCTTTTAGCGGAGGCCTTTTCAGTAAAAAATACCGAATTAGTGCAAGATTTAAAATAAAAAGGAGGCGGCATCACTAAATGATGCCGCCTCTTTTCTGTTTTAGCGAACAGACTCTGTATTTTCTTTGCCTAAGTCTCATTCTGTAAAACAAGGAAAAAGCCCCACAAGTCAACCAACTAAGGTTGCTTGCGGAGCTTTTCCCACTAGATCATCCATCTTTAAGCCATTTATAGTATTTCTTCAATGAATGACTGGACTGTTTATACTTTATAAAAAGTTTATTAGTCCTCTTTTTTCTGACGTCCTGCCAAACCAAGAACTGATAGAAGCAAACCTAGACCTGTCAGCGTTACAAGGCTTGAACCAACTTGAGATTCACCTGTTCGTGGAAGAACTGATGCTGAAGTAACTGGTGAAGCTGGATGTCCTGAGGTGAGCGGTGTCATTGGAGGAGTTGGTTTAACTGGAGTTGATGGAGTTACTGGAGGTTCTGGCTTAACTGGAGTATCCGGAGTATTGGGAACTTCTGGAGTTACTGGTACCGCAGTATAATGAACATCTTTGACAATGTTTTCTTGGGTAACTACTTCTGATGGAACTGTCGCAATATCCACTGTGTAACCTGGGATCACTGGTGATGGGACTGCGTCATAGTTTGCCTTGTTGCTTGTCCAATCCGTAGTGTTCACAACAGAGCCTGTTACCTTGTCTGTCGTTACTGTACGTGTCCAAGTCGCTGTTTGCACCTTGTCTGCTGGGGTTTGACCACCGGCACCGTGGTAGCGAACTGTCATGCTTACTTGTTTTGTTTCCTCAACTGAAACCGTTTTGTGTTTCAAGCGAATCACCACGTTTTGGTCTACGCTACTGTCGGTGTCAAACTGAGCTGGCAATTCATCCTTAGCAACCACTTTGTAACCCTGTGCCAAGTAGCCAGCTATCACAGTGTCGTATTTCGTTTTCGCATCAGCTGGAAGAACCGTACCTGACTCACCTGTTGTCAATTCAACTTGATTTTCCAGAGTCTGACCGGTTGTCTCATCTACAACTGTGTAAGTAACCTTTTGGGTTTGAGGTGTATTCTGAGCAGTATAATGTACATCCTTAACAATGTTTTCTTGGGTAACTGCTTCAGACGGAACTGTCTCGACATCTACGCTATAACCTGGAATCACTGGCGATGGCACAGCGTTATAGTTAGCCTTGTCGCTTGTCCAAGCCGTCATGCTCACAACAGATCCAGTTACCTTGTCTGTCGTTACCGTACGAGTCCAAGTCGCTGTTTGCACCTTGTCTTCTGGTGTCTGGTCACCGGCACCGTGGTAACGAACAGTCAAGTTTACATTCTTGCTTTCTTGGATATCAGCTGTACCATGTTTTAAATGAACAACAACGTTTTGATCATAACTACTATCAAGGTCAAACTTAGCTGGAAGCTGCTCTTTTGACACCAATTCATAGCCTCGAGCCAGGTAAGTATACACGATTGAATTATACTTCGCTTCTGTGTCATTTGGAAGAGGAGTATCAGAGTTCCCACTTGTAAGCTCTTGCTTATCTTCCAGTGTGGTATTGGTCGTATCATCAATGATGGTATAGGTTACTTTTTGCTTGTCTGCCTTGTATTTAACCGTAACAGTGATATCTTCCTGATTAGCAGTTACATTTTCCGCGTCAACTTTAGCCTTATCTGGGGTGTAACCATCCACAACTGGAGAAATTACCTCTGGGAAGGTTCCGACCGACGGAGTCCAAGCACCTGGTGTAGTAACCTTCGTCACTTCATCTGTTTTCATCTCTCTAGAGAAAATCAAGGTCGTTTTCTTCTCTGGAGCAGCTGGTGTGTTATCTTCTTCGTAGACGTAGTTAATCGTTTGCGTTACAGTATTGGTTTCTGTAGAAGTTGACACTTTATGTTTCACATGAACCACTACATTTTGGTCATAACCACTATCGAGGTCAAACTTAGCTGGGAGCTGGTCTTTCGAAACCAATTCATAACCTTGGGCTAGGTAAGCATCCACGATTGAATTATACTTAGCTTCTGTGTCATTTGGAAGAGGAGTATCAGAGTTCCCACTTGTAAGCTCTTGCTTATCTTCCAGTGTGGTATTGGTCGTATCATCAATGATGGTATAGGTTACTTTTTGCTTGTCTGCCTTGTATTTAACCGTAACAGTGATATCTTCCTGATTAGCAGTTACATTTTCCGCGTCAACTTTAGCCTTATCTGGGGTGTAACCATCCACAACTGGAGAAATTACCTCTGGGAAGGTTCCGACCGACGGAGTCCAAGCACCTGGTGTAGTAACCTTCGTCACTTCATCTGTTTTCATCTCTCTAGAGAAAGTCAAGGTCGTTTTCTTCTCTGGAGCTGCTGGTGTATTGTCATCCTCGTAGAGGTAGTTAATCGTTTGCGTTACAGTCTTGGTTTCTGTAGAAGTTGATACTTTGTGTTTCAAGCGAATGACTACATTTTGATCCACACTGCTGTCTGTGTCAAATTGACCTGGCAGAGCATCCTTAGAAGCCACTTCGTAACCTTGTGCCAAGTAGTTGGCAACTACGGTGTCGTATTTCGTTTGAGCTGCGGCTGGAAGAGCTGCACCTGACTCACCTGTTGTCAATTCAACTTGATTTTCTAAAGTCTGGCCGGTTATCTCATCTACAACTGTGTAAGTAACTTTTTGCGTTTGGATTGTGTAATATACATCCTTAACAATGTTTTCTTGAGTAACGGCTTCAGACGGAACTGTCTCGACATCTACGCTATAGCCTGGAATCACTGGCGATGGGACTGCATCATAGTTGGCTTTATCGCTTGTCCAAGCTGTGGCAGAAACTTCTGTGCCTGTGATTTTATCTTTTGTTACTGTACGAGTCCAAGTCGCTGTTTGCACCTTGTCTTCTGGTGTCTGGTCACCGGCACCGTGGTAACGAACAGTCAAGTTTACATCCTTGCTTTCTTGGATATCAGTGGTACCATGCTTCAAGTGAACAACTACATTTTGATCGTGGCTACTGTCAAGGTCAAACTTAGCTGGAAGCTGGTCTTTCGAAACCAATTCATAACCTTGAGCTAGATAAGCATTCACCATTAAATCATATTTTTCTCGGGCACTGTCTGGAAGAGGAGTATCAGAGCCTCCGCTGGTAAGTACTTCCTTAACTTTCAGCGTTTTTTGGGCAGTGTCGTCAATGATGGTATAGGTTACTTTTTGCTTATCTGCTTTATAGGTAACCGTTTCTTCAATATCTGCGCTATCTCCCGTAATCTGTTCAACGGCTGCTACAGTTGCCTTATCTGGTGTATAACCATCAATCTTTGGAGAAACTACCTCTGGGAAGGTTCCGGTAGACAGGATCCAAGGACCCTTATAGACAATCTTATTAGTCACCAGATCCTTGTTGTTAATCCGATAGAACTTCAAAGTCTGAACCTTCGTATCCGCTGCCTGTGTGTTATCTTCATAAACATACTTGATGGTCTCTGTGACTGTCTTTGTTTCTAGAACTGCAGCTCCCTTATGACGTAGATGAACTTTAAAGGTTTGAAGAGTTTCATTATAGGTTACACCCGTTGCTGGATAATTGTCTGAAACAAGTTCATAATTTTTATCGGTATATTTCTTAATAGTGGCAGCTGTTTGATAAGGGTCAGTCTGACCATAAAGTCCATTCAAATCCTTCGTTTCAAGCGTTTCTCCTGTTGTGTCATCAATGTAAGTGACCTTTGCACTAGCTGGATTAGCTTTGTAAACGACTGTCTTTTCGATATTGGCACTGTTAGCCGTAATATTGTCAACTGCTGGAACCTCCGCTAAGTCTGGAGTGTAGCCTTTGATTGCTGGTGATGTTACGGCTGCAAAACTTGTTCCATTTTCCGCCGTCCAATCACCAGTTGTAACATTTGTAACAAGGTCAGTTGTTGCTGTTCTGGTGAATTTTAAGCTGCTAGTGTGGTCTGGAGCTGCTGGTGCACCGCCCTCGTATGTATAATGGATAGTTTCCTTAACCGTCTTTTCTTCTGCTACTGACGTCTTTTTGTGTTTCAAATGAACTTCAAAGGTTTGAAGATTTTCATTATAGGTTACACCATTTGTTGGATAATTGTCTGAAACAAGTTCATAATTTTGATCGGTATACGTCTTAATGGTTTCAGCTGTTCGATAAGGATCAGTCTGCCCATAAAAACCATTCAAATCCTTCGTTTCAAGAACTTTTCCTCCGTTAGTATCATCGTCAATATACGTAACTTTGGCACTAGATTTTTTGGCTGAATAGACATAATAAAATTCTTGGTCGTTGCTAGTGAATGGAATTTGTTTAGTAGTCTTTAACTGTGTACCATACGACGCGATTGCCGTATCAGCTGTTACAAGTGTGTAGCCTGTAATTGTTTTTGGATTAGCGTTATAATCAGGGGTTGGAGTGGCAGTTCCTCCTGCTGGATAACCATATTTATAGTCCTGAGTTTCAATTTCCTTGCCGTTTGTATCGACATAGTGTATTGTAATCTTCTTCTGACCTTCAGCACGCGCAACGGATGGGGTTGTTGTGGCAGAAATCGTTTCTTCTTTAAGCTTAGTTACATTACCATTATCATCAACGTTATAACTATAACTTCTTGACTCATTCGTTATAGTATTCTTAATTGAGGAATCTGCAAAAGTAATTCGTGTTGAATGTCCAGTTCCTTGAATGACACTAGCATCCTTTAAAATAGCACTAACTTTTTTATTGACTTCTTCTGTTCTGTTGATTTCCTGATATTGATCTCCCATTTGAGCATAGTCGTCAGTTGGCCAAATATCATGATAGGTAGTAGCACCATTTCCTATCATTTTTCCTAAATTAATAGCAACTGTATAGGTACCATCACCATTATCAATAACAACCGAAGAGTTTTTACCGGCTTGTTTTAATGCTTTAATAATGGCCTCATCAGTTGAATTTGCCGGTAGTTCAACTAATTTGTTATCCGAGTCTGAATTGATGCTAATAGAAGTTGAAGTATCCCCTTTAACAAGATACTTTCCATCCTCACTAATCGCTAAAGTAGAAGTATATCTTTTAAGGTCTGGTTTGATACTAACAATTTTTGAGCCACTACCTAGTTTTATACGATGGATAGAAATGATATCTCCACTTGGAATTCCTGTTTGTCCAGGATTAGTACCATCGCTTGACAATAGATTATTATAATAATTTGCATCCCCAGTTGAAGTGCCTATTTTTATTGAATTTGCTCTATCGCTACTTGCACTATTATAAACAGCAAAAGGCGCCTGTGCTTTCTCAAATGTTCTTGGTGTTGGTTTAAAAGTAAACTTATTGCCATTTATTTCTAAAATAATATTTTCATAACTTGATTTTGCTGTAAATTTCCCAATAGTTGCTGCTTTTTGAGTAACGGATACTGTCTTTTCCGTATTTTGAGGCATATCTTGGAAGCTTTGATCTAAGGTAATTTCATAGGCCATATTATTTGGATCTGAGTGGACAAATTTAATTGTTCCAACACCCTCGATACGCTCTGCTGTTCCAGAACCAAGGTTTGAATAGTAAGCACCGTAGGCATTATTTTCCAATTTAACTGGAATACGGAGAACATCTCCTTTTTTCAAGGTTCCATCTTGTGTGATTTTAAAGTCCATTTGAACCTTGTCAAAGGAAACTTCTTGAGCAGGCAAAGGTTTTGTATCACCTGAACGCATAACAGTTCCATCTTTAGTCGTAACCGTTACTGAAAAATTCGAGATTTGAGTTGGGTTTTGTTGCAAACTTCTGCGCGTACGTACCGGAGCAGTCGAACGAGGAGTAGCTGCTGTTTGCCCATCAGTAGACTTTTCAACCAGCTTAGACTCAACAGGTGCTGGAGTTTCTTTCGCGACTGCTGTCGAGTTTGACGGATCTACAGAATTTTTGTCCGCACCTTCCACTTCAGGGGCTGTCTTTGAAACTGGCACTTTCTTTTCTGCTTGTTCAACAGTTGGTGCTGGACTAGTAGCTTTTTCTGTTTCCTTAACTCCTGTGGCTGAAGATACTTTCTCTGACTCCACCACTGCTGATTGATCACTATTATTTTCTGATTTCACATCAGTTGTCGAGCTAGTCTCTACTAGGCTGCTCAGATTGTTGTTTTCATCTGCTTGTACAGTTGGTGTGCCAAGCGCTACTCCATATATCGCCAAGCTAGCGATTGCAATCGAAACAAGTCCAACATTTTTCTTTCTTAGAGAAAATTTTTCATGTCTTCCCTTGTAAATTTTAAAACTCTTCACTTTCTATATTCCTTTCTAAGTTTGACATATGATTATTTTATTAGAGATGGACTTTTACAACCTCTACGCATAGGAAACTTCTGCTCTATATTATACATTTTACTCCTTGATAATTCAACTGATGCAGTTAAAATCTACCCACCTAATTTAATAAAAATCTTGATTTATATAGCTTTTAAGCACATGTATTGCTGAATATGTTATTCTATCAAATATCCCCCGCTTCCTATATTTTATCTATTTTTAAATATTATATTTAAGCAAAAACATCTTCTTTTTATAAAGAAGATGTTTGTCAATATTCTACTCCTAAGTCGTATAAATCGTCGATGCGGTCGCAATGGTATGCCACTGATTGGCTGTAGTTGCTGCGAAATCCTTGTCTGCGTAGAAGTCAGTAAATGGTAGGATTTCAACTTCTAGCTCATCAATGCGGTCAATCTGACCTGCCAGATAAGCTTCGATACGGCTTTCTGCTCGTTTGATACGTTGCAAAAGTCCGCCCATACGGATATCGACCGTATCCAAACCAAAGACCTTGTTTTCTTTCAGCCATTGGTGGCTAAAGAGGGCATGGAAGTGTTCGATTTGGCTTCTGAGTTCTGGTAATTCTTCCCTGGCGATTTGCTGCAAGCTGACTTTGTCACCGACTTTATAAGTTTCACGAATGCGTCGTCCAACATCAACCTTACTACTTAAAATAGCATTCAACTGAGCCTGAGTTTCAAAGAGATAGGCGTAGATGCCTGCTTTGTCTTTGATAGCAGCAAGCGTCTCAGCTGCCTGAGCGAAGTGGGGTTTGTCCTGTTCAGGTGTCATGTGCTGGTCAAGAATCGGACAGAGAACATCCTGATAAAAGACATAGCGGTTGGGATTGATACCACTGAGATTGTTTGGTAGATCTGGCAAGAGGTTAGCTAGGTCAATCTGCATGAAATCCTCAACCGATAGACCAGTATTGGTTTTGAAGTGTGCAGACAAACGATCTAGGTCATTGCGGTAGCTGAGTTCTGCCCAGATTTGCAGACTTGGTAGGATAGAAAACTGGGCAGTTTCCCCACCATTGTCCCCCCAACCCGTTACAATGACTTCTTTGATGTCATTAGCACGACAGGCTTTGTTGGCTTCAAGAGCAATAAGACGGCTGAAATGGTTGTTGGGTGTGAAACCGATCCACTTCCAAGCCCCACCTGCAAAAGCAATATCTTGGCTAATCTTGTGGTGATTGCGGAAATTGCGATTGTACTTTTCTTCGCTGTCCTGATAATAATCCCAGTAAACCAAGGTTACACGGTCTTTGAGACGATCTAGGTAGACACGAGTTTCCTCAGGGATTTCCACATCACGATCGTACTGGCCGTCTGCTGACATGAGTTTAAAGAACATATCACTCCACATTTGGCAGTGGAAACCATACTTGTCTGCAATGTCCAGCACGCGCTCTAAGTGTTGACACATGAGGAGACTACGGTCTACAACACCGTTCAAGATAAGGTAGCGTCCCAAGCCAACCAAGTGGGCTTCATCCATCCCAATATTGACCTTACGAGTCTGCAATTTAGACAGAGTTGCAAACATGCCGTCAATCAAATCATAAACCTTTTCTTCGCCAATAAGGAGAATGTCCTCCACATCACGGAGTTCTTGCACTTCCTTAACACCCCATTTAACGAAGGCCGATAAGTGGGCCAAGGTCTGGATACAAGGCACAAAGGTCATATCAAACTGCTGGGCATAGGCTTCGATTTCCTGCAATTCCTCAGCCGAATAAGCTCCACGGAAATAGCCAAAGTAAGGTTGCCCCTCAATCTGGTAAGTGTCTTCCATGTAAAGCTCAAAGGTTGAGTAGCCCATGAGAGCCAAGACCTCAATCATCTGCTTGGCAGAAGCGACATTCAAAACTGCATTTCGCGAACAGTCAGCCATGTAGGCTAAATCTTCATAAGCCGCCTTCTCTTCAATCTCTACTTTGTCAGCTTCTGCTAGAGCCGTTGCCAACAAGGACAAGGCGCGGTAAAGTTGGTGAGGTTTGCGATAAGTCAGTTGATAGTGGCCACCCTCACCCTTGATAGAGATAGAGGCTTGGTCAGACTGAGCGACTGCTACCTCTACATCTGCTAGCGAAATATGCTTTTTAAGCAACTCTAATGCTTGCTCTTGTTTGGGACTAAGCCCTGTAAATGTTACCACTGATTTTCCTCCTGTAGCCAGTTGACAAGGGCACCATAGAGATTGGCGTCTGCGTGATAGGTGCAGGCCTGGATGACAGGTGCGACCGTGTATTCTTCGTAGGTATCGACAAAGTTATCAACAGCCTTCTTGACACCTTGGATAAAATCTGGGTTCTGACTGATGGAGCCTCCCAGACTAATGACATCTGGATCGATGAGATACTGGATATTGAGCAAGCCTTGCGCCAGATTACGGTTCATGCGCAAAATAGCTTCTTGACAAAGAGCATTGCCTGCTGCAGCTTCTTGGTAAATCTTGCGTCCGTCCCAATCAGTCTGACCAGATTTTTCAATCACATATCGTACCATGTTGCCAGTTGATGCTAGTTGCGACCAGTTGTTGAGTTTTTCAGCAGGGGCAAGGGTTGTCATGTAGCCAAACTCTCCCCCCAAGCCGTGGCGACCTCGGTGAAGCTTACCATTGATAATCATAGCTCCGCCAATTCCTGTCCCAATCACGACACAGGCTGCATTTTCAATCTCTGGGTGAGCCAGCAGTTCACTAAGTCCAACACAGTTGGCATCATTTTCTAGATGGACAGGTAGCTGATGATGAGCAAGGGCCTCATACCAAGAAAAGCCATGGATGTAAGGGACGGCACTGATTCCCTCAATCACACCTGTTTCTTGATTGACCGCGCCTGGAACGCTCATAGCAATGCCCTTATAATCTTGCCCTGACAAGCGTTGGTCTAGCCAAGCCAGTAAAGCTTCCAAGTTTTCTGGTGTCGGTGTACTTGTCTTATCTAGTATTTTTCCATCAGGAGTCAGACTGGCAAACTTAATCCCAGTCCCTCCGATATCAATGGTTGCAATCGTCATATTTTCACCAAAAAAGGGGCGAATCAGTAGTTAATCCTTACTCTTTCGCCCCTCCTTTCTATCTCATAGTATTAGTTATCAAACACTTTAAAACTGTTAAATGTCTTCTTTTTTGATCAATTCTGTGCGAATTTCTTGTGGTGCTAAGAGTCCTGAATGAACTGGATATGGTCGCTCAAGCAAGTCAAGAATGGTTTGTTGCTGTTCTGATATACGCACATTTTCTTGACTCATATTGTAGTAACGAAGTACATACCCTTCTTCATTTTCAGCTACCTTAAAGGCTGTTGGGCAGACTTGTGGCAAGCTAAGCGCCGCATGGCTCAAGAGGTTGCCAGTCGCTGCAACACTTCCTTCTTGTTTAGCAAGCTGAAGACTAGTAAATGGTGTTTGGAAGGCTTTGGCACGACGGAAGGCGGAGAAGCGTTCCCCTGCTTGGTGGCATTCAAGTGCAAACTCGACTTCAAACTCGCGCAAGCACTGAGCCTCTGGTGTTGGGAAGTAACCCCAGTCACCTAGCTCACCTGAAGCACGAAGGATGGTCACGGCAATGGTATCGTCGCCAAGAATTTCATACTCGTGCAATCCTTTATTAGCCACCGTCACCCCTTTTTCATCATCATACAGGCTGACAAAGGCTTGTTGGTGTTGAGGATTTTCAGGATTTTCCCAAGAAGCAG
>ERZ773059.1333-NODE-1333-length-12212-cov-3.901949_pt1 | contig 12212 bp, 10 predicted proteins | sample MGYA00580514_ERZ773059 | MGnify/ENA primary metagenome ERZ773059 (study PRJEB29015, sample SAMEA2737981) | human oral metagenome | biome: human oral; feature: human-associated habitat; material: dental | place: China | collected 2056 ...
GCCTCGCGGTGGGGGTGGTGCCCGTCAGGTCCAGGGTCGCGCAGGGCGCGTTGGCGGGATTGGGCGCGCTGATGGTGGCGGGCCAGTCGGTGGGACCCACGCCTTTGGTGTCGATGGTGAGGGTGGCCAGCTCGGCGACGGAGACGGTGGTGGGTTGGGCGAGCGCGGGCGATCCGAGGGCGTAAAGGGCGGCGGTCACCTCGGTGAGCGGGGCGATGGTGCTGGCGGCGGTGACGATGTACTTCCGGGCGTCGCCCTGCGCGGCCAGCACGGAGCCGATGACCGGAGATGATACGGAGGCGGGCAGCCCTGTGACGGGGGTGCCCGCGCGGTCGATGGCGAGTGGCCCCATGGGGGTGCCGTCGGCGAAGACGGAGGTCCAGGACGGGTCCACTTCGACGATGCTGTACGACTCGAGTCCCAGGGCGATGAGGACGCCTGACAGGGCGGAGTCCTCGATGCGGTACTTGGCGTTTCCGGAGACCAGGTAGGCGGTTCCCTCGGAGCGCACCAGTGCGGTTCCGTTGTCGGTGAGGGAGTGGGGGGCTCCGGCGACCCAGGTGCGCGTCACGGTGCCGATGGCGCAGGTGGTCCACTGGTCGGAGCGGAGGTTCTCGGAGGAGGGGACATCGTCGGGCGCGCCGATGATGCCGATGGGCGTGCCCCGGGGGATTTCGGCGAGTGCGCTGGCGGAGACGGAGGAGGTGGACATCTCGCCCGCGGCGCTGGCCAGGCGCGCGGTTGTGATGTTGCCGAGGGGCAGCAGGGTGCCCTTGGAGGTGTAGTAGCGCTCACCGGAGTCCTTGACGGTGATGAGCATTCCGTTCTCCCAGTTGTCGGGCAGCGCGGGCGCGAATTTGCCCAGCAGGGCCGCGACGACGACCATGATGACCGCTAGGATCGCTCCAACGGCGATGGGGCCGGTCATGGAGGTGGGTTCGGCCTCCTGTCCTCCGGGCAGGCCCATGGAGAACACAGTGGTGAGGCGCCGCCTCTGGTAGCGCTGGGCGTTGAGGAGGTCTTTGTTGGATGCCATGGTTCAGAACAGCTCCCAGCACATGATGACAAGGGGGAAGGCGCCGACGAGCCCAATGAGTTGGAGGGCTCCGGCCACGCGGGAGAGGGTTGGTCGGGCTCCCGGTGCGACGACTGCGAAGGCGAGCAGCAGGAAGCTGGCGATGAGTCCGGCCGCTGCGGCGACGGGGACGGCTGCGGGGTGGGTGGATGCGGCGGCGAAGCACGCGAAGGCGATGAGCGCAGTGCCGGTGATCGTGTGGATGAGGACCTCGGCGCGCGATCGTTGGGTCCTGGCGGTGAGTGTGAGGACCAGGCCGATCGTCGCGACCAGGGCGATCCCCCACGGATCCGCTTGGAGGTCGAGGGTTTGGCGCGCGGGGTTGCCCGCCTCCGGTACGGATTGGAGCGTTGATCCGAACACCGTGAGCGCGCAGGTGAGGGGGAGGGCGGCTGCGGCGCCGGAGGCGACACTGAGCACGGCGACGCGGGCAGCGCGGAATCTGGGGGCCACTGTGGCCGCGCGCAGTCCGCCGCCTTGCATGGCGCTCGTGGAGGCGACGTCGAGGGTCTGGGGGCGGGCGACCACCAGAGCGGGAGCGAGGAGCAAGACGACCGCGAGGATGAGGGAGATGAGCGCTGCGGGTCCGCTGGGCACCGAGGGGAAGGCGAGGACGCAGAATCCGATGAGTGTGAGTGCGATGCCGACGGTGGCGGGGGCTATGGCGCTGAGGCGCAGGGCCCCCGGCAGGACGAATGTTGCGATCGAGGAGATGGCGATGACGATCCCGCCGGCGATCCAGGCCCCTCCAGGTGTCGTGGCGTCCGCGAAGGATACGGCGGCGGCGCCGCCGAGCAAGGGGGCCGTGTGCGCCAGTGCGAGGCCGCCGACGGCGTTGCCACGCGCGACCACGGAGGCGATTCCTGTCGCTATCAACGCGGCGAATCCGGCGACCAGGGCGGCGACGAGGCTCCGGCCGGACGTGGCGACCAGGAGGGCTGTGAGGACGAGGAGTGCGGTGGATACGCCGGTCGCGAGGTTGATGGACGAAGTGTTTGTCCATGCGGTGACGGTCGATTCCACCTGGTCCCCGATGGCCTCGACGGGATCGTCGTATATTCGGGCGGGCGCTGGGTCCTGCGTTTGAGTGAGCACGAGCGTCTCGCCGGGGCGCACCTGTTGGGCGGCGAGGGTCTGCCCGTATCCGAGTTCCCGCCGTCCGGCGGTGATGGTGATCGGGTACTCGAGGCTCGGTGCGGCCTCTCCGAAGGCCTTGGCCAGGGTGGGGGCGAGTTCGGCGAGGATCATCTGCGAGGGGACGCTGACGTCGACTGAGCGGCGGCCGTAGGCGACAGTTATAGGAATCAGGAGTGGGGCCTGGGTGGCGGTGTCCATGGAGCGTCCTCTTCGTGTTGGACCTGGAACAGGGGGACGGGATCTATTTCTCGTACCGAATGGTAAAATAGCAGGAATTGTTCTAGGGGCTATGCAACGGGCTGAACATGTGCCTATGATATACCCATCGGCCCGCCGGTGCATCGCACGGTTACCGAGGAAAATTGACCGAATTACAACGAGAAGGAGAATCTCATGGCAGGGATGGAGCTAGGTGCAGGCGCACTCGACCTCGCTGAGACCACTGTTCGCAACACGCGGGAGAGCCTTGACGCCCGCCTGAAGAACCTCAGGCAGGTCATTATGGATGCGCAGGGCATTTGGAAGGGCCAGGCCGCGACGACGTTCCAGCAACTGATGGCCCAGTGGGACGAGGACAGTGGGAAGACTGTTAGCGCGCTGGAGAACTTCGAGACCAACCTTCACACCACCAAGCAGCAGTACCAGCAGGGTGAAGAGGAAATGGCTGCGGACATCACCCGCGCCGGCCAGAGCGCCGACTACAGCACCGCTTTCTGAGCACAAGTATCCCCAGGAATCGAATAGGAGCATGTGAACCATGAGCAATGAAGACATCAGTGCAGATTTCCCGCGCCTCCAGCAGGCCAGCGTCGATATCAAACAGGGTGCGCAGGAGATCAGCCAGATCCTCGAGGACATGGAGCGCGATCTGCAGAAGGTGCAGTGGTCGGGTGAGTCGGCCGAGGCCTACACCCGCTCCCAGGCGCAGTGGTCCAGCGGCATGCAGGGCCTGCAGCAGGTGCTCAACGGAGTCGGCGGCGCCGTTGACGGGGCTGTGCAGAGGTACATCGCCAACGAGCAGCGCGGCGCGCAGACCTGGGCGTGAACTGCCCTGTTGCTGTGCGGGCGGACCCGCCCTACCTGTGACGTGTTTTCCGTGAGGCGCGAACGGGTTAGCGTGCCCCGTTGTTGTGAAAGCACGGGGCGGGTTGGCCGACGGGCGCGGGTGTGGGACAATTCGCATTGTCTCACACCCCGCTCCATATCCCAGCATATTCCACGATAGGTGAGTTGTATGTCATTCCCACAAGATGCTGAAACTAAAGGCCTCGTCGAGTCGTTCACGCGTTTGAACGCGCTTGCGGATCTAATGCGTGAGGCCAGATCCGAGGTGCCCGACCGCATCACTGTCGAGGATTCTAGTGGAGCACTGTCTCTCACTATGCGCGGTGATGGCGCGATCGAAGACTTGCAGATCGATAGCGGGTGGCGCGACGAAATCGAGCCCGAGGATTTGGGCGGCGCTATCACAGCGCTGATCGGCGAGGCCAGGACAGGTCTTTACGAGGGTGCTAACGCGTATATCGAGGAGCGCGCTGATGAGTTCGAGGACCGCGTTGGCGATGCTGTTCAGATGGGTGGTCCGGGTGACGCGATCCAGGCCAAAACCGATGAAATCATGTTCAGAAGCGCCGATCAGGGGCAGGTGCTGGCCAGTCAAGCCTTTGAGGATCTTTTCGACTTCACAGCTCGGGTCAATCTGATGATCGATGACTTTGAGTCGGCTGGGGCTGACGAGGCCTCCGGTGAAGATGAGGAGTTCCCCGACGGCGAGGCGTTTGTGTGCGAGGAGTCGGGTGGCCTCATCGTCCGGGTGATGATCAATCCGGATTGGGCGCGGACAACGTCCACGGCGACCATTCGGCGTGAACTTTCCGAAGTGCTGACTTCTGTTGAGGGCGACGCCGTCGATGACGATGCCGGTGCGGTCCTCGGTGACGCCGAACAGCTCATCGTGGATTTACTCGGTGTTCTCCGTTCCCTATCATAAAATCGAGGAGTGATATTCACTATGACCGGCAGTATCAAAGTCAATGTCGACGCCCTTCGCGGCGACGCCGACGTATGGGACCACAAAGCGTCGGAGATCGAACCCGTCAAGGGGGGTGTTCCCATTTTGTCCCCACTATTCGACCTGCCTACTATCCTGGATCCTCTGAATGCCCTTTGCCAGACCGCGAATGAGGTTTCGGAGCAACTCAACACGCTAACTGCGGAGGCTATCGCGGAGTTCGGGCGGATCGCGGGTGATTTACGGCTCAATGCTAGTGCGTACGAGGCCCAGGAAGTGGAGATCGGCCAACACGTGAAAGACGCGTACTAGGAGGTTATATTATGTCTTACTCTTACCCCTATTTCCCCTCAGACAATCCCCAGACTTTTGAGCAATTGGCTGAGCAGGTTAGAAAGTTGGGTGAGCAGGTTAGAGAGTTGGGCGAGAGGTTGAGGGACGCGCTCGCCGCTCTCGGCTCGGCTATAGCCAATGGCGTGGATGCTCTCGTTTCGTGGGGGCTCGACTGGTTGGCACGGTTGCTCAGGTGGGTCGAAGAAGGTTTATCCGCGGCCGGCAGGTGGCTATTGGACTTTCTCTCGAAGGTCGAGAATCTGATCAGGACCGGCTTTTTCCTGGGTGACCTCCGTGACTACCTCAACAAAACGTTCATCAAAGCGTTCAAACCCGATGGTCACGATGGTGATAATGATCCCAATAATATGTCCATAAGTAAGGAGTTCATCCTTCATCTGCCGACGTCTAAACATACTTTGGAGGGCGACGCGTATACGTCGTACAAAGGGCTGATCGACCTGCAGGTGACGGCAGTCGCTGACATAGTCAGTGCCGCCTCGAAACTTGCCGGGCAGGCGAACACGGGCGCCGTCGCAAACGGTGTTTTCATCGGCGCGGTAGTGGTTATGGGTATTACTTTCATCTTCGGCATGCTGCACGCGGCCGCGACGGCGGCAGCCGTACCGGTCGGCACTGCCGCTGCTCCCGCCATGGCCTCTGGCTACGTGATGGTCTTAGTCGGGGCTTTCACGGCCGCAGTTGGCGCAACAGTGGCGGAGTGGGCCACGGCGACGAATGCCATGCAGTCGATCAAGGAGATCGGCCTCATGTCGAACAATAAGTGGCCGAGTAGTACTCTCGATTACGAGGAAGGATGAGAGCAATGGAACCGGAGTCCAACAACCTAGTCGGCGTCGATGCCGAACAGGAATCGGGCGCCCTCAACCAGACCGAAGGGGGCGTCGGTGCCCTGGAGACCGCGCAGTCCGACGGCGTGACTGCCTTGGAGCGCGAGCAGACCTCGCTCAAGTGGGGCTACGAGGAGGGCCCGATGGCGGTGAGCGAGAAGTACAAGTCGGTCCTGCAGTCCACGCACACCAATCTTGGCACCCGCATCACTGAGCTGCGCGAAATGCTCAAGGGGTCGCAGGACTCCGTCGCCCACTACCAGGAGGACGATGCAGAGATCGCCGAGCGCTTCAGGCGCGCGGCGAGGTCCGACACGGTGTCCGGTGGCGCCGGTGGGCTGCCCGGAGCTGGGAATCCGGCGGCGAGTCCCTCCACCGCGCAGCCGACCACTGCCGGCTACCAGGCACCGGCGGCGTCAAGCGCCGAGTCGGGAACCGGTTTCAATGGAAGTGGGAGCTAGACGCACTGCCGGAATCGGCGATGGCGGGTGTCGGCCAGCGGACGCCGTGCCCGCCACACACTGACGAATGACTGAAAGGAATTGGGTGTAGCCATGGCTAACGACGACCAGTACCAGTGCAGGGCGGGGGACGACTCCGGCGCGCAGAAGCCCACGGCGTTCGACCGCCTCCGCGAGGTGTCCGAGCTACATTACGACGACAAGGCCGACGCGGACGCGTACCAAACGGTCCTCGACCAAATCGCCGAGTGCGAGCGCCTGGTCACGCAGTACGAGCAGACGAACGGATATCACTCGCAGGACATCCGCTCCGCGATCACGGAGTGGGCGCAGAAGTACCGCAGCGACCTGAAACGGACCCAGGCCCAACTGACCAACGGGTACCAGCTGGCGACCCAGGCGCGTGGCGTGATGCGCCAGGCGCGCGACGAGTACATCCAAAGGGTCTCGCCCGAACTCCTGTCGCCGGCCGAGGAGAATATGAAGGCCGGCATGAACGTCGGTACGACCATCATGAAGTACACGATCCCGATCAGCGGATACTTGGTGGATGTGGCCGCAGACATGTATTGGGAGTGGCTCGAGGACGAACGCAAGGAGGAGCGGGAGAAGTTCTGCGACAATGTCCTCAAGAAGATGAACGGGGCCCTGAATCACACCGCCAGCCAGATGCAGGCTTCCATCGATCAGGGCCAGACCACCGGCGACCAGTACAACGACGACAGCCCGTACACCGACGGCGGTTCTATTCCCGGGCTGGGGGACACGGGCGGCGTCGGCGGTGTGCCCGGTGCGGGTGGGTACGATCCCAGCGGTCTGGGCGGCACCGGCGGGGACGATCCCAGCGGTCTGGGCGGCGGCGGGGCCGACGGCCTCGGGTCCGCGGGCTCCCTCGATGGGAGCGACGCCCATGACCCCTACGCGGCGCGCGGCGCCGACTGGATGTCCGAGGGATTCAACAAGCCGGGTGTGGCGCAGGACTCGCCGCCCCGAGCGGAAGTCGATGATCTGGACGGCGTTGGACTGGTCGATCGGCCGATCAACCAGACGGTGACGCCCAACGGCCTGGTCGGCGGTTATGCCCCGCCGTCCGCCACGGATGTCTCCGATCCCAGGTGGGACCCCTCCTACAAGATCCCTTCCAGTGTTACGGACGCCGGCAAGGCCGCGTCGGCCGGCGCGTTCGGAGCGGTTGGCGGCGTGGGCGCCGCTGGCGCGTTGAAGGGCCTGGGGAACGCGGCTGCTGGTCTGAGTGCGAAGAGCCTTATGGCCGGCGGCGCAGGTGGTGCCGGTGCGGCGGGCGCAGGGCTCAAGGGCGTCGGCGCGGGCACAGGCGGCGCCGGAATGATGGGCATGGGTGGCGCGGGGGCTGGCGCCGGCGGTGCAGGTGATGATAAGAAGAAGAAACGCAGGGGGTTCGCAGGCCTGTTCTCGGATCAATCCGAGGACGGGGGGCCTGTATGGGACCCCGCTCACGGTCCGGGCTCTGCGGACGACGGGATCGTGCTGGAAGTCGATTTGGACGAGTGGGGGTTGTGAGAGTGAAGCGTGATCGTGGGGCCCGTGCCTGTGGCGTGCGCGCCGCGGGTGCGGGCTTCGCCCGCACCGCGCTCGCGTTAGGCGTGGTCATGGGGTTGTGCGTCGCGGGGGCCCCCGTGGCGCACGCGCTCGACGAGATCACCACCCAGGAGTATGTGGGGCCGCTGGGTGTGGACAACGAGGTGGCGACGGGCTACACGGGCAAGGGCATTAAAATCGGGGTCATCGACGGCCCCGCCGACACCACGGCGCCCGAGCTGGCAGGTGCGAACGTGACAGTGAAGCCCATGTGTTCTTTCACCGCTTCGGACGCGCACCGTTCACACGCCACGGCGATGGTGTCGATTCTGTCCGCCCGCGGCTACGGAGTGGCACGGGGAGCCGAGATCATCAACTACTCGACTCCGGCCGCCGAGGACAACGATCCTTCGGCATGTGCGACCACCAGTATTGACGACGCCATCAACGCCGCTGTGGCCGATGGCGTCAAAGTGATTTCCGCATCGGTCGGAAAGGGGGATCTCGCGGAACTCGCGCGCGGGGCGATAACAGGGGCGGTCGCTCGCGGAGTCGTCGTCGTGGTGGCCACGGGCAACGACGGCCTCCAGGATCCCGCTGATTCCCTCTCATCGATCAACGGCACAGTGGGCGTCGGAGCGTCTGACTCGAATGGGAACTACCAGAGTTTCTCCAACTACGGGCGCGGACTGACCGTGCTGGCCCCCGGGAACAACACGTGGGTCCACGACTTCGCTGAATCCGGGAGGATCCGCGGCGCGCGTGGGACGTCTTATGCCGCCCCCATCGTTGCGGGATTCCTCGCTGTGACCATGCAGCGGTGGCCCAGCGCCACGGGCAACCAGGTGGTGCAATCGCTGGTACACACCGCGACCACAGGGCCGACGGGGCAGCCATTGCTCAACCCCAATGGCCTGGACACCACCGACCCCACACAGTTCCCCGACGAGAACCCCTTGATGGACAAGTTCCCCGGCACCGAGCCCAGCGCCCAGACGGTGGCTGACTACCGCGATGGCGTCCTGACGACCGAATCCGTGTTCGAGGACGCCTCCTACGTCTACCGCGGCGTGGACGCAGAAGTCGCCCGCGCGCACGCCGACCGCTCCGCCCTGGGCACCTCGCCGCGGTACCACAGGAAGGAAGACTGAGGGGTCCTCTCCCTCCCTCTCGCGTTCGTGTCGTATGCCAGTGACCTCACACACATTCACTACATCACCTGGTGGATCGCATCGAACAGACCGGAGGCGTAGACGGAGGCAGGCAGTACCACGATCAGTGTCGTTGCCTGGAGCACGTCGAGAATCCGACCGGCCAGGGGGGAGGGCGTCATGCGTCTCTGGCGCCCTGCCACTTCCCGGACTGGGAAAAGAACAGCGACCAGGAAGGCGATCCCGGCCAGGAGGGCAGCCGAGCCACCAGGAACACCCGCCGATACCTCGGCGGATGCCGTGAGGAGGGAGACAAGCAGCACGGAGGCCCCGACCAAGAGCAGGCGTCCGCCGCTGCGCTGGTGGCGCGCCGCGAAGGCCAGGGACAACGCGGCTCCGAGTATCGTCGCCAACCCCGCCCGTCCGTGCCACTCCCCGGTGCCCACGTACGACCCACTCATCAAACCACCGGACACGCACATCAGGCATCCGAGTGCGATGACGACGTGCGATCGGACGCGCGCGGAGGAATATGCCTCGTGCGAGACTCGCGAGTTCATAGCCTTCGGACGCGGGGGTTCCTGTTGTCTGCCGGGGAGGGCGGTGGTCAGTACCTCTTTGATGTCGATGAGGACGAACGACGAGGTCCGCATGGTGAGTTGGGGGGCGAGCCACACCAGGGCGGCCCCCGCCGCGATTGCCAGGAAGGCGGGCTTTGCGACGAGGCCCCCGCCCAGGACCAACAGAGTCGTGCAGGCCGTCGCGACCATCCACGCGGCGCGGGGAACGGCCACCGCGTCCTCGACGTTCTCGATACGCCGCAGGCGGTACCCGAAGCAGTACAACAGCCCTCCCCACGCCATGACGACAGGGGCGACCACGGCGCCGACCGGATTGTCCGCGGGCACGATCTGGAGACAGGAGAGGGCGAAAACGGCGCTGGCGCCCGCAACGCACTGGGTCCGCACCCAGGTGGGCGCGACATACCCGAGAACCAGCGCGTAGAAAACGCCGAGCGACCCTGTCACCCATCGGGAGATCGGACCCGGCTGCCACCCCCACACGAACGGGCCCGCCAGGACGAACAGTTCGAGGAACGCGATCACAAGTGCTGACCCCGCCAGTGTTCCAGCGGACACCGCACTGGTGCGCGGGGTGGGGGCACCGTCCGCCGCGGGCCACCCTTTGGGGGAGTGGGAACCCCGCCAGCCCTGGGTGAGCATCGCCGAGGGATCGGCGACGAACATGATGACATCACCGGCCGCGACCTCGAAGCCCACGCGGTCCGTGGGTTTGACGAGGTCCCCGGAGATCCGGCACAACTGGACCCACGCGGGATCCACCCCCACCGAATCAAGCGCTTCGGAGAGGGGCGTCCCCTGCGAAGCGGCGCAGTCTCGCAAGGAGGCGTTGGGCAGGCGGAGCGTGAAAGGCACCAGTAGCTCTGACACTTCTTCACCCCTGTCTTTCATGACATTCGGTTAGGATTCACGGCTGCGTGTATTCTTTCACGTGTGCGACTGTCTGTGCCAGCGAGGCGCGGACGCGACCGATCGCGCTGTTGCCGTGCGGCTAACGTCCCGGACGGGCCGAGAACCGACAGTGGTGATCAACCGGTAAACGATCCCAAGCGGAGGAGACATGGCAAGGCTGACGAAGAAGACTCGGCAGGCCGAGGCCGTTGAGGAGAACGTCCCCACCCGGCCCCAGGGTGAGCTCGTGCTGGAGCCCCCTCCGGATCGCGAGGAAGCGCCTAACGCTTCGAATATGCTCACCTCCATCGTCCCCATGCTGGGCTCAGTCGGCATGATGGCCTTCATGGCCCTGTCCCAATCGAACAACCCCAGGATGCTCTTCATGGCCGGGGCGATGGTCTTCGCGATGGTCTCCATGGTCGGCATGCAGATGTACCGGCAGGTCAGCGCCTACCGGACGAAGGTCGCCGACATGCGCGGCGAGTACCTGGCCTATCTGGCTGAGACACGACGTGCAGTGCGTGACATGGCCAAACAGCACTACCAGTACCTGCAGCACACCCTCCCGTCTCCCGACTCCCTGGTCCTGCTGGCCGAGTCCGGTGCACGGGTGTGGGAGCGGCGTACGAAGACCGCCGGCCTGCTCAACACCCGCCTCGGACAGTCCCAGCAGAAGTTGTCCAAGCGACTCGTGGCGCCGGAGGTCGGTGTGCTGGCGAATCCCGATGTCGTCTGCCAATCCGCTCTGGCGCGCTTCGTCGAGGTGCAGTCGAACCTTGGCCTGGCACCGTACGGGGTCTACCTCGACCAATTCCTCACGGTGGAGCTGTGTGGGCTGCGCAGGCACACCGAACCCCAACTGCGGGCGATGATCGCCCATCTGGCGGTCATGGTGCCTCCCTCCGACTTGCGGATCGCGGTCCTGGCGGGTGAGGACACCATCGATCAGTGGGACTGGGTCAAGTGGCTCCCCCACGTGCGCTCGGAGGATTCCGAGGACGCGGTCGGCCCCGCAAGGATGGTCGCCACCACAGCTGAGGAACTCGACGAGCTCATGGGCCCCGACGTGGAGACCCGGGGGGAGTTCCGCCAGGAGTCCGCGGGGCAGGGGACCAGACCTCATTTCCTGTTGATCGTCGACGGAGCCGAATACCCATCGAACTGGATACCCATGTCAGAAAAAGGCGTGGAGGGCCTCACCCGGGTCGTCCTCAGGACGGTGTGGCAAGATCTGGAGGACTCCTCCACCCTGAGGTTGATCCTGAGGGTCGGCAAGGGCGACAAGATCGTCAACGGCAAGCGCACGGTCGAGCCGATGCCTCTGGGACAGGTCGTCCAGCAGGACATCGCACCTGCCCTGTACCGCCCGGACCAGATGAGCATCGACGAGGCCACGGCGGTGGCGCGCCGTCTCACCCGCTTCACCGAGGGGATGGCCCAGGCGATCACGAACAAGTCGGAGAAGAAGGCATCCTCGGACCTCATGGACCTTCTGGGACTGGGGGACGTGCGCCTCTTCGACCCGGACAAGCGCTGGCGCCACCGCAAGGGCCGCGACTACCTGCGCGTGCCTTTCGGTCTCACTGAGTCGGGAACCCCCGTCATCATCGACATCAAGGAGTCCGCGAAGAACGGCATGGGCCCCCACGGCATGCTCATCGGTGCCACCGGATCGGGCAAGTCCGAGGTGCTGAGGACCATGGTGCTCGCGATGGCCCTCACCCACGACCCGATCCAGTTGAACTTCGTCCTCGTCGACTTCAAGGGCGGCGCCACCTTCGCCGGCATGGACACACTGCCCCATGTCTCCGCCATGATCTCGAACCTGGAGGAGGAGTCATTCCTGGTCGCGCGAATGGAGGAGGCCCTCCAGGGCGAGATGAGTCGGCGCCAGGAGCTGCTGCGCGCCGCGGGGAACTTCGCCAAGGTCGAGGAGTACGAGAACGCCCGGCGGGCCGGGAAGCACGATGGGCCGCCCCTGCCGGCCCTCTTCGTCATCATTGACGAGTTCTCGGAACTGCTGGTCGCCCACGCCAACTTCATCAAGGTTTTCGAAGCCATCGGGCGTCTGGGGAGGTCCTTGTCCGTCCACCTGCTCTTCGCGTCGCAGCGCATCGACACGAAGGCAGGCGACCTCATGTCGCACATCTCCTACCGCATC
>ERZ773059.1334-NODE-1334-length-12210-cov-76.863184_pt1 | contig 12210 bp, 9 predicted proteins | sample MGYA00580514_ERZ773059 | MGnify/ENA primary metagenome ERZ773059 (study PRJEB29015, sample SAMEA2737981) | human oral metagenome | biome: human oral; feature: human-associated habitat; material: dental | place: China | collected 2056 ...
CTGATTGGACTCATTTTCCCCAATATCAGCAATGTCTTTTATGCAGAATTGATTGGCAAGCTAGAGCACGAGCTCTTTAAACAGGGCTATAAAACCATCATCTGCAATAGCGAGCACGACTCTGACAAGGAACGTGAATACCTTGAGATGCTGGAGGCTAATCAGGTGGACGGTATCATCTCCGGCAGTCACAATCTAGGCATCGAAGACTACAATCGCGTAACTGCTCCTATCATTTCCTTTGACCGTAACCTTTCACCAGATATTCCAGTTGTCTCCTCAGACAACTATGGTGGCGGAGTACTGGCTGCTCAGACCTTGGTTAAGGCTGGCGCTCAAAATATCATCATGATTACTGGTAATGATAATTCCAATTCCCCAACTGGCCTGCGCCATGCTGGCTTCGCCTCTGTTCTACCAGACGCTCCAATCATCAATGTCTCTAGCGATTATTCTCCCGTCCGAAAGGAAATGGAAATCAAGCATATTTTAACCCATGAGAAGCCAGATGCTATCTTTGCTTCAGATGATTTGACAGCCATTTTAGTGATGAAAGTCGCTCAGGAGCTAGGCATCCAGATTCCTAAAGATTTAAAAATCATCGGCTACGACGGAACTTATTTTGTCGAAAATTATTATCCTCAACTAGCGACTATTAAACAGCCACTTAAGGATATTGCCAAACTTCTGGTCGATTTACTGCTACAAAAAATTGACAAGCAAGAAGTCACAACGACTGGCTACTTCCTGCCTGTGAACCTCTTGCCTGGCAAAAGCGTGTAATTTTCATTCAATCCCTACTAAATAAGAAAATACGACTTCCAAAATGGCAGTCGTATTTTTATCTATCACGGCTGAGAAACATGAATTTCTACAACTGCTGAGTTTGGGACAAAAGTCCTGGCCTCTCAATTGTCTTTGGAATGTCGAGCAAGACGCAGTGGTTGAGTGGGCTCTACTACGCTGATTTCATCAGCTTTTACAGCCCTACTCAACTGTGCGGAGGTGGGACGACGAAATCGAATTCTAACGAATTACCGATTTCTGTCCCACTCTCACTTTATTGCTTCTTTCTAAAAGCGAGCAAGCCAGCCAAGAAGGCAAGAGAACCACCTAAAATCGCCAGCAGAGAAGTTTCTGTGCCCGTTTTCGGCAAGACTTTTTCTGTCGAAGCAGTCTCAGTAGGACTTACTTTGTCCTGCTGTGGCTCTGCAGCAAGTTGTTTTTGACTCTCTGACGATGGAGATGTAGTAGCAGATGAAACTTGAACAAGCTTATTCGACAAGCTAGGTCTAGGGCTTTGTTCTTTTTGAAGCTCCTTAACGCTGCCTTGAGATGGATTTTGCTGGATGTCTTTACTTGTATCTTGAGGCTTTTCTTCTTGAGCTGGACTCGCCTTTTTAATCCGCAAAATTGTCGCTGTCAGCGGAGCTAGAGTCAATCCATTACTGTTTCTAGTGACACCTGCTGGATTTGAAATAGCAGAAACTCCTGCGCTATTACCATCAGCCACAACCTCTGCACCTGCTAGATGCTTGTAGGCTTCACCAAAGTTGAAGTTTCGCTCCTTTTTATCCGCATTGACAAAGACTGCATAAATATCGCCATTTGAAGCAACCACTTGGTAGCCAAGGACAAGGTCTTCTTTCTCAACGCCATCCTTTCCAGGCTGGGTGATGAGAGTCACATTTTGATCCACTTCTGCTTTGGAACTGCGGGTAAAGGCGTCCGTTGATTTCCGCAGACTAATCAAGCCCTTCATGTAGGCACGACTCTTTGCATTTTCAGGGAATTTCTCCGAATCAGTCGCCTTGGTCCAATCAAAATGATTGACCGCGTCGCTCGAATCATAAGAATCATGAATGAAATACGGGTATTCAAACGGCGTGCCGTCCTCATTGGTCAACAAATGCGCTTTATTTGGAACCTTGTCTTCGGAAACAGGATATTTATAGGCAGGATCACGGAATTGCTTGGTCCGGCCGTACTCTTGACCAGAGTGGATAAATGGTGTCCCTTGCGAAGTCAGAATCATCAGATTTCCCAGACGTAGGCGGCGATGAATCTCTTGATAATTGGCAGCCACTGCCGGATCTTTCTTGATCGACTGGGCAATGATATCAAAGAGCGTCAGATTATCATGGGCTGCGATGTATTGGATCACATCCCCTGGGCTATCCGCCTCAAAATTGGTTGGTTGCGCCTTGATGTTTTTGAAGACATTATCCACACTGCGTTTGCCACCGGTGATAAAGGCTGGTGTTCCTTCATTTGGATAACCTGATTTCAAGGTATTGCGAATATCATCTGAGAAGACAGCTACCGTGTCCGTTGACTTCATCCAAGACTGGTCAGCAGGCTGAACAGCTTTATTTTCATCACCTGTATAGGTCTTCCAGCCCTCACCCAGCATAATGAGATTTGGGTTGAGCTTCTTGGCTTCTTCAAAGGCTTTTTGGATGGACTCAGCATCGTGGTCTCCCATCATATCAAAGCGGAAGCCATCTACCTTGTACTGTTCTGTCAGGTACTTGATCGAATCCACCAAGACCCGTCTGCTCATATAGTGAGTAGTACCCAAGCGGCCGCCACCAAAGCTGGTTCTCGGTGTGCCATCCGCATCCATAAAGTGGTAGTAATTGGGCTCCAAGTCCTCAAAGATAGACGTCTTGGCCGTATGATTATAGACCACATCCATGATAACGCCCATACCACGCTTATGAATTTCATTGACAAGATTTTTGAATTCCTCAATGCGCTTGGCTGGATCTGTCGGTGTGCTCGAATACATACCTGTCAGCGAGAAGTAATTTTGCGGGTCATAGCCCCAGTTGTAGTTGCTGTTGCTGGAAGCGTACTTGTCCATGCGCTCAGCATTTTTCAGCTCATTTACAAAGTAGTAACTCAGAACTGGCAAGAGCTGAACGTGGGTCACTCCCAGTTCTTTTAAATAATCCAATTTCTCAATGAAAGCTGAGAAGGTTCCAAATTGAGATTTCAAATCCTTTGAAATAGCTGGATCGGAGGTGAAATCACGAACATGCGCCTCATAAATCAAGGCATCTTCCCGCTTCTTGAAGTTTGGAATATTGGCATAGGTCAGGTCTTTCGGTCCATATTCACTTGGATCTACAAAGGCTGCCTTGGCAATCTTGTAAGCATCACCCTTGTCCGCATCTTCACTGTTCCAAGCAGCTAAAGACTTGGCATAAGGATCCAGCACAAGAACTTTTTTGCCGCCACGGCTAATTTCATAATGATAGAAATAACCACGATAGTCAGAAAGACCTAGCCCGCTCTCAGGCGTCAAGCTGCTCGTCCATGTGCCAGACTCACCCTTCTGCATAGCTATGCGCCCAAGGACCTTGTTCTGATCTTCCTTGTCATAAACCACCAAATCGACTTGATCCGCACTTGGTGACCAGAAGGTCAGATCTACTTGTTTGCCCGCTTGAGAAACACGCGCGCCCAAATCACCATCATACTTGTAAAGGCTGTCCTTCAACTGCCAGTTCATGCTGGTTTTAAATTGGTCGTTGCCATATTTGATAAGGTAAGGTGACTGAGCTTGATTAAAATCACCAATCAATTTTGCGCTTTTATTCTTAGAATCCAGAACCACATCTTTAACAGTGACTTCTCCGCCATCTTTGTTGGTAATTTTTAGGTTTTTCAGAATGTCTTCTTTTTTAGCGTTTTCCAAAGTAGAGAAGGTCGCCTCAATCTCTGTCAAACTAACATGCTGGGCTCCTGTCATACGAATATCATTGACAAAGTATGGGTTGGTATAAACCGTTGGGTCCGCATCACGCAAGAAAATCTGGCTAGTTTTACCCAAATTTGCAAAATTATAATCCTGTTTTTGAATCTTCACATCATCTCCTGACTTGCTTTCATCTAAAAGCAGGAAACCAACCATCTTTGCAGCCTCTTTCAGAGGAACATCTACGTAGCGACCGTATTTCCCAGTCTTTTCAAAGTCCACGCCATCAGGCCAATTTTGACCTGGATTTTGCACATCTCCCCAGAGCCAAAGGGATTTCTTATCATACTGACCATCTGTACGATAATAATTGATCCGAAGCATTCCTTCTTTCAAAGGCTCGGAGGTATGAGGGTTATAGTCTTTGTCAAACCAAACTTCATTCATCTGAGGGCTGAGCAGCTCAACCGTCTTATCACCCGTAATATTTTGACCTGCTGTATTGTTGATTAAGAGACTAACCTTGCTTCTTTTCTCTGCCATCTTGACATCAAGGTAATAGCCATAATCATCTTTTTTAGCTGTCGCAAAACTGGTCGCACCAGTCGGCCAGCCTCCCTTTTGACCAGAAGGGGTTTCAACATCATCCCAAGTCCATAAACCTAAGCTATCCAGATTCTCGGATGGTAGATTTTTGAAATGGAAACGCATATGGCCATCTGCGATAGCATCCTTGGTCGATGTCTCTGACTGATCAGTTGACGCTGGCTTTTCTTTCTCGTCAGATGCAGCTGTTTCCTTTGCTTCTTTCCCAGCTGCTTCTAGACTCGCACTAGAGTCTGCCCCCTCTGTCGGCTGAGCAGCTTGATTGACGACTGCCTCAGGCTGGGCGCTTTTCTCGATATTGCCTTTTTGTTCGCTTTCTTTTTGCGCTGAACTATCCACTTCCTCGGCTTTTGCTTCATCTGCTGGCTTAGGCAAAGCTTCTGAATTAGCAGCTGATACTGTTTCCGTTGCTGGGCTAGTCGTAGCCTTTGTCTCATCCGCTTTGACTAACTGGGCACCTCCAAAGAGAAAGCCAGACGCAATCACGACAGATGCTACTCCGACTTTTAAGCGACGAATCCCAAAATAATGACGCTTTTCACTGGTCCGAGACTGTAGATGATAGTTTCTTTTCATAAATAAAAAAACTCCTTTATTATTTCCTATAGAAAATACGCATGCAAACGTTTTCTGTATTTATTATACAGATTCTCTATCGAAATGTAAAGGTTTTCATAGATCATTTTTTTTATTCCAAAGCTTTAGGTATGATTTCAGATTCCTTTCATACGAAATCCACCGGCTCTCTCTTTGTTGTTTAAGATAATGAAACTAAAAATTTCTTTAGACTCATCAAAAAGAGAGTGGGACAGAAATCGGTAATTCGTTAGAATTCGATTTCGTCGTCCCACCTCCGCACAGTTGAGTAGGGCTGTAAAAGCTGATGAAATCAGCGTAGTAGAGCCCACTCAACCACTGCATCTTGCTAGACAATCCAAAGACAATTGAGAGGCTAGGACTTTTGTCCCAGACTTTTCTTTTAAAGTTTTTTTAATGTAGTTCAATCCCTGATTACTTTTTGATCTCATAATCACTACCGCTTCCCTTAGGTATCGCCTGCATTCAATAGCACTGTTCGTTTTTTTAGAAAGATAAGGTTTTCCCAAATTCTAAAGGAAATCAAACTAATCTACATAGAAAAATCTTCTATAAATTCGCGCAATCGTTAAAATTATGATTAAAAGTATAGCTATTATAGACAATACTATTTTCCCAAAACTGACTTCCGAACGGATTATAAAAATGTGAAAGAGAGGTGCCAATCCTAGACCTAGAGCAATTAGATAACTAGCAAAGTTTATGGCACCAAGCCCTGCAAAAAAATGTTTCATTTCAATACCTAACTTTTTACCTTTCATTTTATAGTGACTCTCTCTAAATCAGTTTCATTGCTTACTTCTCACCTTTTCAAAGAAATTTGATAGTAAATGTACTCCACTGTGGGCTATTACTATGTCAATTGGTAAGAAATAGTAATCCCATATAAAATGAGACAAAATCAATGATAGAAATAAAATACAATCAATATAACTATTCTTAAAATGTTCTGCGATTTTATGATATAGAAATGCAATAATAACTGAAATCAAAACAATCGTCATGCTTATCCTCCTGTAATCTGCAAATAATCCTTGTATTCACCTGCTCTGAGCTCTTCCTCTTCTTGGAATTTTTCAAGTACCTTAAAACTTTTAACAATACAATCTATTAGATACTTCCTCTTTCCTATTATAGCAATTATTATTTAATCCATAAAGTTTATATGTAGAAATACCATATAAAAATGGACAGGAGCTTTTTCAACATTATCAAGTTTACTATCAGTTTAAATTTTCCCGTATAGCCCTACTCAAATAGTTATTAAATCCAAAGTTCCCCCTCAAAAACTCTCTTCTAAGGAATTGCTCTTTAGGCGATTTTCTATTATCTCTTTCTTTTCTTACTTAGACTGACTAGACGATTCCTCATCTCTAAAAAGCCTAGTAAAAATCGTAAGAAACGAAAGCGATTTATCCTATAAACAGAGATGAAAAGAGCGTCCTAGGTCTATATTGCCATGAATTTATAGGAAAAGTAGCTAGCCGAGGCCTAAGTTGTCACGATTCTATAGGAAAAGTAACTAACCGAGATCTAGGTTGCCATGAATCTATAGGAAAAGTAATCAGCCGAGGTCTAGGTTACCACGAATCTATAGGAAAAGTGATCGTCCAAGACCTAGATTGCTATGATTCTATAGGGAAAAGGAGCAGTCGAGGTCTAGGTTGCTATAATGGAAACCTTTTAAGTATTATCAGCAACTGCAACTATCAAAAACCAAAAAAAGCTGAGACAGTCGTCTCAGTCTTTTTCTTCTGTTATAAATTGGCTTAAAATCCCATTGATAAACTTACTTGATTTTTCATCAGAGAATTGCTTGGAAAGTTCAATAGCTTCATTGACCGCTACTCGCTCAGGAGTATCAAACTCTGTGATTTCAAAGATGCCTAATCGCAGGATATTCTTTTCCACCAAGGTCAGACGCTCAACTGTCCAGCCTGCTTTCAAGTGCTGGGCGATTTTCTTATCTAATTCTTCCTTGGACTGGGATACTCCTGTGACCAAGTTGAGTAGAAAGGCTGGGATATTGACCTCAGCATCTGTCAGCTCTTCGTCCTTATCATAGGTATAGGCAAAGCGACAAGACTCAATGGCATCCCCTTCATACTCTAGGCTCATCAAAGCCTGAAACGCCCGCTGGCGTAGCTCTCTTCTAGATTCTAACAAAACATCAGTCATTGAGGAAATCCTCATCAAACAGATCTTTCAAATCTGGTTTTGGTGATTTTTCTGGAACAATACCTGCTACATGGATATTAACAGCAGACAGCTCTACTTCAGCCATATCGTTCACAGCACTTTTGACCGCCTTTTGGATCGCAACTGCAACTGTTGGCACACTAATACCGTACTCCAGATAGAGATAGATATCAACTGATATGTCGCCACTTTCATCTGTATGCAGCGCAACACCGCGTCCAAGCGTACGCATAGAAAGGCTATCTGACATGCTTTTATTTGCAAAAGAATGAACGCCCTCTACCTTAGCCGTAGCAATGGCAATAATTTTTTCCAAGACTCGTGGCGCAATAACGATTTCGCCTAATTGTTCGTTTGCCATAAGAATTCCTTTCTATATGAAAGATTGAAATTACGCACGAGAAACGTAAGTTCCTTCTGCAGTATTGATGACCAATTTTTGTCCAACTTCGATGAAGTCTGGTACGTTAACAACAAGACCTGTTTCAAGAGTTGCTGGTTTACCAGAACCTGTTACAGTAGCACCTTTGATAGATGGTTGTGTTTCTGTTACCACCAATTCAACAGTTGTAGGTACTGTCACACCGATCACTTCTGATCCGTAGAATTGGATTTTCACATCTGAGTTTTCAAGGATGAATTTCAACTCGTCCTCTACATTAACGACTGGAATTTCGTATTGATCGTAAGTCTCAGTATTCATGAAATACGCAGTACCATCCATTTGGTACAAGTATTGTGCTGGTACTGTTTCAATGATAGCTTGTTCAAATTTTTCTTCTGGACGGTAGCTAGTCTCAAATGTAGAACCAGTACGAACATCACGCAATTTCATACGCATGATCGTATTTCCCTTACCTGGTTTGTGGTGACTTGCTTCCAAGACGCGGATCAATTTACCATCTGCAGTTTCAAAAGTCATTCCAGCTTTCAGCTTGCTTGCTTCAATCATTTGTTTTTTACCTCTTTAATAAATAATTTACTCTTTATTCTACCATAAAGCTTGATAATTCTCAAATCACAATCAATTCTTTTGGAGCGAGAGTCAAGACCTCACAACCAGTCTCTGTAATCAGAAGGTCATCTTCGATCCGAACGCCGTATTTGCCATCCAGATAGATGCCCGGCTCATCGGTCAAGACCATGCCAGCCTCAATCGGCTCTTCTGACTTGCCAAAGTAAGGAATCTCATGGATATCCAGCCCAATTCCGTGGCCAATTCCGTGGCTGAAGTAAGGTCCGTAGCCTGCATCGTTGATAATTTGACGAGGAATCCGGTCAAAATCAATACAGCTGAGTCCAGCTTTAGCTGCTTCTATCAGGGCTTGATTGCTGCGCAGAACAATATCATAAATCTCCCGCTCCTCATCCGTCACCTGTCCCACATGGACAGTCCGCGTCATATCGCTGACATAGTGATTGTAGTAGCAACCAAAGTCCATGGTCAAGGTTTCACCATTTTGGATGACCTTGTCACTAGCCACGCCATGCGGCATAGCAGAACGGTAGCCCGAAGCGATGATGAAGTCAAAAGAGGCACCTGAAGCACCTAGCTGCCGCATACGGGCATCTAAAAAGTTCATAACAGCCAGCTCTGTCGTCTCACCAGGCTTGATAAAATCCAGCACATCTAGGAAGGCTTGATCCGAAATCTGACAGGCCTTGCGAATGGTCGCGATTTCTTGCTCATCCTTGATCATGCGCAAATTTTCGATAAAGGCTGTCATCGGCACCAGCTCATGACCAGCAAACACACTTTCCAGCATCTTGAAGTAAGCATAGGAAATTTCATCATCAAAACCGATTTTTGCCAACTGATCGTCTGCAATGATTTTAGCAATTTCTCCAACTGCATCCCGTGTTTCAACAATATCAAAGCCTTCAACCACGCCCTTGGCAATCAAGGTATAACGAGAATCTGTCAGGAAAATCCGACGTGACTTGCTAATGAAAACTGTCGCTTCCGTCCCGCTGAAACCAGTCAGATAGTAAATATTTTTCAGATTGGTTACTAGGACAGCATCGCATTCTGTCTGAGCCAAGGCTGCTTCAAATTTTTCAACTCTTGATAACATGAGAAAACCTCCGTAAAATAATTCAATTGAGTATCGTAAAATAAAAATTCTGTTGATGAAGAGTCGTTACTCTTCGTCTTTTGTTTCTTTTTGCGCCTTTTCCACATTGCGCTGATAAGCCTGAATCTGTCGTTCCAACTCCCGTTCGATCGCTGGTTCTGGCGCATATTTCTCTTCCCAGTCATCTGGTTTGAGGATTTTATGGGTCACTGGATCAAAATGCGCTTTTCCGTCTGGGAAAATTTTCCCCATATTGGCCTGATGGACAATATCGAAAATCCGCTCAGGATCAACTCCCATCAAGACAAAGCTACCGTAAGTAAAGTAGAGCGTATCGATCAGAGCATCAACTTGACCAACTAAAGAAATTTCTGCCTTGCTCTTACTACGAACCTTGGCAGCAGCCTTATCTAAAGCCTCGTGCATTCTAGCCATCGACTGATCAAATTCTTCCTCTGAAGAGCTGGCAGCTCTGAGAAATTCAACCAACTCTTCCAACTTGAAGTCAGCACGGTGCCGAGCTTCCTCTGGTGTCCAAGCGATGGGTTCTTCCTGCGTAGACTCATCCATGACACTATGGAAGGTCTTGATCTTATTGAAGTGGTGATCGCGAGACACAAAGACTTTCTCACTCGCCAAAATACCGAAATGTTCTAGTGCCCGATGAATCCCATCCTGACTATTGCTGCTCGTCGTATGCTTGGCTACTTCCTTGACAGAGCTGGTACCATTTCCCATAGCAATAGACAAGCCAACTCCCGATAGCATTTCCAAGTCATTGTCAGAGTCGCCGAAGGCCATGACTTGATGGATATCAAAGCCATACTCTTGACCGACGAGACGAATTCCCTCCAGCTTGGACATCCCTTGATTGATGATGTCCGCTGCATAGGGGCTTGAACGAGTAAATTTCAAATGGGGGAAATCTGCTTCAATCTTTGCACTCTCAGCCGGATCCGCCAAAATCAGGACTTGATAGATAGGTTCTTGAATCAATTTCAGCAGGTCTTCTTCATGCTGAGGCAGGGCCTTACTTACAATCTTGTTAAAACCATGGCTCACCGTCCGAGTCATCTTCCTAGGAATAAACTGGGTAGCCCACTGTGAAAAAGAACTCATACCAAAGGTCATAATTTTTGAACCTTGCATGGCCTGTTCTGTCCCCAAGGAAATCTCTTTTCGGTGCTCCTTGGCATAGGCAATCAGATCACGCAGGCTCTGCTTATCAATCGGTGTGGCAGAAATGACCCTGTCTTTTGAAAAAATATATTGACCATTGTAGGTGACAGCAAAGTCTAAATCCAGCTTATCCATAAAAGGCTTGACAAAGAAGGGGCCCCGACCTGTTGCTAAACCGACCAAAATCCCTTGTTCTTGCAAACTCTTAATGGCAGCTTCTGTCGATTTCAAGACGGTTCGACTGTCATTAATCAAGGTTCCATCTATATCAAAAAAGACGGCTTTTATTTCCATTGATTTTCTCATTCTTTCCTTTTATGATACAATAAATTATAACACAATTCACGGAGAAGCTCATCTATGAATAAGCAAATTTTAGTTTTACATACGGGTGGAACCATTTCCATGCAGGCTGATGGGAGTGGCGCTGTCAATAGCAGCCAAGACAATCCTATGAACCATGTGGCTGTTCCCTTAGAGGGTATTGAAGTGACGGTGGTTGATTTCTTCAACGTTCCCAGTCCTCACATCACTCCCAAGCACATGCTCGAACTCTACCAAAAAATCAAGGCTGACGCTGACCAATACGACGGTGTGGTCATTACCCACGGAACCGATACTCTAGAGGAAACGGCCTACTTCCTTGATACCATGGACCTGCCTGACATCCCTGTCGTTTTGACCGGAGCTATGAGAAGTTCAAATGAACTCGGTAGTGACGGAGTTTATAACTACCTGACTGCTTTGCGGGTAGCCAGTGACGAGAAGAGTCGAGGCAAGGGCGTTCTCGTCGTTATGAATGATGAAGTGCATGCTGCCAAATATGTCACTAAAACACACACCACCAATGTCAGCACCTTTCAAACTCCGACGCACGGCCCTTTAGGCCTGGTCATGAAACAGGAAATTCTCTATTTCAAAACAGCAGAACCTCGCGTCCGCTTTGACCTGACTAGCATTTCAGGGCTGGTACCCATCCTCCCAGCCTATGCCGGTATGAAAACAGAACTGCTTGATATGCTGGATTGGCAAAAGTTGGATGGCCTCATCATCGAAGCCTTTGGCGCAGGCAATCTGCCAAAAGAAACTGCGGAAGCATTAACAGAGATGGCAGAAGCTGGTCTCCCCATCGCTCTCGTTTCACGCTGTTTCAACGGCATTGCTGAGCCTGTCTACGCCTACGAAGGTGGCGGTGTCAAGCTACACCAAGCCGGAATCATGTTTGTCAAAGAGCTCAATGCACCGAAGGCTCGCATCAAGTTGCTGATTGCCCTCAATGTCGGCCTAAGTGGTCAAGCATTAAGAGACTATATAGAAGGATAAAAAACCAAGCTTGTCTACTCGCTTGCTAGGCATTGTTTCTTGATTTTCCTTTATAAATGCTGTATCCTTCGATATAAAGTTCCAAGTTCATAAATATTCTTAGCCTTAAACGAAGTTATAAATTCAAAAAAAGAGTCTGGGACAAAAGTCCTAGACTCTTCAATTATCTTTGGATTGTAGAGCAAGACGTCGTGGTTGAGTGGGCTCTACTACGCTGATTTCATCAACTTTTACAGCCCTACTCAACTGTGCGGAGGCGGGACGACGAAATCGAATTCTAACGAATTACCGATTTCTATCCCACCCTCTCTTTTTCTTGTTTTTATGAATTTGGATCATCCAGACTTCGGCCATGAAGACCTTTCTCGCGCTGAACTTGACGCAACTTCTCAGGTGTCACATCATTGCCATCCTCATCAACAATCTTGATGCCTTCGATGTGATGGCGAACAGAACGACGGTAGCCTTCGATGTACTCTTCACGAAGCTTGGCTTGTTCCACTTTTTCCTCAGCAGTTAGGCCTTCCG
>ERZ773059.1336-NODE-1336-length-12203-cov-4.721847_pt1 | contig 12203 bp, 12 predicted proteins | sample MGYA00580514_ERZ773059 | MGnify/ENA primary metagenome ERZ773059 (study PRJEB29015, sample SAMEA2737981) | human oral metagenome | biome: human oral; feature: human-associated habitat; material: dental | place: China | collected 2056 ...
CGTTCGTAAAAATGCGCCCGGCGCACTTCGCATTAAATTTAAAAGCTCTTTAATCCGCGCCGAGCCTGCGCCGCGCTTCATCAAGCTTAGCATTTTGTCGTTTATGTGTTGAATCGGCATGTCGAAGTAGTTCGCAAAAACTGGTGAGCTCACGATCGTGCGGATGAGTCGCTCGTCGGTGCTGGTGGGGTAAAGATACAGCACGCGCGCGACCTTGACGCCCTTTATTTTTTCGATGCGTTTTATCAACGCGACTAGATCTATATCCTGCTCGTGGACTCTTTCGTCATCTGCACTCTCGCCGCCAGAGCCCTTATCGCAGGAGAGCCTACTACTTTGAGCGGAAATTTTATCTCCCGCGCTGCCGCTTGAGCCATCGGAATTCTGCCCGTCGCGAAAGACTGCGGAATTTAACTCATCGCGGTAGTCTTTAAAATTTGATCCGCCCTTGTTACTGCGTCTTAGATCGCGACCGTAGCTGCTAGAATCCTGCGCTATAAAGCTAAAATCGTAAAATCCGCGCGCCACCAAGTCGCGCACCTCCGCTTCGATATCGTCGATGCTGCGGCTTTTTAGGCGACCTTTGAAGCTCGGAATGGCGCAGAAAGAGCATTTTTGATTACAGCCCTCCGAAATTTTAACGTAAGCGTGGTAGTTTGAGCCCGTTATCACGCGCGAAGAGGTAAGCGCGGGGCTTTGCAGATAGGTTTGCGGGCTGAATAAATTCTGCTTTTTTAAAATCATCTCATCGATCTTGTCGTAGTCGCCCGTGCCGCTAAAAATATCGACCTCGGGCAGCTCGCGCATGAGCTCATCCTTGTAGCGCTGCATCAGACAGCCCGTGACGACCAGCAGCGCGCCGCTTTTTTTCTGCTCGCTAAGCTTCAAAATCGTGCGGATACTCTCCTGCTTGGCGCTTGCTATGAAGCCGCAGGTATTTACGATCATCACATCCGCACTCGCAGGCTCATCCGTGAGCTCATAGTTTTGCAAGCGCCCAAGCATAATCTCGCTATCGACTAAATTTTTATTACAGCCCAGCGAGACGAGATGGAGTTTTGCCATTTTACAGCCAGATATTATCGATCAGGCGGGTTGTGCCGACCTTTGCGGCAAGCAGGATTATCGTATCGCCTTGCTTGATCTGCGAAATTTCATTAAATTTATAATCCACGAACGCTATGTAATCGACCGCCAGCGGCTCAAGCACGCTAAGCATCTTTTCGCGGATGATATTTAGGCTGATCTCGCCTTTTTTAATAAGCGAGCTGGCATTTAGCAAGGAGCGCGAAAGCTTAAGCGCCATAAGCTTTCCCTCCTCATCCAAATAGGCGTTGCGCGAGCTAAGTGCCAAGCCGTCGCTCTCGCGCACGATCTCACAAGGGATGATATTTATAGGCATAAAAAAGCTCTTTACCATCTTCTGCACGATGAAAAGCTGCTGGGTGTCCTTTTTGCCCATATAAACGTTGCTAGGACGAGTTAGATTAAAAAGCTTATTTAGCACTTTAAGTACGCCGTCGAAGTGCCCGGGGCGCGTTTTGCCTTCTAAAATTTCACTTATTGGCTTAGGTGCTATGATTGCTGGCTCCTCCGTGCCGTAAATTTCATCCGCGCTCGGGATAAAAAGCGCGTTCACATCGAGGCTTTCGCAAATTTTAATATCGCCCGCTTCGTTTTTTGGGTAGCTGTTTAGATCCTCGCCGGGCAAAAACTGCGCCGGATTGAGGAATGCGGAGACGATTACGATGTCGTTTTCGTTCCGCGCTCTTTTTATGAGGCTCGCATGCCCCGCGTGCAAGGCGCCCATAGTAGGCACAAAGCCCACGCTGCCGCTTGCTGATGCTCTGAAGCTTTTTAGCTCCTCTACGCTTCTAATAATCTGCATTGTTCTCTCTTTTCAATATAAAATATTAAGGCTGGCAATTATATCAAAAAATATTAAAGGTATAAATTAAGCGCGAAAGGGCGGTCTATTTAGCGAGCGTTAATCAATAAGTACTAAAATCTACCATGAGCTTTAGCTCTAAAATAAACTTCAAAAGGAGCGAAAATGGCTACTCAAGAGACAAATTTAGATTCTTTGAAAAAGGATATCGACTCTTTAAAAGCGGATTTTAAAGAGATTATGAAGTCCATCAAAAATATAGGCGCAGAGCGTGCAGAGTCTGCTAAAGATAAAATTCTAGATCAGCTAAATAGCAATGAGATCAAAAAATATATAGATGATCTAAGGCTCAAAGGCAAAGACGGCATAGAAAGCGTAAATGACACGATAAAACAAGACCCGATAAAAAGCGTCGCTATCGCTGCGGGCGTCGGGTTTTTGCTCGCTTGGTTGCTGAAAAAATAATGGCCGGCATATCTGAATTTATAGTTTCGGTAGTAGAGCTCGTAGACGCTCAAGCTAGCGATATTAGGCGCTCTTTTTTAAAGAGCGCCAATTCGGTTTTACTAAATATAATTACGGGCGTAATTTGCATTATAGGCTTAGTTTTCTTTTTGCTAGGGCTGCACGCGCTTCTTGAAAAAACTATCGGAGAAATTTGGGCATATTTTGCCTGTTCTATTGTAGCTTTTTTGTGTTCTATCATCGTGTATAAGGTGCTTTCGTGCAAAGCGAAATGACAAAAGAAAAGCTAAGACTAGTGGTGTCTATGCTTGAAGACAGAAAAGCCGATTGCAAAAAGTTGAAGCTAGAAGAAGCAAAGCTAAAACTGCTACTAAACGACCCTCTGCCCGATCCCTCGACGGAGCTTAAACTGATTAATCATGGCAATATCAAGCAGGTTTTGATATCCCTAATAGATAAATGCTTCATAATGCCCGCCTTAAATAAAATTTTATAAACAACCTTAATCCAAAATATGTTATAATCACGCCAAAAGCATAAAAAGGTCTTAAATTTTGGATAATTACGAATACACGGAACTTTTAAAAACCCTAAGTACTAAAGTCGAAAATATTGCAGGCGTCGTAAAACCGGAGAACATTAAAGCGCGCCTAAAAGAGATCGAGGAGCTTGAAAACGATCAAAATCTCTGGCAGGACGTCGCAAAAGCAGGCGCCATCGGCAAGGAAAAAACTAAAATTTCAAATATCTTAAATAAATTTCTAAACGCTAAAAACGCCGTAGATGACGCGAAGGGCTTATATGAGCTGGCAAACTCGGAAAACGACGAGGAGACGATAAACTCGCTTTTTGCCGAAGCGGGTGAGTTAGAGGACAAAATCATAAATTTAGAAATTTCTATGATGCTTAGCGGCGAAAACGACGATAAAAACGCTATCGTCAGCATTCATCCGGGCGCGGGCGGTACGGAGAGCAACGACTGGGCGAGTATGCTATACCGCATGTATCTGCGCTTTTGCGAGAGAGAGGGCTTTAAGATCGAGGTTTTGGACTTTCAAGAGGGCGAGGAAGCGGGTCTTAAAGACGTTAGCTTCATCGTGCGCGGCGAGAACGCCTACGGATATCTGAAAGCCGAAAACGGTATCCACCGCCTGGTGCGCGTAAGCCCATTTGATAGTGCAGGGCGCAGACACACGAGCTTTTCAAGCGTGATGGTAAGCCCCGAGCTAAATGATGATATCGAGATAAATATCGAAGAGAAGGATATCCGCATCGATGTGTTTCGCGCAAGCGGCGCAGGCGGGCAGCATATCAATAAAACCGAAAGCGCCGTGCGCATCACGCATATCCCAACGGGCATCGTAGTAAACTGCCAAAACGACAGAAGCCAGCACAAAAACAAAGAAACGGCGATGAAGGTGCTAAAGTCGCGCCTTTACGAGCTTGAGCTGATGAAGCAGCGCGAAAAGGACGAGAACACGCCTAAAAGCGAGATTGGCTGGGGGCATCAGATCCGCTCCTACGTACTTTTCCCGTATCAGCAGGTTAAGGATAACCGCAGCGGCGAGGCGTATAGCCAAACCGATGCGATTTTAGACGGCGATATAAAAAGCATAATCGAAGGCGTTTTGATTTCACAAGCGAACAGATAAATTTTTTTGAAAGGATGAGAATGAGTGAAGATGGAATTTTGCTAGCGCTAGGATATAGCGTAAACGACGCGACGGTCGCGCAGCTGCGAGGAATTTTATCGAAGTGTGATTTTGAGGATAATGAGCTCGATCGCATCGTGGGGCTGAATGATAAGCTTAAAATTTACGGTGCGCATGTGGCGATGTCGAATTCTAACCCGTATTTTAAGATCAAAAATGACGCTACAAATGAGGAGCGCAAGACTGCTGCGGAGCAGATTATACGCTCTTGGTCGGAAAAATTTAAGCTCAAGCTACAAAAGGTCACGGGCAAAGAGACCTATTACGTTTTGGGTCGCCAAATTTCAAAAAATTAAGGAGCAAAATATGAAAAAAATTCTAGCTTTGATCGCCGTCGGGGTGTTTTTGGCGGGCTGCGTTAGCAACGCACCAAAGAGTGCAGTTGATGCACCAAAGAGCGGCAAATATTCTTTCGCCGACGTTCAAGACGGTATCCGTGCGATGAACCTACAAGGCGGCGTCGTGCAAAGCGATGCGTGCAAAAACGGCAATGGCGCAATGTGTCTAAATTTTGCGGATTCTATGTATTCCAAGCACGACTATGCTTCCGCCGCCAACGCCTACAACGCCGCATGCACGCTCTCTCAAAACTTCCCTGCTTGCCAGAAGCTCGCAGCTATGTTTGAAAAAGGTGAAGGTGTGGAGCAAAATAAATTCAACGCCATTGATCTATACCGCATCTCGTGCTATTACGGCTACAAGGACGCGTGCGCAAATATGCGCCGCTTAGGATACAACGGCTAAGGCTTTGGGATTTAAATTTTAAAATTCTATTTTAGATTTACTCACTACGAACTGCTTTCAAATTCCATTCCGCCGTATCGCGGGATGGAATTTGATGCGTGAAATTCTATTATCTAGCCGCAATGGCTAAAATTTTCCTTGCCTTCTCAATTTGTTCCATAACATGCTCCTTTAAAATTTAAATTTTCTAAATTCTATCTTTTCATTAAAAATCGACATCGTGCGAGCTAGATTGCTTATATCTTTTTGCATCGTCTGCATAAAATAATCTCTCAGCTGCAGATATTCCTCTTTATTTGCCATCAAGATATTTAGTATCTCGACCTCAGCGTTTTCCTTATAAAGCACAAGCTGATCGTGAAGACCGAAAAAACTAAGGCTACCGTTAAGCAGGTGCATATAGGCTTTAGTGGTTAAAATGGAAAAGCAAAAAGTAAAAATTATCGCCACGCCGTTGATTGGCTCTCCCGTCGTATAGCAGCCGAGCAAAAACCAAAGAACAAGAAAGACCTTTATATAAATAGGTATTTTTTGCTTCCAGCTCCATCTCCAGTCAAAGCTCAAAACCATAGCGCCAATCTTATTTAACTCGAACGTTTTACGAACCTTATTTTGATTGTAATATAAAATTTTATCGTTATGAAGCACGAAGTATGCGCCGTCTCTATTCATAAAATTTGTTACGAATATTACCAAGACCAAAGGAAGGAGGCGAAACATTTTAATGTTTATGGGATTTACGATAGTGGCAAATGCAAGCGCTATTAACAAGCCTACCATAGTAGGAACTATGGAGTATTTCATATAGTCATAATAAGTATGATCTTTGATGATTAGCGGATTTTTGTCGTAATCTCTGGCTTTGGAATTTTGCTGCAAAGAGCCGCTATCATCCGAGATAAAATTTTGCTGCTTTGCGTTGTTTTCACAGGCAGAATTCTGATCCGCTTCGGCTTCTAAATTGCCTTCTAAATTTAAAGCATCAGTAGCGGAATTCGGTGCTTTGGAATTCGGAGGTTCAGAATTCAGGAATTCAGAATTCGAAACTTCAAAATTAAAGGTTTCGGAATTCTGGATTTCAGAATTCGGGGCTTTAAAATTTTCGCCGTTAGAATTTTGTTCCAAGCCCCGCTTCGGCTCTTGATGCCGCTTTTGTAGTAGCTTTCTTAATTCATCTAGCCTGCTTTGATCCATTCTTGCCCCCGATAAGGCGCTTTAACCTCGCTTATTTTTGCTCGCGCTCTTCATCGCCGCTAGCTCCTGCGCCAAAAATTCCCCCGTGTAGCTACCGGTCTTTTTAAAATCTTTCGCGAGCTTTTCTGGGGTGCCGCAAGCGACGATCTGTCCGCCGCCCTCGCCGCCCTCGGGCCCCATATCGATGATGTAATCGCAGTTTTTGATGACGTCCAAATTGTGCTCGATCACAAAGACGGAATTTCCCAGATCGACCAGATGATGTAGCACCGCCACCAAGCGATCTACGTCTGCAAAATGTAGCCCCGTCGTGGGCTCGTCTAGGATATAGAGCGTGTTGCCCGTGTCGGTGCGGCTTAGCTCCTTGGCGAGCTTGACGCGCTGTGCCTCGCCGCCGCTAAGCGTCGTGGCGGGCTGGCCTAGCGAAACGTAGCCGAGCCCGACGTCCGCGAGCGTCTTTAGCTTTTGATAAATTTTAGGCACGGCTTTGAAAAACTCGAGCGCCTCGTCGATACTCATCGCCAAAACGTCGGCTATGCTTTTGTTTTTGTATAAAATTTCAAGCGTCTGCGCATTGTATCTCGTGCCGTGGCAGACGTCGCAAACGACGCTGATATCGGGCAGGAAGTGCATCTCGATCGTGATCTCGCCCTCGCCCGCGCATTTTTCGCAGCGCCCGCCCTTGACGTTGAAGCTGAAGCGGCCGATCTTGTATCCGCGCAGCTGCGCTTCCTTCGTCGCGGCAAAAAGCGCGCGGATCTCGTCCATCACCCCCGTGTAGGTCGCGGGATTGCTGCGCGGGGTGCGTCCGATCGGGGTTTGATCCAGATAGATCACTTTATCCAGGCTCTCAAGCCCCGAAATTTTAGCGCCCTTTACCGCGTGCACCTTTCTAGCGCGATTTAGCTCCTCAAGCGCGGTGGGCAGGATGGTTTGCAGCACCAAGGAGCTCTTGCCGCTGCCGCTAACGCCCGTGATGCCGACTAAATTTCGCAGCGGAAATTTTGCGCAAAGGCCGTGGATGTTATTGATATTTACGTTTTTGATACTTAGCCAAAGCTCTTGTTTGCGGTGCTTTTGGTAGTTTATCTCCTTTTGGTTGTTCAGATACAGCGCGGTTTGCGTATTGCTTTTAAGCAGATGCGCGACATCTCCTGCGAATACGACCTCGCCGCCTAGATTGCCCGCTCCGGGGCCGATATCCACGACGAAGTCTGCCGCCTCGATCGTCTTTTTATCGTGCTCTACGACGATTACGGAATTTCCCTTTTCTTGCAAGCTTCGCAGCGTCTTGATGAGCTTTTGCGTATCGCGCTCGTGAAGCCCGATGCTAGGCTCGTCGAGCACATACATCACGCCGCTAAGACCCGAACCGATCTGGCTTGCGATACGGATGCGCTGCGCCTCGCCGCCGCTGATGGTGCGCGCATCGCGCCCCAGCGTGAGGTATCCAAGCCCCACGTCCTTTAAGAAAAACAGCCTCTCGTTGATCTCTTTTAGGATCGGCGCCGCGATCTGCGCGTCCTTTTCGCTTAAATTTGAAAACCGCTTCTCGTCGCTGAAAAATTCCACGCAGTCTGCGATACTCATATTTATCACGTCGCCGATGCCCTTATCTGCGACCTTTACGGCTAGACTTTCGGGGCGCAGGCGCAGTCCGCCGCAGTCGGGGCAAATTTTTTCGCTCATATAATCGTCCAGATCGCTTTCGTTTTTGAGCAGATCGTAGGCGTATTTGATCGCGCCCTCAAATTTTCGCACGAGCTTGTGTTTTTTCCAGTAAAAATCGATCTCTTTGACGCTGCCGTAGAGGATCAGCTTTTTTTGCTCCTCGCTTAAGCTTGCATACGGGATTTTGACATTTATGCCGTTTGCCTCGCAAAATCCGAGCAGAAATTTATAATAATAGCTCTTGTTAAATCCCGACATCACTTTAATCGCGCCGCCCTCGATCGAGGCGTTTTCGTTGATGATCTTGCCCAGATCGAGGCTAAATTTTATCCCCAGCCCGTCGCAGCTCTCGCACGCGCCCTTTGGGGAGTTGAAGCTAAACGCAAGCGGCTCGAGCGGCTTGAATGAAATTTTACAATCAAAGCACGCCATATGCTCGCTGTAGTGGATCAGGCTCTGCGCGAGCCCAAGCTCGGCGGCGTTTGCGATCTCCACCTCAAGCTCGCCGAAGCTGAGCTTGAGCGCCTTTTCGACGTCGCTTGCGATACGGATGGAATTTTCCTCGTCTATGGTCGTGCGGTCGATGATGACCTTGATCGAGTGCTTTTTCGTCTTGCTTAGCTCGATCTCCTCGTCCAGCCGCACCAGCACGCCGTCGATCTGAGCGCGCACGTAGCCCTGCTCGCGCAAGCTTTGCAACATATCGGCGAAGCTACCCTTTTTCTCGCGCACCAAGGGCGCACCCAAGATCACCTTCGCGCCGCGCGGCAGCTTCATAATCTCGGCGATGATGTCGCTGGAGCTCATCTTTGAGATCGGCTTGCCGCATTTGTGGCAGTGCTGCACCCCAACGCGCGCATAAAGAAGCCTCAGATAGTCGTAAATTTCGGTAATCGTGCCCACCGTCGAGCGCGGATTTTTCGACGTCGTTTTTTGATCGATCGCGATCGCAGGCGTCAGACCGTCGATCTTATCGACGTCGGGCTTGCCTACGCGGTCTAAAAACTGCCTCGCGTAGCTGCTTAGGCTCTCGACGTATCTGCGCTGCCCCTCGGCATATAGCGTATCAAAAGCCAGAGTACTCTTGCCGCTGCCGCTAAGACCGGTAAAAACGACGAGTTTGTCCTTTGGAATTTGCAAATTTATATTTTTCAGATTATGCTCGCGCGCGCCCGTGATGGTGATGAGATCGTTCATTTTCGCCCTTTTGTGCCAAATTAATCTTACATTATAGCTCAAATTGTTAAAATTGCGCTTTTGGAAGGGGCGGCGATGATACTAATCTGCACGGCTTTGCGCTGCGAAGCCCAAGCGATAATCGAGAGTTTTAAACTTACGCGTAGCGGCGATCTGTTCGCAGGCGAGCAGATGCTTTTATACATCTGCGGCGTTAGGTTCGGGGCTAAATTTGAAGCGGGCGCTGCAGGCGGCATAGAAATAGAATTTAAGAGCGAGCGCGGCGCGGAATTTGTTCGCCGTGCCGATACGGACGCGGAATTCGGGCGTGAGCTTCGCAAGGATCGGTGCGGTGCGGACGTAAAATTTAAGCACCGTTTGGGTGCGGGCGCACTCTGCGGCGGCGACGCGGAGACCGACTCCGCGCTAAATGCGGCTGAAAATTTTAAAATTTTAGATCTTGGCTCCGCGCGAAATTTGAAGCGCTTCGGCGAAATTTTACTTTCGCGGCGCGTGGACTTTGCGCTAAACATAGGCGTCTGCGGCTGCGCGGATAAAGGCGTACAAATCGGCGAGGCATTTTACTTTGACGGCACGGCAGCGCGGGAATTTTGCGGCGAGGACGGATCGGAGCTTTACGGCTTGCAGTCAATGGAGCGCGGCGCGCAGGTTCTAAAATTTCAAAACGTTTGCGAGCGGAAATTTTGTAGCGCGAGTTTAGACGGCAAGCTGCGGGCAAATTTAATCTGCGTAAGCGAGCCTAAAATTTTAAATGCAGCCGAGCAGACCGATGAGGCAAATATCGCAGCAATCGAGGCGTGCAGCGATATAAACGCACAAGCCCCAACGCAAGGGATGAACGGCGCAACAAATACAAAAAATTTCACGCGCGACGTGACGCGGGCTGCAATACAAGGCGTAACGCAAGTCGAGGCGCAAAATTTAGCGAGCGTAAAACCCTCACAAATCGCGGTAGGTAGGCACAGCGTCGCGACTAATACCGCAGCGCGCGCAACACAAAATACGCCGTGCACGGCAAAATACGCTACTTGCGGGCGCGCAAATCGCGGCGTTACGCTTTACGATATGGAGAGTGCGCTTTTCGTGAGCGTTTGCGAGTGCGCGGGCGTGCCGTGGGCGATGATGAAGATCGTAAGCGATCATCTGCGCGGCGAGCGGCTTAGTAAAAGCTTCGTCTATGAGCTCGTAAAGGCGCGTCTACCGCAAATCCACGCCGCAATAAAGGGCAAAATTTAACTATGGATGCGTGCGCAAAAAACCGAGCCGAGAGATAAAATTTTAGCCTCACGCGCCGAATACGACGCGGAATTTGAAGGTATTGCGGAGGCGCAGGAGAAACGATGAAAATAAAAGGCTCTTATCTGTATTTTACCCTCTTGGCGTGCGCATGCATCGCGGTTTGCGCGTATGCCGTGGCGGATCTGTTTGCCGATCCGCCCTCGCTAGTCTTTTTAGCCCTTTTGCTCGCATTTGCCTGCATCGGACTATGGCTAAAAGACGCTCTAATAGGCGCGCGCTACCTATTTTACTGCATCTGCGTGCAACTACTCTTTGCAGCGGCCATATTCGCCGCTCTTAAATTCCCCGCCATGGCGCAGTTCGTGCGCAGTGCGGAGGTAGGCACCGGCGGCACCGGCATACCGCTAGGCATCGCTCTGCTCGTGCTGCCCGCGTTTTTCTGCGCCCTGCCGTATTACTACCGAACGGGCGTCAAAAAAATCCCGCAAAAGCTCATACTCGGCGGAATTTTGATCCTAAACGTCGCTATTACGCTAGCTTACGCCTTCTATTTCGAGCGACTATTCTGCGGCGCGATCTGAAATTTCAACGATTTTCAGTGACGGCGCGCGAAATTTAAGTATAATTTGCAAAATTTAAACGAAGCGGAGCAAGATGACGGAGGCGAAAAAGGAGCTAGGCGCGCAGTTTGGCGTGAGTCTGGGCGAGCGATCGAGTGCGTTTTTGGGCGCGCTATTTGAGAAATTTCACTTTTCATTTCAGCAACGAAAGCAGCTAGCGGAGTTTGCGAGCGATTTTGAGGCGTGGGACGAGATGCCCGTTTATGAGTTGCTTGCGAGCGAGCAATGCGGGCTAAATTTTAATAAAGCCAAATTTAATAAGGCAGGAAAAGTCCCAAACGGCGAGCAAATTTTTAATTTCGTGCGCGAAGCCTGGCTTGAGCTTAAGTCGCGCCCGCATTCGTACGCGAGCTTCAAAAGCGATTACGCGCCGAAAAAATTTGAAATTTCATCCTTTCGCGCGGATCGCATCGCTTTGGGCCGCTGTCCGGTGGCGAGCGAAAACACGCGCTGCTGCAATCTGCTGACGCTCGATGCGGTCAATTCGTGCGGCTTTGACTGCTCGTATTGCGCGATCGGCTCCTTTTACAAGCAGGGGAAAATCGGCTTTGACGAGAATTTCGCGGCAAATTTAGCGCGTCTGCGGCTCGATCCCGCGCGCAGCTACCACATCGGCACGGGGCAGAGCTCCGACTCGCTCATGTGGGGCGATCGCTTCGGCATTTTAAGCGCGTTATGCGATTTTGCGGCGCGGCATGAAAACGTGATTTTGGAGCTTAAAAGCAAGTCGAACAATATCCGGTTTTTCCTGCAGCGCGAGATCCCGCGCAACCTCATCGTCACCTTTTCGCTCAATACCCCCGCGATCATAGCGAACGAGGAGCATCTAAGCGCGAGCCTGGATGCGCGGCTGGCTGCAGCCGAAGCGCTCGCGGCGCGCGGCATTTTGGTGGGCTTTCACCTCCACCCGATGGTTTGGTACGAGGGGTGGCAGAGTGATTACGGTGCGCTTTTTGAGCGGCTGCTACGCAGCTTCGATCCAAGCGGCGTCGCGATGGTCTCGCTCGGCACGCTTACCTTCATCAAACCCGTCGTAAAAAAGCTGCGCTCTCGCGGGCTACGGAGCAAAATTCTGCAGATGCCCCTTGCGGACGCGAACGGCAAGCTGTCCTACCCGCTGCAGATCAAGCGCGAACTTTTCAAATTTGCCGCGGACGCGCTTTCGCCGTGGCGCGAGCGGGTGTTTTTCTACCTCTGCATGGAGGATGCGAGCCTGTGGCGCGAGGTCTTGGGGCACGAGTACGAAAGCAACGACGCCTTTGAAGAGGCGATGAAGGCGGCGTATTTCGCAAAGATACGGCAGCGCTAGACGCGCTGTTTACCGCAGACGTCGCAGTCCGTATCGGCTCGCATGCGGCGCCGAGAATACGGCGCGAAATTTGGCGGCGAGCGAGCGGTTAAAATTTAGCGGCACGCCGAGTTTTATAAAATTAAATTTGGCTCTCTTTAACTTAAGCTCACACAAAGGAGCAG
>ERZ773059.1337-NODE-1337-length-12202-cov-4.772866_pt1 | contig 12202 bp, 13 predicted proteins | sample MGYA00580514_ERZ773059 | MGnify/ENA primary metagenome ERZ773059 (study PRJEB29015, sample SAMEA2737981) | human oral metagenome | biome: human oral; feature: human-associated habitat; material: dental | place: China | collected 2056 ...
CTTTATAACGGTGAAAAGGGTAAGGGGCTTAAGTATTTATTTTATGTATTTTATCCGGGGCATTTGCTGTTGCTTTATATTATCAGCAGCAATATATCGGAGTATTTAAAAGTATTTACTAAATAAATATTTGCTGTGCGTTTAGTTTAGTATTCGTAAATTATAAAAAACGGTTATAATGAGCTTTGGATTTACCCGGTGCATAGTTTTGTTATACTTATTTTGCGGATCATGAATCGGGCTGTCGATTATTATTTTAGATTAGCCTTTTGTCTTTGGGAACTTGTAAAATTGATTGGAATCAGTGAAGTTGTTTTATGAAGACTGATTACAGTTTTGCCTAATATTTTAAGAAGCATGGAAGGAAAGTTTTATGGGAATTATAGATACACATAGCCATTATAATGATGAAGCTTTTGATGAAGACAGAGAAGAACTGTTATTAAGTCTGCCGACCAAGGGTATAGACAGAGTGGTAAATATAGCGGTAGATATTGAAAGCTCTAAGGAATGTATAGAATTGGCTGATAAGTATGACTATATATATGCTACTGTAGGCGTACACCCGTCTTATGTGCATGAAATGCAAAGTGATTACATAGAAAAACTTAAAGATTTGGCAAAGCATGAGAAAGTAGTGGCTATAGCCGAGATAGGTTTGGATTATTACTGGAGTACCGAGCATAAAGAAAAGCAAAAGGAAGAGTTTGTAAGGCAGCTTGAACTTGCTAAGGAGCTTGGACTTACTGCGGTAATACACTCAAGAGATGCGGCAAAGGATAGCTTTGATATTATAAAAAACTATGCCAAAGAACTGAATATAGTTATGCACTGTTATTCCTACAGTTTGGAAATGGCAAAGGAGTACTTAAAGCTTGGAGTTTACTTTGGAATAGGCGGTGTAGCCACATATAAGAATGCCCCTAAGCTAAAAGAGGTTATAGAGTATCTGCCTATGGAAAGCATGGTCTTGGAAACGGATTGCCCATATCTTAGCCCGGTGCCTTACAGGGGGAAGAGAAATGAGTCCTCATACATACCGTACATAGTAAATGCCATATCCGATATAAAGGCATTCAGTCCTGAGTATATTATAGAAAAGACTTCGGAAAATGCACATAGATTATATCCTAAGTTAAGGTAGGTGTGGATGAAGAAAAGGATGATAGAAAAAGCATCGGATACTATAGACATCATAAAGGAGCACGGTTTTGTATTTCAAAAAAAATACGGTCAGAACTTTCTTATAGATGCTCATGTTCTTGATAAGATCATCAGTGCGGCAGATATAAGTAAGGAAGATGTGGTTATAGAGATAGGACCGGGTATAGGTGTGCTTAGTCAGCGCATAGCACAAAAGGCTCATAAGCTTATAGCAATAGAAATAGATAAAAATTTAATACCTATACTCACAAAGACTTTATTTGATTATGAAAATGTAGTATTATTAAATGAGGATGTATTAAAAGTTGATTTGGAAGCGCTTATAGAAAAAGAGGCTGAGGGTAGAAGGGTAAAGGTGGTGGCAAATTTACCTTACTATATTACCACTCCTATAATTATGGACTTGCTTGAAAGAAAGCTTAAGCTTGAAAGTATAACCGTAATGATACAAAAGGAAGTTGCACAAAGGCTTATAGCAAAGCCTGGTACGAAAGAATACGGTGCAATATCACTTGCGGTGGCATATTATACCGAGGCAAAAATTGTGGCTAATGTTCCTCCCAATTCATTTATCCCAAGACCGGCTGTATCTTCTGCGGTCGTAAGGTTAAAATTACATGAGCTAAAACCTTTTAAGCCCAAAGATGAAAAGCTTATGTTTAACCTTATCAGAGCTTCTTTTAATCAACGAAGGAAGACTTTGCAAAACGGACTTAATAATGCGGCAGGTCTTAGTTTTACCAAGGAGGAGATCGCCAAGGCGATTTCTTTGGCAGGACTGGATGAGCGAGTTAGGGGAGAGACTCTTGGTTTAGAGGATTTTGTGGTTTTAAGTGATTGTTTAAGTAAACTTTAGAAAATAATTAGGTAGAAAGTTATGGCAAGAAAGAAAGAAGGAAATAATTTTTTTAATAAATGGGATAAAAGTAAGCTTATCATGGTAGCAGTGCCTACAGTAATCATAGTACTACTGTCGGTTGTGTGGGTGAGAGCCATGGTATCTTCAAACAAAAAGCTTGCGGCATCTGAAACAAAGGCTGTTTCGGAGGGGGAGTCCGCTACGGAAAGTATTCCACAGGCAAATATAGTGCCTGCCGCTGCGGTAGGAGCACCATTTCCCTCATTGTCGGTTGATGTGGCAACTACAGAGCCGGTCCCTGAAGTTATCAGGTCGGGAACTAACCACCCTATAGTTCATAAGATACAGGAAAGGCTTATGAGGCTCGGCTTTATGGAAAATGACGAGCCGACAGAGTACTATGGAGATGTAACCATAGCGGCTGTTAAGGTATTCCAAAGACAGAATAAGCTACCGCAAGACGGTATTATAGGTACGGATACACTTAACTTGCTTATGTCTGATGAGGCCAAGTTTTATGCGGCACAAGAAGGTGATGTGGGTACTGATATAGAGCGTATACAGTCAAGACTTTATGAGCTTGGTTACCTTGCAGATCAAGGACAGGTAACCGGTACCTATGATGAGAAAACAAGAGATGCCGTATCAAAGTTACAAGAAGTCAATACCTTGGAGCAAGACGGTAAGGTAGGTATAAAGACTCTTAACCTTATATATTCAGAAGAAATCAAGCCGAATATGCTTGCATACGGTGAAAAAAGCGATGTGGTCATGGCGATTCAAAAAAGACTTTTTGAGCTTGGCTATATGACCAGTACTCCTGACGGAAGTTACGGACTTGATACAAGTCTTGCGGTAAAACAGTTCCAGTCAAAGAACGATCAGGTGGTAGACGGCTACATAGGACCTTCCACCAGAGCGGCTATTATGTCAGCCGATGCAAAGCCTAATGGACTTGGAGTAGGCGATCAAAGCGATCAGGTACATAATATTCAAAAAATGCTTGCAAAGTGGGGATATTTACATCCGGATAATATAACCGGATATTTCGGTGAGGCAACACAGAATGCGGTAAAGGCATTCCAGAGCAGAAACGGACTTGATTCGGACGGATCGGTAGGAGCGGTCACCATAGCAAAGCTTACCTCAGATAATGTTTTAAGACCTCTTCCAAGTACAACTGCAAGGCAAAACCGTGGCGGCAATACAAGAGGCGGAGGCGGCGGAAACGCCGGCGGAGGTAATGCCGGAGGTGGCGGCGGAGGCGGCGGCGCTGCACCGTCAGGACCTATATACTCAGGCGGAGGAAGTGTAGGAAATCTTATATCCGTAGCTTCATCCAAGGTGGGAAGCCCTTATGTATGGGGTGCTAAAGGTCCTAATGCCTTCGACTGTTCAGGTTTTATATACTGGTGTCTTAATAATTCCGGTGTAAGCCAGTCCTATATGACCAGCTCAGGCTGGAGAAATCCGGGAAGATATACCAGAGTAAGTAACTTCTCAGACTTACAGGCGGGTGATATCATAGTAGTTAGCGGCCATGTCGGCTTGGTAGCAGGCGGCGGTCAGATAATAGACGCTTCATCATCTAACGGAAGAGTTGTGCAAAGATCCCTAGGAGGATGGTGGCAAAGAAACTTTATAGTAGGTTGGAGAATATTCTAAGTTAAGATAAAACCCCCGGCAAATATGCTTGGGGGATTTTTTAGACATGGATGATTTAAATGTTGCGGCAAGGATAACATTGGAGACGGATAAAGTAAAAATTAGAGATTTGTTTAAGAAAGAGTAATTTGTAATCTTACTACAAACCTGTTTGGAAAAATCAGAGTAGTTGAATTAAATTTCGATTGTATTTTGTAATGAAGGGTGGTATTATAAATAGGCATATCTATCCTTTTTAGAAGATAATATAGAACTTATTGAGAAAGAGTAGAAAATGAACGAGATTGGATATCATGGAACCTACTCAAAGCACCGATGCAACATAGAGAAAAACGGATTAGATCCGTCAAAGTGTAAACATCGTGATGATCATTGGTTAGGTCAAGGTGTGTATTTTTTTGATGATTATGACAAAGCAATGTGGTGGGCAACATCAATTTCTTCTCAAAATAATAATTGTGGTGGAGTTATTTTTCAATCGCATATAGAAGCGTCGGATAACGAGGTTTTGAATCTTGACGACAAAAAGCAATTGGATGCTTTTATTACAAAAACTATAGAAACACTTAAAGAGGTTGAAAAGTTTTGTGATAGAAAGATGCCTATTTTTGAGGATGCAAAATTGCGAGCTGTCTTTTTTGATTATTACAAAAAACAAAATAAAATATCAGTTATAATTGGAACTTTTCTAAAAGAATTTGCAGGTTATACAAAAAGAAGAAGTCATTCTGAAATAGAATTACAAAAGAAAATAATGTATGTTACTGGCATCAAATTTCAAGAAAGACAAATTTGTGTGTCAAAAAAAGAATGTATAAAATCAACGAAACTGATATATAATGAGGAAGAAGAGGTGATATGATGTTTGATAAAGATTTATTTCTTTCATTATGTGATAAGTATGATGTTGAACTTAGTGCGACTGCTACTAGTCCTTTGATTAAAGAAGGAGAGCAGAAGCATACAATAACCGAAGACGATGTGAATCGTGTATTTACACCATATCAGACATATTTTAAGGCTGAAGTCTGTGTATTTTATATGCAGGAAGATTATGCTATTGCATGTTAGGAGGAGTATATGGAAGTAAGGTCTAAATATAAAAGTCCTCTTAGGTTAGAAAAAATAGAAATTGTTGAAAGTACTTTTAGAAAGAAAGATGAATCAATAGAACACTTGGAATTGGGTGTACAAGTAGAACGTTCCTTGAAAAAAATATCTGACAAAGTTTTTGAAGTTTTGCTTGAAACAACTGTTTCAGACGAAGATGAAAAAGTATTTGTTAATGTAAAAGGGAAAGCAATTTTTTCGACTGAACAGGAAAATATGGATATTCTTGAAAAAAATACGATAGCGATTATGTTTCCGTATATAAGAAGTTATATCTCTATAATAACTACACAACCGGGAATGAATCCTATTGTTTTGCCGGCAATGAATATTGTGGCAATCGTTAATGACCAAAAGAATTAATATTATAAGCACTCACTTAATGTGGGTGCTTTTTAAGTAGTAATCCAATTTTGTTTTACTACAAACTTTACTACTAACAGCCTGCAATAACTTGCTTCATCTTGCCCTATTCTGCCAAGATGCCAGCCAAAACACACATTTTATAAATCCCGAAATTCATTGCAAAATAAAGGAAGTAACGAGCAAAGTGCCCTAAATGCTTACTTAATCGGACATTTTTTGACTGCTGCGACCGAGACGATAGTCAAGGTAGGGAATTTCGGGGAAATTTTAGGAGGAATAAATTTATGATAAAAGTACTATTTATCTGCCACGGCAATATTTGCAGAAGCCCTATGGCGGAATTTATATTTAAGGATATGTTACAAAAAGAAAAGCTTTCAGACAAAGTAGAGGTGGCATCAAGAGCGACTTCCACGGAAGAGATCGGAAGCCCGGTCTATCCCAAGGCTAAGCAGGAGCTTGAAAAACATGGTATAGGCTGTGTCGGTAAGAGAGCAAAGCAGCTTGAAAAGTCTGAATATAACGATTATGATTACATTATAGCAATGGATGATATGAATGTAAGAAATATAGAAAGAATTACAGAAAGGAGTGTCAAAGAAGGAAAGATAAGGAAACTTCTTGAATTTGCAGGCAGCAAGGAAGATATAAGCGATCCTTGGTATACAAGGAAATTCGATGTAACCTATGCGGATATAGTGCGTGGTTGCGAAGGGCTTATGAAGGATATAAAAGAAAGATTATAATTACTGACACTTTTTTAATAGGAGGTCTGCTGTGGATTATGTCATAGAGATGAACCATATCACCAAAAAATTCGGTGATTTTAAGGCAAATGATGATGTAACGCTAAAGGTAAAAAAAGGAGAGATACACGCCCTGCTTGGTGAGAACGGTGCAGGTAAGTCTACACTTATGAGTGTACTGTTCGGACTGTACCAAGCGGAAGAAGGTGAGATTAAAATAAACGGTAAAAAAGTTGATATACTAAATCCTAATGATGCCAATGCACTCGGCATAGGTATGGTACATCAGCACTTTAAGCTTGTTCATAATTTCACCATACTCGAAAATATAGTACTTGGAAGGGAAACGACCAAGTTTTCGATTTTGCAAATGAAGGGTGCAAGAGAAAAACTGCTTAAATTAAGCGAGCAATATAAACTAAAAATAGATCTTGATGCTTATATATCGGATATAACGGTAGGTATGCAGCAAAGGGTTGAGATACTGAAAATGCTCTACTGCGATAACGACATACTTATATTTGACGAGCCGACAGCAGTACTTACTCCGCAGGAAATAGATGAGCTTATGAAGATAATGAAGCAGCTTGTTGACGAGGGCAAGTCCATTATATTCATAACCCATAAGTTAAATGAAATAAAAAAAGTAGCTAACAGGCTTACGGTTTTAAGAAAGGGCAAAAGCGTAGGAACTGTAGATGTAGATAAAATATCCAAGGAAGATATGTCTGAGCTGATGGTTGGAAGAAAGGTGAGTTTTATTTTAGAAAAAAAGAAACTTACTCCTGGAGCAGATATATTAAAAGTGGAAAACTTAAATGTAGACTCCAAGCATAAGGGCAAACTTTCCGTAAAGAACGCTTCATTTGAGGTAAAGGCAGGGGAGATACTGTGTATAGCGGGTATAGACGGCAACGGTCAGTCGGAGCTTGCCTATGCACTTACAGGTTTGGCACCTTGTGCTTCAGGGCATATATATCTTAATCAAAATGATATAACTAAAAAAAGCATAAGAGAAAGAACCTTATCCGGTATGGCACATATTCCGGAAGACAGACACAAAGACGGACTGGTGCTTGACTATACTCTGGAAGAAAATATGGTACTGCAAAGCTATTACAGTGAAAGGTTTCAAAAACACGGTTTTCTTAAATTCGGTGAAATAAGAAAGTATGCGGGAGAGTTAATAGAAAAATTCGACATACGCTCCAGCAAGGGAGAGACAAGTAGCGCAAGGTCAATGTCCGGAGGTAATCAGCAAAAGGCTATTATAGCCAGAGAGCTTGACAGAGATCCGGATATAGTAATAGCGGTGCAGCCGATAAGAGGACTTGATGTAGGCGCTATAGAGTATATACACAAAAGGCTTATAAAGCAAAGGGATAATAACAAGGCGGTGCTTTTATTCTCACTTGAGCTTGATGAAGTTATGAATGTAAGCGACAGAATTTTGGTAATGTATGAGGGAGAAATCGTGGCGAATGTACTTCCTAGTGAGACAACTGTAGAAGAACTCGGACTTTATATGTCAGGAGCTAAGCGAGGTAAGGGATATGAAGTTTAAGAATTTATTTAATTTATCGGATGAGAAAAACATAAGCTTTATGTCATCAATACTTGCAATTATTTGCGGACTGCTTTTCGGACTTTTGATTTTGCTTGTAAGTAAGCCGAGTCATGCAATTGGCGGATTTGCCATGATAGTGCAGGGCGGTTTTACTGACGGCATCAAAGGCATAGGTCAGGTGCTGTATATAGCAACACCCATAATCATGACCGGACTTTCGGTAGGATTTGCCTTTAAGACGGGACTTTTTAACATAGGAGCGTCAGGACAGTTTACTATGGGAGCCTTTGCGGCTATATGGATAGGAGTAAAGATGCCTATACAGCCGGCATTTTTACACTGCCTGCTGGCACTTGTGTGTGCAATTTTGGCAGGGGCTGCTTGGGCATTTATTCCGGGATTTCTTAAGGCATTTTTTAATGTAAATGAAGTTATCTCATCTATTATGATGAACTACATAGGAATGTATGCGGTCAATATATTGATAAAAAATTCCGTATATGACAGAGTTAAAAACCAATCCAAGGCGGTGATGGCAACAGCTAATTTAGGAAAGGCGGGACTTGATAAAATATTCCCCGGCACAAGTATCAATGTAGGTATACTTATAGCAATATTTTCAGTAATTCTAATACACATACTGCTTAACAAGACGGTGTTCGGTTACGAGCTTAAAGCCTGCGGACAAAACAGTTTTGCCAGCCGATATGCCGGCATTAATGCAAAGAAGAATATAATCCTGTCAATGCTTATAGCAGGGGGGCTTGCAGGTCTTGGAGGAGCACTTTTGTATCTTGCCAACTCCGGAAAATACTTACAGGTACTTGATATAATAGCACCGGAGGGATTTAGCGGAATATCTGTAGCCTTGCTCGGACTTTCCAGCCCTATAGGCATACTTTTTTCAGGACTTTTTATAGCTCATATAACAGTAGGCGGATACAATATGCAGCTTTTTGACTTTGCACCTGAAGTTATAGACATGATCATAGCGGCTATAGTATACTGCGGTGCCTTATCACTTTTGTTTAAACATTTTATATATAAATTTATCAAAAACAAAAAGAAGGCTGCCGATAATACGGCAAAGAAAGAGGAGGTATAGTATGGATATTTTAAGCTTTATTGTTCAACAAACCATGTTTTTTGCTATACCTTTGCTTATAGTTGCCACAGGCGGTATGTACTCCGAGCGAAGCGGTGTTATCAATATAGCACTTGAGGGTATCATGGTGATAGGAGCTTTTTGCGGTATTTTCTTTATAAATATATTTCAAAAAAGCATGAGCGGTCAGGGACTTTTGCTGCTTGCAATACTGATAGCAGGTATAAGCGGAGGACTTTTTTCCTTACTTCATGCCTTTGCGGCTATTAACATGAAGGCGGATCAGACCATAAGCGGTACGGCACTTAATATGTTCGCCCCTGCCTTTGTAATATTTACAGCCAGAATGATACAAAAAATCCAGCAGGTACAATTTACGGATACCTTCCGTATAGATGCGGTACCCGTACTTTCTTCAATACCTGTAATAGGAGATATGTTTTTTAAGAAGGCATACATTACCACCTATATAGGGCTTTTGATGTTTGCATTTGCAGCCTTTGTGATAAAGTATACGAGGTTCGGACTCAGGCTTAGAGCCTGTGGAGAGCATCCGGGGGCTGCCGACTCTGTCGGAGTAAATGTATACAAGATAAGATATGCCGGAGTTGTGATCTCAGGTGTGTTGGCAGGTATAGGAGGACTGGTATTCGTAGTACCTACTTCCACGAACTTTAACGGTACGGTTGCAGGATACGGTTTCCTTGCACTTGCGGTACTGATATTCGGTCAATGGAGAAGCAATAAAATCTTCTTTGCAGCATTTTTCTTTGCGATTATGAAGACTCTTGCAAGTGCATATTCGTCCATACCGGTATTAAAAGATTTATCGATACCGAGTGAGTTTTATAAGATGTTCCCTTATATAGTTACTCTTATAGTACTGATGTTCTCTTCCAAGAGTTCACAGGCACCGAAGGCTGAGGGTATACCTTACGATAAGTCAAGCAGATAGGTAAGGTAAACCGGAATACTTTAAGAGTCTTAAAATAAGGTACACCTTAAGATAAATTAAACAGGTAGAGAAAGTGAATCAGAATAATTTAAAGGTCTTAAAACTAAGTTATACCTTAAGATAAATTAACAGACAGAGAAATTGAATCAGAATACTTTAAGACTCTTAAAACTAAGGGACAGCTTATGATAAGTCGAGCAGATAGGGGTAAATATTATGAGAATGTATGATTTGATCATGAAAAAAAGAAATGCTCTTAAACTTTCAAAAGAAGAGATAGATTATATTATATCAGGCTATGTGGCAGTTGATATACCGGATTATCAGATGGCAGCCTTTCTTATGGCAGTGTATTTTAGGGGCATGGACAAGGAAGAGACTGCGGCTATGACCTTGGCTGTGGCACATTCCGGTGATATGGTGGATCTGTCTTCCATAGAAGGAGTGAAGGTAGACAAGCACTCTACCGGCGGTGTAGGAGATAAGACCACCCTTATAGTCGCACCAATAGTTGCAGCCTGTGGCTGCAAGGTAGCAAAGATGTCAGGTAGGGGACTTGGGCATACCGGAGGTACGGTGGATAAGCTTGAGTCAATCCCTAATTTAAGAACCGCCTTTAGCAAGGAAGAGTTTTTTGATATTGTAAGAAAGACCGGAATAGCTGTAGTAGGGCAGTCCGGCAATCTGGCACCGGCTGATAAGAAACTTTACGCTCTTAGAGATGTAACCGCTACAGTCGATAACATTTCCCTCATAGCGGTATCAATTATGAGCAAAAAACTTGCAGCGGGCAGTGATTGCATAGTGCTTGATGTAAAGTGTGGCAGCGGAGCATTTATGAAAACACTTGACGATGCGATAAAACTTGCCGAGGAAATGGTTGATATAGGTGAACACGCAGGCAGGAAAACTTTGGCTGTAATTACCGACATGGATATACCGCTAGGCAACAATATAGGTAACAGCCTTGAGGTTATAGAGGCGGTTGAAGTGTTGAAAAATAAAGGACCGAAGGACCTTTTGGAAGTAAGCAAGGAGCTTGCGGCAAATATGCTGCACTTGGGGCTTGGTAAAGAATTAAAAGAGTGTTTTTCAATGGTGGAAGAGGCAATTAGCTTGGGTAAGGCACTTGATAAACTTATGGAAATGGTAGCTGCACAGGGCGGAGATACGGAAGTTATAAAAAATAGCGAAAAGTTTAAAAAGCCTAAGTTCAGCTTTGAACTAAAAAGTGATAGAAAAGGCTATATTTCCCATATGGATACCGAAACCATAGGAATAGCATCAAGCCTTTTGGGAGCCGGAAGAAAGACTAAGGAAGACAGTATAGACTATAGTGCAGGTATAAAACTTATTAAAAAAACCGGAGATTATGTAAATCCCTCAGATGTGCTTTGCATAATGTATGCGGATAATGAGGATTTATTTGCCGAGGCTGCGAAAAAGTTTTTATCGGGACTTGAATTCAGTGATGAAAAAGTAAATGTAGGACCGCTTGTACTGGCAAAGGTAAGTAAACAAGGAGTGGAAAGGTATTAACTTTTTTACACACATCAAAAATCCGCAGCATAGTATTTGATACGCTGACATCTTTTGATATACATGCTAAAAAAATACAGAGTTTTTGGTATAATTATTTTGCAAAAAATAGACCGATGTATAGTATCGTCAATATTTAGCCTTATTACTGCTTTGTCAATAGATTGTAACAAATACATAATAAAGGGAATGGAGATTTACTCTACTATTACAGATATTAATTAAATGTCAATAATACATTACGCCGGAGGTGTAATGTATATTAGTGTAAAATATTTTCATACTATTTATGCCACGATCCTGTGGCGGAATGGAGACTAAAAATGGATATTAAAAAGATATGTTCATATGTGGATCATACGATTCTTAAGGCTGATACAAGTCTAAAAGATATTGATAAATTATGCGAGGAGGCTATAAGGCTTAAGACCGCTTCCGTATGCATACCCCCACATTATATAAATTATGTGCATGATAAGTACGGCAAAGAGCTTGTTATCTGTACGGTAGTAGGCTTTCCTTTGGGATATGCCTGCAGCGAAGCAAAAAAAGCCGAGACAAAGAAGGCTTTGGAAGACGGTGCTTTGGAAATAGATATGGTAATAAATATCTGTGATGTGAAGAATAAAGACTATGATAAGGTTGAGGCTGAGATAAGGCAGTTAAAAGAGCTTGTAGGAGATAAGGTCTTAAAAGTTATAATAGAGTGCTGTTATCTTGATGAAGAAGAAAAAATCAAACTTTGCGAGATAGTAAGCAAGGCTAAGGCGGACTTTATAAAGACTTCAACAGGTTTTGGAAGTTCAGGTGCCAAAAAGGAAGATATAGAGCTTTTTAAAAAGCATATATCAAAGGATGTAAAGATAAAAGCAGCCGGAGGCATAAGAACCCTTGAAGATATGGAGGAGTTTATAAATTTAGGTTGTGAAAGAATAGGCAGTTCTTCTATAGGAAAATTATGCTAAAGTTCAGGCAGGTTATTCATCTTCATCAAAAAAACTAAAAAAGTTTAAATTCTATTTATAAATTAGACGAAGATGAATGCAGGCAGTAGCCTGATAGATATACATATATAATATACACCTGAAAGCAAGCTTTCATTTGGTATATTATACATGTATATCTA
>ERZ773059.1339-NODE-1339-length-12197-cov-9.310163_pt1 | contig 12197 bp, 10 predicted proteins | sample MGYA00580514_ERZ773059 | MGnify/ENA primary metagenome ERZ773059 (study PRJEB29015, sample SAMEA2737981) | human oral metagenome | biome: human oral; feature: human-associated habitat; material: dental | place: China | collected 2056 ...
AATGGGAGAAATTTTAAATGATGATGTTTTGGCGCATACTCCGATTCAATTTGAAGAGGGAGAACCGGAAATCTACGATTATGATGAGGATATAACTGAGAAATCACACGAAGAAGATCAGCAAGATGATATAGATGAAGATGTTCTTGGAAAAAGGGATTTCTCTGGTTTTTTAGCAACTTATATCAAAACATATAAGTTATATGAAAAGAGTAGTGAACAAGACTACTATTTATCAAAAGATTTTTATCTTACATTAAAAAACCCAATAGGAGAAAAAAGAAAAGTTCATTTCTCATCTATAAGTCGTGAAGTAATGACAAAGAAGTGGTATCATATGATGTATGAGTAATTATAAAAACCTTAAAAAAACAATATAAAATATTTTATTAAGTAACTTAATTCCTACAAAAAAATCATAATTAAAGTCTCCAATTTAATTTCTGAATAACCTTATTACCAAAGGAAGCAGCGTGTGCTACTTCCTTTGGTATTTTTTTATTATTGGAAAATTAGTAAATTAGGAAGTGGTGGAAATTAGTTGGAGAATCTCGGAAAGACTCAGACGGTTCGGACAAGTGGGATAAGCTGAGGAATGGAATAGGAGGATTCGGAAGAAAACGGAATTTTTCAGAAGGGAGCTGAGAGAAGTTTTGGTGAAAAAAGGGTGTTAAGAGGGTGAGGGTAGCTTATAGAGAGCTTATAGGAAGCTTATACGAATCTTGGACGATTGGTATAGAAAGGGTATATAAGTAGTTGACTCATAGTATAATACAACGATACAAAAAATGGTAAAAATAGGGTTTCGAGGCGAAAGAAAAAGAATCCTCTCCCCGTCCCTCTCCCAAGGAGAGGGGGTGTAGTGACAAGGGGCGAGTGACGGAAAAGGGAAGTAATGACGAGGGACGAATGATGAATGAAGAGGGACGGGGGTGACGAATGACAAAGGAACAATAGAAGGAAAATGAGGGTTTTATTTTTGTGAAAGGCAGGTCTATAAAAAATAAGGAGGGTTATAATAATATAAGGTGAGTTCGACGTAAGAAATATATAGTTAAACTTCCATTAATCAAATGAATAAACAGCTTCGCTGTTTTAAAGTCGCGCACTGATTACACGGAATACACGGATAGTCTTTCATTTGACAATTGACAATTGATAATTGACAAATGTGATGTGCACAGATTGGCAACTGCGTTGCTGGATTTACACGGATTATGATGCGAATATAATTATAATTCAGTATTTTGTTATATGGAACTGACGTTAATATACAGTAGATTTGGTTTTAGAAAAGTAACATTCTGTATATTATTTTTATTATTTTTTATATCTTTGCATTTTAAAAGTGATTTTATACGATGAAAAAACGCTTCTTACTACTCCTTCTATTCGGTTTAATGCTCTGTCTTACAAAAGTATGGGGGCAGACACACGTGTCGGGTAAAGTGATTGATGAAAACGGTAACCCCGTGGCTTATGCCAATGTGATTTTTGCAAAAACTACCATTGGAGCTTATACCGACGACCAAGGGCGGTTTTCTCTGTATTCGGAGAAAAGACAGAAGGATTTAGAAGTTTCACTTATAGGATACAACACTAGGAAAATACATTTAGACAAAGACAACACCAAGGATTTGGTAGTGGTATTGGTGGAAGGGGAATTGCTCGAAGAGGTAACAGTTGTAGCGAAACCTACTAAGGCACTTTCTAAAAAAGAGAACCCTGCCTATACCGTATTGCAAGGTATTTGGAAGAATAAAAAGAAGCGTGGACTACAAAACGCTACGGCGTATCAGTTTAAAAAACACAGTACAACGGAATTGGGGGTGAACAACCTCGATACCATCTTCTTAAAAAAGGCTTTAGGAAAGGAATATGACACCATCAGGCGTATTCTTTCTGAGAAGAAATACAAAGAGACCTTCTCTCTGCCAATGTATCTCACTGAAAAAATAGAAACGGTTTACGGCAACAATCAGTTGGGGAAAAAGCGAGTAGACATAGAAGCTGAACGTGCTCAAGGGATTGTGCAACAAGGATTTGGATTGGAACGTGTAAGTCAGTCGTTTGACGATTTTGATATTTACGACAATACTTATATGATACTGAACAAGCCCTTTGTGAGTCCGCTAGCAGAGTTTGGTTATGGCGTATATCTGTACGTGCTGAGCGATACAATTCAGAGAGACGACCGCTCGTTCTATCGCATCAACTTTTTTCCTCGTGATGACCAAGATTTAGCATTAGAGGGAAAGTTTGAAGTAGACACTAAGACCTATATAGTGAGTTCGATACAGATGCATACTACGGCTAAAACGAATATCAACTTAGTACGTGGACTTTCTTTTGAAAAATACTTTACCATTGCCAACGACAGTATTTACCTTCCTGAACACGAGATACAAGAAGGGGACTTTACGCTCCTGACAAAGAAAGACGAAGAAAAGGGATTGTATGTAAAGAACTACATCACTTTTTCGGATATTGTTCTCAACAAGCCTAAACCTGCTAATTTTTATGACGAGCAGGTGGTAAAGGTTGCGAAAAATCAGTTTTACAAAGACGATAGTTATTGGGACGCAAATACCTTAGGAGGAGCAGACCTCACTAAAACAAAAGTTCTGATTCGGGAAGTGGGGAGCAATAAACGCATCAAGATGATAGGTGATGTAACCGATATTGTGACGTCGGGCTATATTCCTATTGGCAATTATATGCAGTTTGGCAGGTTTTGGCAAACTTTCTCGAGCAACAACGTAGAGGGTTTACGGCTAAGAGCCGGCTTTCGTTCGTTCTTCTCTACCGATGACCGCTTCCGCACCTACGTATACGGAGCTTATGGAGTGAGAGACAAAGAGTTTAAATATGGTATCAGTGGTAAATATCTTATCTCTCACAGTCCGCGTATTACCTTTGGAGCAGGCTATCAGAACGACAATTTGCAGTTGGGTACCTTTGTGATGCACGACGATACCAAATTAGATTTTGAAAATACTACCAACTTTATCATTGCACGTGGTGAGAACTATTATCTTACTCGCAACAGAAAAGTACAAGGTGTTATTAACTATGATATTGTGCCTAACTTGCAGTTTTCGGTATTTGGTACTTACCAAAAACTTACTTCGGCAAGCGAAGAGAACTTCCTTATTGCCTACCGAAACCCCAAGACAGGCGAGGAAATTCACGAATACGACAATTTTTATACAGGGGCACAATTTACCTTTACCCCCAACAGAAAGGTATTTGGCTATGGGGTGGAACAGCGTTATGGCAAAAAGCTTTTCCCGATGTATACCCTTAAATACTCCAAAGGCGTAGACGGTGTATTAAACAGTAAGTTTGATTACGACAAAGTACAAACGATACTCTATAAACCAATTCCGCTTTTCGGGTACGGTATTTTTCACGCTACGGTGGAAGCAGGGAAGGTATTCGGTACAGCACCTCTGATAGCACTAACCCCTACTCCTGCAAACCAATCGTATTCATCAGCTCCTAACACTTTTGCGCTTTTAGATTACTACGATTTCATTACTGACACCTATATCAATGGATATTTTGAGCATCATTTTGATGGTTTCTTGTTCAACCGCATTCCTTTCTTGCAAAAAACGCGCTTTAAGAGTTTAATATTTGGACGATTTGCTTACGGAACACTTTCTGACAAGAACAAACAAGCTAATATTACCAATATTATATTCAATTCACCTGAAAAACTGTATTGGGAATACGGATTTGGGATTGAGAACATAGGGTTAGGAAACTTTCGCTTTATACGAGTAGATTTCGTATGGCGCAACGATTTCAATGATGTGAATGGGGTGCGTAATCCTAAGTTTGGTGTACGGATTGGGATAGTACCATCGTTTTAGGTAAAAGGTAAAAGATAAAAAGGAAAAGGGAAAGCGAGCGAGGGCTCACAGCTGGGTATGTGAGCAAAAGGCAAAAAGTAAAAAGTAAAATAGATACTTTCTAATGAAGCAACAAAATATAAACAACTTAGTTCAGTTAGGAGAACTACTTTCTAAAACCGAAGAATTCAACGATATATTTGATAAAGCAGAACAGCAGAACAGTTGGTTTACACGTGCTAATGTAATATTTGCCTTTAAATCGTGGAGTGAAGCCCTCAGTGAAAACAATGTACAACAATGGCTGTCACAATATCAATTACCACAAACTACTTCGCCTAAAAAAATATTGATTATAATGGCTGGTAATCTGCCTTTGGTAGGCTTTCACGATTTGTTGTGCGTATTGGTAGCAGGACATAAGGCAATAGTGAAGCTCTCCAGCGACGATGGCGTACTACTTCCCTACCTCATAACACAGATAAGGGCTTTTGCCCCTGAATGGGCAGAAGCGGTAGCTTTTACAGATGATAAAGTAACTGAATACGATGCCGTAATAGCTACGGGTAGCGATAATACCGCACGCTATTTTGAGTATTACTTTGGCAAGAAACCCCATATTATAAGGAAAAACCGCCATTCAGTAGCCGTACTTACAGGTGAAGAAACACCTGAGGAATTGCAGGATTTAGGCAAAGACATCTTTTTGTATTACGGCTTGGGTTGCCGAAATGTTTCTAAACTATTTGTACCTCAGGGTTATGATTTCGACCTATTATTTCAGGCTATCTACCCGTATAAAGACATTATTGAAGAACAAAAATACGCCAATAACTACGACTACAACAAAGCCGTTTACCTAATGAGCTTGTATAAACTACTCGAGAACGGTTTCTTACTGTTGAAAGAAGACGAACATTACGGTTCACCTATTGCGACTCTTTTCTATGAATATTACACCAATAAAGAAACCCTAAAAAAGAAATTAGCAACCGACAAAGAAAAGATACAATGTGTAGTAGGTCATAATTTTATAGATGGTGAAATACCCTTCGGGCAAACGCAGACTCCTAAACTATGGGATTACGCCGATGGTGTAAACACGCTTACGTTCTTACTAAATTTGTAACAACTAAATAAAAAGAATTGTTCACATAGAAAAAACACAGATTAACAACCTACTAACTATAAGACAGTTAAGAAATAATTTTAGCGTTTTTATAAAAAAAATGTTCAAAAATATTGCAGGTATAAAAAAAAGTAGTACTTTTGCCACCGCATTAAAGGAGAAGTAGTGCTTTAATGGTAGAATGGTCCGTTCGTCTAGGGGTTAGGACGCAAGGTTTTCATCCTTGTAACAGGGGTTCGATTCCCCTACGGACTACAAGCATATATTAAGTTTTTTGGATTAAACAATAATTTTCAAGGTCCGTTCGTCTAGGGGTTAGGACGCAAGGTTTTCATCCTTGTAACAGGGGTTCGATTCCCCTACGGACTACTAAATGCAACTATTAGAAGTATCTTCAAAGAAAAGGTACGGCGATAAAAATAAAACTAATAAAGGAAAATGGCAAACCATAAATCAGCATTAAAAAGAATTAGAAGAAACGAAGCAGCTCGTTTACGCAATCGTTATCAACACAAGACGGCTCGTAACGCCGTGAGAAAACTACGCGCTTTGGAAAATGTAGAAGAAGCCAAAGCTCTTTTCCCTAAAGTAGTTTCGATGATTGATAAACTTGCTAAGAGAAATATTATTCACGCTAATAAAGCGGCGAATTTAAAGAGCAGTTTAGCTAAACATATTAACAAGTTAGCTAAATAGTCATTTAGGTTTTAGATTTATCACTAATAGCCAGATTTATGTAAGTAAGTCTGGCTTTGGTGTTTTCAGTAATACAAGAGGTTATGAAGTACAGATTTTATATATTATTCAGTTTATTAACGTGTTTCATTTCGTGTAATGACGACAAAGAGACTAACAAAACAAGGCAAGTGCACAAAGTTAAATCAATTGACTTTGAGGAGTTCAAATTGATAGACCTTACCCCTAAAGCTCAAGAGGATATGAAGCATTGGAAGAGTTTTCAATCGCTGATGCAGGTGATTGTTTCGATGGCTCCTGCCAAAATTAAAAACACAGATGATTTAATGCTCTCAAACCCCGATAGTCTCTTGGTGTACAGTAGACTGTACCCTATCAACTCTAAAACTGAAAACATCAATAGCTTAGTAGAACGTGATTGGCGAGCTCCCGCAGAGGCTTCGAAAGACACTGTTTTTAGGTTTGAAAAGAAAAAGAACAATGAGGTAGCCTCTTTACAATGGAGTAGATTTTTGGTAGCAAATATTCCTTATACTTTTTCTGTAGTTTTAAAAAAAGTAAACTATCCAAAAGTAAACCTAAATTTCTCAGAGTCCAACAGCGATGAACTATCGGCAACCTTTGCATTAGATACACTTAACTCCTCGACAAGCAATGTAAAAAAGACCGCACTAGAAGACGATTGGAACAGATATCAGATTACTTTTTCACCTAAAAAATCAGCTCCTTACACTATAAGACTTTCCTTAGATGAGAATGCTAAAGAGAATGACAATGTAATTCTGTATCGTTCTGTTTTAGAACTTCCTGCTAAATACTTTCACAAAGTAGGACAGTATTCGGACAAGATTGTGGGGGAACATTCGGAAGTAGAGAGTTCTTATTATTCAGTATTCTTTTGGTTGGTGCAGATAGAAGATGCTTTACGGGAATTACTCAGCGATGACGCTACCTTCCCTGAAAAGATAAATGTTCCTACTGTGAAAGCACGTCTTAGACTTTTCCAAACACAGATAAAAGCTTTAGCTGACAATGTAAAGAACAATCCAGATTTTAAAGAAGAAGAGCTTAAAAGCAATATTTCGCTATTAGGACAAACGTTTAACAGTGTGATTGCGCGTATCAATAACATCTACGGAAACGACTTAGAAGAACGAATGAAGTTTATTGGTACACAAGACACAGATAGCATACTAAAGAAAGACGTGAAGAAATTTGAGTAATAGTTAAATATTAAAAATAGGAAAAATACTGTAATCCGAGATTTAGTGTTGCTGACCTTAGTAACAAAAATACTTATAAAATCTTGTAAAGATTATGTGAATTACGTATTTTTGTAAGTCGTGATAATTAGTATTCTAATAACTTAAATAATAGTTTATGATTGTTTTATTATTTTTAAATGCTTTTGCATCATTAATAAGCATAATCTCTTCTATATTAGTTCTTTTCTATCCTCAATGGATGAGTAAATCGCAAGAGGTTAGTATAGGGGAAAGATTTTTCACTCAGATGTATGCTGCGCGAGCTGTCCCTTTTGGTTTGATTGTTGCTATAGTACCATTCATAACTAATATTGATAATACAGTAGTTAAAATAATTTTATCAACTGCAATGACAATACAAATAATAGATGCTATCATAGGTTTTAAGAGAAAAGAATTACCAATGATTATAGGACCTTCAATTGCTGCAACAATACACGGATTAACTGCTTGGTACATTTAAACAATATAAAAAAAATGAAATTTATAATCACTATGAGTACACTGATATTATGTACTGTAACTGTGCAAGCACAGACCTTAGCTGAGCGTATCAACGCTGGCAACGTAACCCTTGTGGATGTGCGTACTCCAAAAGAATATGCCGCGGGGACTGCTGAAGGAGCCATTAATATTCCTTTGGAAGAGATGGGTGCCCGATGGCAAGAACTAAAAGGGAAAGAGAATATTGTTCTCTTTTGCCGTCGTGGTATACGCGCTGGCAAAGCACAGGACATTCTTAAAATGCACAACATTACAGCTGTGAATGGCAAAACAGTAGAACACGTAAAGTCGTTACAGAAAGTAAACTTAGCCGATAAGCTCACTTTTAAGACTGATAAACCTACTACTTATTTTGTAAAAGACGGCAAGAATGTGAGACAAGTAGCCATAGCTTTAGGTGAAGGAGGAGTGCTGAAAAAACACACTACCAGTATCCCTGCAACTCTTATTATGGTGAAAGGAACTGTACGTTTTCTTATCAATGGAGAAGAAATTGTGCTCAAAGACCTCGATACCTATCAAATACCCGTAGATGTAGAACACGAAGTGATAGGAGTAGAGAAAGAAAATGTATTTATAGTTACGAAGGGAAATTAATCAATTAGCTATTTACAAGATATTAGCTATTTACAAGATATATAACTTTGCCAAAGCTCGTAGCACGAGAGACTATCAGAGCTTTGGCAAAGTTTTTTATTACTTTTTAGTTAAAAAGCAAGGTTATCAATCAATCTTACTCCCCCGGCGTGTACTACTATAAAAGCACGGTAGTCTTTACCTGCTTCTTTTTTGGTAATAGGTTGCAAAGTATACGCATCGGTAATGGTAAAATACTCTAAGGTGAAGTCGGGCTGTTGAGTAAAGACTCCTTTTACCCAGGCTTCTACTTCGGCAGGGCTATGAGTAGCAAAACGTTCTTTGGCAGCGAGTAGAGTGCTGTAAATAATGGTAGCACGCTGTTTCATTGGCTCGCTGAGGAGAGCATTGCGAGAGCTGAGAGCCAAACCATCGGCATTGCGCACGATTGGGCAAGGAACAATGGTTACTGGCAAGCCCTTTTGTCGCACCATTTGCTGAATAATAAGCAGTTGTTGGTAATCTTTTTCACCAAAATAAGCTCTATCGGGCATTACAATCTCAAAAAGTTTTTTAACAATCGTGCCTACACCATCGAAATGACCAGGGCGAGAAGTACCTTCCATCACTTTGTCTAATCCTGCAAAGTCAAAAGGTTCAGCGACTACTTCTTCGCCATAAATATCGGCTACGGTAGGGGCAAAAATGAATATCTCTTTACTGAACTGAGCAATCTTCTGAGCATCGGCTTCTAAGGTACGCGGGTATTTCTGCAAATCGGTAGGATTGTTAAACTGCGTAGGGTTCACAAAAATGCTCACTACCACTATATCATTCTCTTGTTTAGCTTTTTTTACGAGTGATAAATGTCCGTCGTGTAAAGCGCCCATAGTGGGCACTAAACCAATCGTTTTTCCTTGATTTTTAAGGGTTTCCAATAGGTTATGGAGTTCCTTTTGGTGTGTGTAAATCATCGGTATCAAATCTTTTTTGGGTGCAAACTTATATAAAATTATGGATATGTGCATAATTTTTTGTACTTTTGTGCCTTCTAAGAGCTAATTAAAATAACTAATTACTTTTTATGAAAGATAAAAAAGTACTCTACGTATCGTCGGAAGTGTTGCCTTATTCGCCCTATAGTGAGTTGGCAAAGATGTCATTTGAAGCCCCGAGAATGGTGAATAACAATGGAGGGCAGATACGTATTTTTATGCCCAAGTTTGGTAATATCAATGAGCGACGCCATCAGTTGCACGAGGTGATACGCCTTTCGGGGATGAATATTATTATCAATGATATTGATGTACCTCTGATTATTAAAGTAGCTTCTATTCCTAAGGAGCGCATACAGGTTTATTTTATTGACAACGATGAATATTTCAGGCGCACTGGCACACTCTTTGATGGGGAAAACAATATGTACCCAGACAACGATGAGCGTTGTATTTTCTTTGCTAAAGGTATTGTAGAAACTGTTAAAAAGCTCAATTGGTTACCCGATATTATTCATATACACGGTTGGGCATCGGCTTTGTTGCCTCTTTACTTGCGCACCTATTACAAAGATGAACCTATCTTTTCAGAAAGTAAGATTGTTACCTCAGTATTCGATAGCGATTATGAGGGGGCTTTGGACAGTACGCTTATCAATAAAGTGGCTTTTGATGGTATTAGCAAAAAGACGGTAGACCCGCTAAAAAATCCTACTTATTACAATTTGATGCGTGTCGCTATCAAGTATTCGGATGGAGTTGTAGTGGTGAGTGAAGATATGCCTGAGGATTTCCAAACCTACCTAAAAAATCTAAGAAAGCCTGTGCTTTACAACAGCGATAAAGAAACTTTCCAAGATTCTTACCGCGAATTTTACACTAAAATATTAAAGAAATAACAAACGAATGAATAACATACAGAAGATTTTATTTTTTGCTACTATAGTAACACTTTTCAGTGCTTGCTCAAGTAATGATTTCAACGAGATAGATGGTGGACTGCTAAAAAATCCTAACTTTGACACTAATGTATTTACAGCTACTATTCAGGTAAGCCAAATAAAAGAAAGTGCGGTACAAACCAACGGTTTAGGAGGTTATTTGTTAGGGGAGTATAGCCAAGCTCCCTTTGGTACCAAATCGGCTACCATAGTGGCACAAGTAACATTGCCAGCTGTTAATCCTACTTTTGGGACTAAAACACAAGCCTCTGAAAACAGTGAGAACAAATCGGAAAACGAAACCGTTACAGAAGCGTATCTATACATTCCTTTCTTTAATCCGAATAGTTCTAATAGCAACGCTTCTTACTCTCAAAATGGAGAATATACGTTAGATTCTATCTATGGAAATAGAGATGCGAGCTTTCAAGTGAATGTGAGAGAACTGAACTATTTTTTAAGTGATATTGATACGGATCTCAATGCTAAAGTATATTATTCAAACGACACTAATATTACAAGTAATTTAGGTGCTTCTATTGTGTCTAACACTACTAGTACTTACACTATCAGTAATAAAGCTATTACTCGCTATCAGTTTAATAACCCACAAACAAGTGAAGATGAGAGTAAAAAAGTACAAGATGTATTAGCACCAGGGTTGCGTATTCCACTAAGCACAAATTTCTTCCAAACAAAAATTATCAACAAGGAAGGTAGTAGCGAACTTGCTAACACTAATGAATTTAAAAAATATTTTAAAGGGATTAGCGTCAGTGCTTTTAACTTTTCGAAAGATTTAATGATGCTCCTAAATATGGCAAATGCAAAAATAGAGATTGTATATAGCTATGAAACTTCAGGAACTAATTCTACAACTACAGAAACACGTAAAAATCGTTATGAACTTTCATTGAATGGCATTACAGTAAACTTATTTAACAATTCAGGAGAGAGTTTGACTGATAGCAGTAAAATATACCTCAGCGGAGCCTTAGGACAAACGGCTTCGATTACTATCTCAAATACAGATATTGCCAATATTAAGTCGCAAAAACTAATGGTAACCGATGCGAGTTTATTGTTATATGTGGATAATTCAGTAAGCTATACAAAAGAGCCTGAACGCCTCTTTATCTATAACACCCAAACAGGAGCTGTACTTGTAGATTATCAGTACGACCCAACATCAAATGCTGATTCGTCTACTTATTCATATCTCTATCATCTAGGAAAATTGCAAAAAGAAAACGGAAAAGGAGCTTTTTACCAATTGAGGATTACCAATCATATTTTAAATCTGGTTAATGAAATAGGGACAAATGTACCTTTAGGAATAGTAGTAGCTTCTAATATAAAAAACACTAACTCAGGAGCATATTTGAGAGACACTAATACAAAAGGCAAAATACTATCTTCAGCAGTGGTTACTCCTTTGGGTACTGTTATAAAAGATGTAAAATTGCGTATCAGCTACACTCAACCTAAATAGTGATGGATTTAAGAGATCAGTTAAAATCACTTTTCCCTGACCATATAGAAGAGGAGATTTCTCAAGAAGCTCCTTCTAATATTTGGTTGCAGGATGAACCTTTACTATGCAAATACGAAAAACGCAAAGGAAAACCCGTAACCGTAATTGAGGGCTATAATGGCGCAGAAGCCGATTTTAAGATTTTGGCTAAAGAACTTAAAACGTACCTTGGCGTAGGGGGAACTGTGAAAAACGATACTATCCTCATACAAGGTGATTACCGCGACACTATTATGCAACTTCTCAAAGAAAAAGGGTTTAAGGTGAAGCGCATAGGCGGTTGAAAACAATTGACAATTCATAATTAACAATTAAGTAATATGAAATTATTAGAAGGAAAAACAGCTATTATCACTGGTGCTAGTAGAGGCATCGGGCGTGGTATAGCCAAAGTATTTGCATCCCACGGGGCAAACATTGCTTTTTCGTACAGTTCATCAGTGGATGCTGCAATAGCATTAGAGAAAGAATTAGCTACAAAAGGTGTGAAAGTAAAAGGCTACCAAAGCGATGCTTCTAACTTCGCACAGTCGCAAGAATTTGTAGATGCCGTAGTAGCCGAATTTGGCACAGTTGATATTCTAGTAAACAACGCAGGTATCACTAAAGACAACCTACTGATGCGCATTAGTGAAGAAGATTTTGATAAGGTAATAGAAGTAAATCTCAAATCAGTGTTTAATATGACCAAAGCGGTACA
>ERZ773059.1340-NODE-1340-length-12196-cov-14.563792_pt1 | contig 12196 bp, 9 predicted proteins | sample MGYA00580514_ERZ773059 | MGnify/ENA primary metagenome ERZ773059 (study PRJEB29015, sample SAMEA2737981) | human oral metagenome | biome: human oral; feature: human-associated habitat; material: dental | place: China | collected 2056 ...
TCCGAGGATTTAAAAACTTGGTAAATAACAACCAAGAATAATACCCATATGTGTCTTTGTGAGAATTTCTTTGTTTCTCTTTTCAGATAATCAAATCTTATAAATGCTATAAATGCTGGACATAAGAGAAAGATAAGCGCAACAAGAGCACTATCATCAGTTACTGTTTCGGTTACACATACAATGTTTGCTGATATAATGTTATTGATAAATTTCCAAAACACAGTTAGTATCACAAGAATACAAACCATAAGCTTGTATTCAGACAATATTGCTTCTTTTATGTCTTTCTTTAACTCTTGAAACATCTATAAACCTCCTTAAAAGAGTCTTATTTACTTATTTTCATTAATGCAAGTATCGTATTGCATCTCCATTTATAATGGATTAAATGTATGAAGTCGTTTTGACTTTTAATATTTCTATAAATTGAGAGGAATTTGTTGTCTTTGTGCTACTAAACCAAGATAAAAACCCTGCTCATGTACGAAGTACTGAACAAAGATACGACAAAATTTGAATTTTCTTCCCTAATTGATAGTGGTAAAGCATTGCTATGGCTCAAAAAAGCAACCTGGCGGAAGTTATTCAATGTATTCTTTACTTTTTGAGAACAGGCTGTCAAGGCCCGATTACTTCTGCGTTTCCATGATGCCGTCTTGGTTGGCCGTGAGCTGCATGCCCTGCAACCGTTCGCGTTGGCGGTTGTAAGCCTATGGGTTCTCCGTGCCGTTGCCCATGTACATGTATGCGGTGCAATTGTTTTGTCTGGTTTTTGGTAAGAGTTTTAACATAATAAGTGTCCTTTCTGTCCACCAACCGCTCTCCTTGCCGCAAAAAATCGATTCTCGCGAAGGTTTGTTTTGATGCCAAAAGGGGGTAGTTGTACATGTGGGTAAAATGAATTTTTATTTAAACAGACCGCCACTAACACTCGTTATTGGGCTATTTGCAGCAAAATGTAGTGCGTTTTGGTGCTAAACGCGGTGCAATATGCCGCTAAACGCAGTGCGTTTTGATGCTAAATGGAGTGCGTTTTGGTGCTAAACGTAAGGTATTTTGGTGCTAAATGCAAGGCAAAATGGTGCTAAATGCGCGGCGAAAAGCATAAATATCCATAGCAAATGGTATAAACAAAACCCTTTCGAGCTATGAAACACATGGCTGAGAGGGGCGAAATAGTCGTTAAAAAGTGGGATTTTAGGGGCTAAAAGGAGATAATTAGGCTTGAAAAAATACGAGGTGGCGACCAAACTAGAAAGGCTAAATGGTGCAAAATGCAGGTCTTATTTTTAAAAATAGACAAAGCGTAAGGCATGAAAAGCAAGAAATAGTGGCTATTTACCTACTTTATAACCTTATTTTTTGCTAGAACGGAGTGAATTTTAGAACAGTATTGTAAAATAAAATATAGCGATTTAAGATTTTGAATTGAAGAGTTTGTAAGTCTGTAAGTTGATGTATTCGGGAGTTGTTGGGTCTTCGTGAGTTTATAGGCCAGTGAGTTTATTTTTTCCTGAACTTCGTATATGACAGGAGTGTTTATCTTGTGTTGGCATCACAAAGATAACAACCCCCTCTACATTTGTAAAGATTAAAAGTCAAAACTGATTGATAGAGTAACATCTTGTCGCTAGTAACTTGCAAAATGACCTATACACCCTTGTTTTTTTGCAAACAAAACCAAAATGAACGCCTTGGCATTGTCCAACAACGGACTGCGCATCGGGGTACGCCATAATTAGGCATGTATATACCTATGTTTGGGTATTGTTTCATTCGTTAACAATTATTACCTTTGCAGGCATATTCAGGTTAGTTGTATTCAATAAGCATCGTATTCATTATATTATAGATGAAGCAAATCCATTTATTCTTTCTCGTACTCCTCGGCTTGCTGCTGAGCGCACATTTGGGCATCGGCGCACAGCGGGTAGACGACATAACGCGGTGTGCCGTAAACATTACGGTGACAGAAAAGGGAACGAAAGAACCCATCGTGATGGCTACCTGCGCCCTTGTTCCGCTGGAAGCGCGAACCGTAACCAATGCCGATGGTAAGGCGCAGCTGCGCAATGTGCCGCGCGGAAACTACACGCTCGTGGTTAGTTACGTGGGGTATGAGGAATACCGAACAACCATTACAGCCGACAAAGACCTCGATTTGGCTGTGCAACTTACGCCCACTTCGCTGGCCTTACGCGAAGTGGTGGTGACGGCAACCAAGAACGATGCCGACCCTTCTTCCACTTATCGCGTGGGCAGGCAGGCCATAGACCACCTGCAAGCCACCTCGCTGGCCGACCTGATGCAGCTTATCCCAGGGCAAACGATGGGCAATGCCGACCTTACCACGGCACAGAACATACAGCTTCGCACCTTAGTGAACAACAACACCAGTGCATTTGGAGCCAGTGTGGTGCTCGACGGCATGCCCATGTCTAACAATGCCACCCTCACCCAAGGCGGATTTTCGGCCACACAGTTTGTGGGAACCGACCTTCGACAAGTGTCGGCCGACAACATCGACCGCGTTGAGGTGGTTAGCGGAATACCCTCGGCCGAGTATGGCGACCTTACTAGCGGTCTTGTTGTGGTGCATTCTAAGGTAGGTGTAACGCCGTGGCAGGCTCGGGTAAAGGTTAATCCCGCCTTGCAAAACTACTCTTTGGGCAAAGGCTTTGGCCTTGGCCGGGCAGGCGTGATAAACTTCAACGGCGACTACGCCCAGACATGGAGCGACCCGCGCATGAAGACACGTTCGTATAACCGATATTCCTTCGCACTTGGCTATGGCTACGACATATCCAAACGTTGGCACACCGACACGAAGCTACGTGTGATGTACATGAAAGATTGGTCGGGCAAAGACCCCGATGCCATCGACGACGGCAGCATGTATAAAAGCACTAACTTTACCCTTAGTATCAACCACAACGGCCGTCTGTCGCTCGACAAATGGCTGGCACGCACCCTTTCGTACACGCTGGGGCTGAACCTGGGCCGTTCGGATACCCGCAATACAGGTTTCGTTAGATCCCCTTCGGGGCTCATCCCCGTGATAACGGCCAGGCAAACAGGCTACCATAGTGTGTCGTGGCTCACCTCATCGTATCTGGCAACGGGCATAACCGAAGGCCGCCCCTTGGGCATCTTCGCCAAGATAAACGATGCCTTCTACCTTAAACTGGGCAAAACGCACCAAAGCTTTAAGCTGGGCGCAGACTATCGCTACGACAACAATAGCGGCGCAGGCTATTACAACGAGGACGATGCGCGGCCCTATCGCCCCAATTCCAATGGTAGGCCGCGCCCGTTTAACGATGTTCCCGCCCTGCATCAGTTCTCGGCCTATGCCGAAGACAACCTGCTTTGGAGCATTAACCGCGTAAATCGCCTGCGCATACAGTTGGGGTTGCGCTTTACATCCGTGCAACCATTCTCCGATTTGGCCACAACGGCACTCTCGCCACGGCTCAATATCTCGCTTAGTGTTGCCCGTTGGCTCGACATCCGTGCCGGCATAGGCCTAAGTTCCAAAGCTCCGGGCTTGGATTATCTCTATCCCGATAAGAAATACGACGACCGCGTGGCCGTTAACTACATGCCCCAAACCGACCCCGCCGCCCAGTTGCTTGCCTACCACACCGAGGTTTACGATGTAAAACGTTCGCTTGGACTGCGAAATGCCACAACAACCAAGGTAGAACTAGGCCTCGATTTCAAACTGCCAAACAATAAGCGGCTAAGCCTTTTGGCTTATCGCGACCGCACACCCAGCGGCTTTGGCAACCTTACCGAGTACTACACCTATCGTTCTAACGTATATACGGCCGCTCAGGGACTGAACATCAGCCCAGGAACAGCCACCACGATAGACTATGACAACCCCCTGCGCAGCGACTTGGTGTTTATGACCACAGGCAAGGTGGGCAACACCAACACCACCGTTAACAAAGGGATAGAAATGAACTTCGACTTTGGCGAGATTGCCGCCTTACACACGTCATTCGTCCTTAGCGGCGCTTACAGCGAAACCAAGACGTGGAGCACCGACCTCAACGCTTCTTCGGTGCGCCCCTCGCTCTTACCCGCTGCCTACACCGCTTATGGGCTTACACCCTTTAAGGTGGTTTATCCCCTCGCAACCGACAACGACACGTATCGCCGCTTTTCAAATGCCTTGCAGATAATAACCCATATACCTGCGCTCAGAATGGTGGCATCGTTCACCGCTCAAGCCATTTGGTACAACTACAACATGAGCTATGAGGGCGAGAAAAAGCCCATCGGCTACATCACTACCGACCTTGCTTACCACCAGATAACGCCCGACATGATGGGCGGATACCTAGATATGCAGGGCAATTATCACGAAACGAAACCTGCAGGCACGCCTTCTGTGGCCGTTGCCGACCTGCGCACCGACCTTGGTAAGAGCGTGCCAACGAAGACACCCATAACATGGAACATGTCGGGAAGGCTAACCAAAGAGCTAGGCAACGTTGGCGGTTTGTCGCTCTATGTCAACAACATGCTTTTCTACGAGCCTTTCTTGCGCAGCAATGTGTCGGCAACGCTCACCCAGCGCAATACCGGCAACTTTACGTATGGCGTGGAATTATACCTCAACTTATAAGCAAATGATGAAACCTAAAATAGCTCCAGCACTTTTGTGTATGCTCCTTTTCGTCCTCGCGGCTTGCGTGGACTATGACGATGCGGTTGCACCCGTAACGCTGAACGTAACCGTGGAGCGGCCAGCCAGTTTCACCCAAGGAGCCGACTTGGCCGGAAAAGCCGTTACGCTAACTCTTAACGGCAACCAACAAACCGCCCTGACCGATGCCCAAGGCAAGGCCTCGTTTGTGGGAATAGCCCCCGATGTCTACACCATTTCTACCTCGTGGCAGGTTAGTGCGGCAGAATATGCGGCCTTTACGGGCGACGATGTGGCCACCGATGGTGCCTCGGTAACGGGCAGTGTCAATGCGCAAGTGGTATCGGCAGATGCCTCGCTCACCCTGCCCACCCACGTGGCGGTAAACAGAAGTGTGGTTATCGGCAAGGTGTATTATGCAGGTAGTAAGGACATGAACAACAAAAATTACCTTGCTGGCCGTTATATCGAACTCTTCAACCAATCCGATTCGGTTGTAGATGTGGCCGGCATGTACGTTGCCCTCTTAGAAAGCGAGAGCACGCCAGCCTATACCTTGGCCAATCTTCACGAAAAGTTTGCCGACTCGGTGGTGCTGGCCAAACAGATTTTCCGCATTCCTGCCGACAAACCATACCAGGTTCTGCCAGGCGAAACGGTGCTGTTGGCGAACAGCGCAGTGGACCATGTGACGAGTGCTCCGCAAGAAAACAACCTTACCACGGCCAACTTCGAGGCCAAAGACGCAACAGGGCGCACGCGAAACAATCCCGACGTGCCGGCCCTAACCCTCGTTTATTCGGCCTACGCCAGCATCTCGCAGATGAATTTGTCGCAAGGCGGCCCATGTGGCGTTGCGCTTTTCCGCACCGCCGAAGACGTTTCGGCTTGGGGAAAGATCTATGCTTACGGCAAAATGAAAGGAACGGAGTTTGTTAAGATACCCGTGCGATACATAACCGATGCCGTAGACATCCTTAAACGCGGCAATCAAGGGGTGGACATTAACACAAAACGCCTATACCCGAACCTCGATGCGGGCTACACCAACATTAAAAGTGCCAGTGGATATACGGGCGAATTGGTGGTGCGAAAGGTGGCGCGCAGGGTAGGGCAACGACTTATCTTGCAAGACACCAACAACAGCAGCAACGATTTTCATGTATCAACAACGCTTAAAATACGCCAATATGAAGAATAAGATAGCAAGTATAGCAGTGGCGTTAACATTTTGCTTGCCCACAATGGCGCAGAACGCCACCACCGAAGCGGCCTATCGCCACAACGACTTGGTGCAGATTTGGCGTAACACGGGCTTTGCGGCAGGACTGACACTCGACTCCATGCGCAACCGTGGGTTTACTTCTATGGGCTATTCGCTGCAACAGGGCGACTATCATCGCGTGCAAGAGGGCAGTGCGCAACGTTCGATTAACTTCTATACCGAACGCTATCAGCGCATTGGCAAATGGATTTACGGCTATGGTAGCGTGAATTTCGATACGGGAAACGAGCGCGAACGCGCTTGGAGCGATGTGTACCGCACGTACAACAGCAACCCTTACTTATCGGGCAGTGCCGTTCCTGGTAGGTACGACTTTCAAAACATCAACCTTCGGGCCATGCTTTCCACCTTGGCTTTGGGACACCTGCGTTATGGCTTAGCCTTCGAGTACGGACTAGGCGACCTCAGTAGACAACGCGATCCGCGGTCGCGCAGTCAGTTGTTAGACTATTCTCTCACGCCTTCCGTGGCCTACACATTCGGCCGTAACACGCTTGCCGCCGCCCTTACTTATCATCGCCGCAAGGAGAAAATACCCAATGTCAGCACCGTGCAAACCGATGCCACGCTGCAATACTTCACCCTAACGGGTATGGAACACGCCATCGGCACGCAGGGTGGGTACAATGGTTACCTGCGACAATGGGTGAACCACGAGCTGGGAGCGCAACTAGCCTATGCTTACCGTTCAACCGCGATGCACTCGCTCATAGCTCTTGGCATGGCGCGAGCCACCGAATACGTTTACGGAAACATCAAATTTCAGCCTGGTAGGTATTATACCTATCGCTATTGGGTCAATGCGCAGAACCGCATCTACACAGGGCGAACTGTCCATAGCATAGATGCCTCGGCGCAGTATGTACAGGCTTACGCCGATGAATATCGCCAACAGCTATCCATCGAGAAAGACCCTAGTACGGGTATTGCATCTTCGCACTACAATACCATCCTTACCTATAAGAAGCGTTACCAAGTAAATATGCTGAACCTTGCTGCCCACTATCGCGCCAACTTTACCGATGGGCGAGGGCGTATGCTGTACTATTGGGGGGTTGAGGCCAGCATGCAGAACGTGCGTAACCGCCATATCGTGCCTTTTTCGCAACTTCGTTATCGCTCGGCCGATGTGAAATTGGAAGCTGGGCGTGCGCTCTTGCCCAACAAACACCTTTGGGTGGATGCCTATTGGGGTGCACACTTCTCTACGCTTGCCGACCTTGTGTTGTCCAATGCCGATGCTCCCTATGCCCAACAGGTGCTTTTGCCCGACATGGATTACTATCGTGCCAATGCCTATCGCGGTGGGGTGAGCCTTAAATATTCCTTTCCGCTCACCATAAAGAAGACTCGCGCCACATGGTTTGTGCGCGGTTTCTACGACCATTGGCAAACCAACGACCGGCTTCACCGCAATGTTTTCGGGCTTTCGGTTGGATTGTTTAACTGATGTGCAAACAACGGATGGAGAGAAACATGATGCTCGTTACTGCCACAGAAGGTTTAATTGCCAATCGTGTGGGAAGCCCATTGTTGAAACATCAATGTGGGGATATTTTACGAGTAGAGCTTTGAAACGATTAGCAAAGGTGTTTTGGGGATTAACGGTTTGTAAGAAGTATAAAATGAAGGAAAGCATGTAGTAAACCTTCTTTGTGTCACTTGGAATAGCAATGAAAGATAGTTTGGTGTGCCTTGGTATCATGGCGTTAATGCTAAGCTTGCGATTCCATAATGGACTATGGTGTGCACATATGTTGCGAATGTACACGATTGCATGTAGCCATGATTGCATAATGGTGTCGGATAAGCCATAGAACCTTGCAAACTTTCTGCGTGCTTGGCTAGGGTTAAGATTCCGATACATCATGGAGAGCGTGCCAAACGAGCTTATTTCAAATACCATCCAGCTTGGAGGGAACAGATTAGAATAATCACGTTGGAAGGTAACTATGGCTTCATCGTCACTTCGATGGAACTCATCGGCCAGGTTTCTCAATAAAGTAGAATGGCGTTCCCTGTCTCGGAAGTTTACAGGGCTTTGAAACCGATATATGCCGAATGCAGTTCCCATTGTCAATGAGAGTTGCGTACGGACAGATACTTCTATCTTTTCCAATTCAGAGCAGACCATTTTCCTTAGTTCTGCATCAAACTTATAGGTATTGTATGCCTCTTCGAAGGTGGAGCCAGCCTTGAAATTTCGGCTATTGCACACTCTGAGGGGTTTAAGGTAGCTTTTCATCCTAAACAAGCTGATGTGTTGTAATAGATGTTCAGCTCGTTTTTCATCCAAGAAAGATAATCCCTTGGATTTTAATAGTCGAATTTGTTCTTCAACTGGAATTTGTGGTTGGTTATAGGTTTGTGTAGACATGGGCAGAAAAAAAGACTTAGCCTGAGCGCGCTGTTCTTGTGGGAAGCGGGGTAAGTATGTTGTTGCAAACTTACTAACTTTTCTTTGAATGCGCAAACTTTAAGGAGATATTTTTGCTTTTTGGCGTAGAAATCGCTTGTTAAACTTTATTCGTACCTTGCCATCGCCCCTTCTTTTTCTCTCACGCGCGCGTTTTATTAAATAGGTGTGACCCATTTCGGGGCGTGCGTACCTTCGCGGTGTTATCCCTATCAGCCCCTCATCCCGATGCCACTTGTTTGCATTCACCCTGCATTTTTTATACAAAAAAGCATGGTGTGGTGGAAATAAAGATGTAACTTTGTGCATATAAAACCTAAAAGTGTTTTCAGAATAGAAACGAACCGCATGCCGTGGGCATGGCTATAAACCTATATACGACACGAAAGATATGATGACATTGATTGTAGTAAGCGGCTCGCGACACACCGATTGGGTGTTTGTTGAGGATGGAAAGATTGTGGAAAAGGCACGAACAGAGGGCCTTAACCCCTATTTTCAGACGCGAAAGGAGATTAGTCGAAGTGTAAGACTGGGCTTGCCTGAGGAGTATTTTCACCGGAAACTGCAAAAGATTTATTATTATGGAGCGGGATGCAGCAACGAATCGAAGAAGAAAGTGGTGAGTACGTCTATCATTTCGCAGTTTAAGACGCCCACTTTCGTTGAGAGCGACTTGCTGGCAGCGGCTCGCGGCATGTGTCTAGACAAGCCCGGCATTGCTTGCATACTCGATACGGGTAGCAATTCGTGTTTTTATAATGGCGAAGACATCGAGAAAAACGTGCATCCTGGCGGGTTCATACTGGGCGATGAGGGCAGCGGGTCGGCTATGGGAAAGGCTTTTCTGTCGGATGTTCTTAAACGATTGGCACCCGAAGAGCTGGTGGTCGACTTCCTTTATAAGAACAATACCACGCCATCCGAGATGATGGAAAAGGTGTATAACGAACCCTTGCCGCACTATTATCTGGCCACGGTGAGCAACTTCTTGGCCGAACGGCCCAGCCATCCCTACGTACGCGACCTCGTTTCCGAGAGTTTCCGCAGTTTCATACGCCGCAACTTGATACAATACGACTTCCAGTCGCAACCCGTTTACTTCATGGGTAAGGTGGCCACAACGTGGGAACACCTGCTACGCGAGGTTTGTGCCGAGTTTAATTTCGTGCCTGCTCGTATCGAAACAGACATTATTCCTGGGTTGGTTAGCTACCACAACAGGCGAGGGAACCAGTGACACGCAGGCTAAAAAACAATAACACGCAGGCACAGCAGAGTGCACACGCGCCGAAGTCGTCTTGACTTTTAGTCTTTCTATAAACAGAGAGGAGTGTTTGTCTTGGTTTTTGCATCACAAAGATAATAGACTCCTCGCAATTTATAGAAATACTAAAGGTCAAGACGGCTTCTTATATAAATGTTAAAAGTCAAGACGGCTTCATAGTCTGATTATCGAGTTGAACAAGCATAATAAAGCAATTCTTGATAAAAACAAGGACGTGGCATTTGAAGAAAACAAAGTGTTACCTATCATTACCAATCAAAAGATGAACGATTATCTTAAAGAATTAGCTGAACTGGCAGGTATTGACGGGCCAGTACGTCAAACTTGTTATAGAGGTAATGAGCGCATTGACGAAGTTACACCTAAATATGCCTTGCTTGGCCACACACGCTGGTAGCAGAACGTTTATCTGTAATGTACTTGCGTTGGGTATTCCTCCGCAAGTAGTTATGAAATGGACAGGGCATAGCGATTACAGGGCTATGAAACCTTGCATAGGTGTTGCAGACAATATTAAGGCAAATGTAATGAGTAAATTTAATCTGTTATAATACCGAAACAATATGAGCCAAGAAGTAAATAAAGCAGAGAAACAAGATTTATCTCTCATTGTTCGAGCCATCGGTTCTGACCTTGAGCATACGCAAGTACGCATGATATCCTCTGCAAATGCAGATATGCTTTTCCACTATTGGAAAGTTGGGCATTTTATTCTCTACCTCCAAAAGAAAGAAGGTTGGGGAAGCAAAGTCATAGATAATCTTTCCAAGGCGATACGTTCTAGATACCCTGATAAGAAAGGTTATTCCACTCGTAACCTTATCTATATGTGCCAATTCGCCAAAACCTATCCTATGGAGATTCTATTAGAAATGGGTAAGGTTGAAAAACAGCTTAGTAGTCCTTCGGTTGTTAATGTATTACAACTAACAAGCGAACTCAATCAATTTGCGCAAGAGCCTCTTGCGCAAATTCAAGCTACAGGTAATCAAGGAAATATAAATACGCAAGAGCCTCTTGCACAATTAGGAGAGGTTTCTGAAACACTATCTACCATCTACCAACACGACATAAATCAGATAGAAGAAATTTTTAAGCAATCTGCCGTAGTTCGCACTAACTGGGCAAGCCATGTAATTCTGCTTAACAGCAAGCTGCCTTTGGGTGAACGCTATTGGTACATCACGCAGGCGGTTGCCAACGGCTGGAGTAGTAATGTTCTGCAAATGCAGATTGAAACCAACCTTTTCGCTAGACAGATTACGGCAAAGAAAGTAAGTAACTTCTCGGCACGATTATCTAAACCACAAAGTGATCTTGCCAACTATCTGATGAAAGACCCGTATATCTTTGATATAATGGGGCAAACGGATAAAATGGCAGAACGAGACATTGAACTACAATTGGTTTCTCATATCACCAAATATCTTCTGGAAATGAGTAGTGCCTTTGCTTTTGTTGCGCAACAAAAGCATTTTGAAGTGGGCGGTTCTGACTTCTATGCCGACCTTATCCTCTATAACATCCAACTACATGCATACGTAGTTGTCGAACTTAAAGCCACACCCTTCAAACCCGAATATATGGGGCAACTTAACTTCTACATCAATGTGGTAGATGATAGCCTACGTGGCGAGCACGACAATAAGACCATCGGCTTACTCCTCTGCAATGGTGGAGACAAGGTCGTGGCAAAATATGCGCTCTCTGGCTACGACCAACCAATTGGGGTCAGCGATTATCAACTGACAAAGGCAATCCCCGATAATCTGAAATCGGCTCTGCCTACGGTTGAAGAAGTTGAGGAAGAACTGTCTAAGGCTATAAAGTAGACGGTCTTCATAACAAATGAAAGTGCTATTTGTTTTGAATAAGCGATAGGTATATTTATGGCTAACCTTGTTCAGTACTTCGTGCATGAGAGGAGTGTTTGTCTTGGTTTAGTAGCGCAAAGATAATAAACTCCTCTTAATTAGGGTTCTTCCGTTAAATGCGTAGACACCTATCATGCAATGCATATAGTCTTAATGTGAAGTATTCCTCATTTCTGAATCCATATACCTGTCTTTAAAGAACCTTTATCTGCACAGGCTCTAACGACCGATTTGGGTTCAAAAAGCTCAACGTCCGATTTCGGTTTATGTTTATTTTATTTTACAACACCGCTCTAATTTTCGCTCCGTTCTAGCGAAAATATGGGTTAAAAAACAGGTAAATAGCCACTATTTTTTGCTTTTCACACCTTGCGTTTTGTCTGTTTTAAAGAATAAAACCTGCGTTTTGCACCATTTAGCCTTTCTAGATTGGTCGCCACCTCGTATTTTTTCAAGTCCAATTACCCGCTTTTTACCCCTAAAAACCCACTTTTTAACGACTATTTCGCACCTTTCAGCCATGTGTTTCATAGCTCGAAAGGGCTTTGTTTATACCATTTGCGGCGGATATTTATGCTTTTCGCCGCGCATTTTGCACCATTTTACCTTGCATTTTGCACCAAAATGCCTTGCGTTTAGCACCAAAACGCACTGCATTTAGCACCAAAACGCA
>ERZ773059.1347-NODE-1347-length-12154-cov-3.321018_pt1 | contig 12154 bp, 10 predicted proteins | sample MGYA00580514_ERZ773059 | MGnify/ENA primary metagenome ERZ773059 (study PRJEB29015, sample SAMEA2737981) | human oral metagenome | biome: human oral; feature: human-associated habitat; material: dental | place: China | collected 2056 ...
TTTCGTAGAAACCTCGGCCCTATCAAGCTCGATACGCTTTTTGGTCAAATTTTCTATATTTTTTCTAATCGAGAAATCTTCTAAAAGCTTTGGATCGCTTTTTAAAATTTTATTTACTTTTTCTATCTCGCCGTCGATTTTATCGGTAATAGAAGGCCTTAGCATATCCGATACGAGCGGAACTAGTTTTTCGCAAGCCTGCTCTTTCGTCAAAACATCCTCAAGCTCAGCAACGATATCTTTTAAGTCGCTAAAATTTTTAACGCCGTAAACGCCCAATCTTTTCAAAAAACTATCGTCGTAATCGGTTAAAAAATCGAACCATTTGTCTTTTATTCTATCTATGGCTTGCGCATCTAGTCTCCTATTTAGGGCTTCCGAGCTTGCTTCGGCTAAATTTTTAGCATTTTTATTGTGCAACGAAGCTACGGCCTGAAAAACCTTTTTATTCATAGCTACGAGTGCATTTATTAGTTTTGGATACTCGGCTAGGCCGGGCGAATTTAGCCTAGCCGCCATAAAAGCAAAAAGCTCGTCCAAGTTTCTTACGTTTTTTTGTTTTAGCTGCGCCTTAAGCTCGTCGTTTAGGCGAGCCGAGTATTTTTCAAGCTTCTGGCAATCAGGCACTATTACGCCGTTTTTTTTCGCTATCTCGCAAAAAACCTCGGCGTAGTTATCCGGAGTTAGCATGAGCCCGCGCTCTTTCATGGTCTGGATTGATTCTTTTATGACTTGGCTGACGCTAGTCGCCATTTTTTAGCCCTTTTACCGCAAGCACGGCGATATATTCGTCAAAAGCCTCCTGCGAAGCCTCTTTTATAGCGTTATACTTTTCGCTCTCGCTGATAACTCCGTCTGCAAATCTAGTATCCCTTACCTTTTGCGAAACGGTAAAGTCGTGCTCGCCCGAAGTCGTCACCGATAGCGTTTTGCCACCTTTTAACTTAGTGTCGAAATTTAGCGTTAGTATCGCTTTATACGACGTCACATAGCCGTTTTCATCATATAATAGCGCTTGATAGTTAAGCGATTTGATCGAGGCGGTTATGGTGGTTGGCTCGTTTTTATCGTAGCTTATGCGTTTGCCCAGCCTTGTTACGATACCCTCTAATACGCTATCTTTGATCCAGACGCTGTTTTTAGGCTCTTCTTTGCTTATTAGCACATTTACGTATACACGGTCGCCCATTATGTCGTTCGTGATCTTTGAGACGGGCCTATAGCCGCATCCAACCAAGATGAAAGTCGCCAAAAGTAGTAAAATTTTTATCTTCACGATTTAGCCTTTTATTACGAAATTTACGAGTTTGCCGTTCACGTAAATTTGTTTGATTATTTCTTTTCCTTCTAGCCATTTAGCCGCACTTTGTCTAGCTAGAGCTAAAACCTCGTCATCGCCTGCGCTACTCGGCGCTTCAAATTCGCCGCGTCTCTTGCCGTTAACTGTGATAGCCAAATTTAAGCTATCTTTTTCAAAAACCTCGTCCAAAATAGTTATCGGAGCAAAATTTGCCCTGCTAAATAACTTCTCACTAAGCTCGTTTGCGACGTGAGGCACGATAGGTTCTAGCAAATTTAAGATGATAAAAAACGCTTCCGTCGTTACGTCCTGATTGTCCTGTGCGTTTACGGCATTTAGAGCCTCCATGCAGGCGGCGATTAGGGTGTTAAACGTAAAATTTTCCTCGTAAACGTCGTTTGATTTTTTAAGCGCTTCATAAACCTTCATACGCGCGTATTTTTCTTCTTTGCTCAAATTTGCGTGCGTTATCTGCGGGATTTGCATGCATCTTTTTACGCCCGAGCTTCGTTCGTATAGGCGGTTTATAAATCTAAACGCGCCCTCGACCGCACTGTCGTTCCACTCAAGCTCTTTTTGCGGAGGCGCGGCAAATAGGATAAAAAGCCTAGCCGTATCGGCGCCGTATTTATGTATGATGTCATCTGGATCGACCACGTTGCCTTTGCTTTTACTCATTTTTTTGCCGTCTTTTAGTACCATGCCCTGAGTAAGCAGGCGCTCAAACGGCTCGTCGTCTCTGAGGTAGCCTAGATCTCGCAAAGCCTTTTGGAAAAATCTCGCGTAAAGCAGGTGTAAGATCGCATGCTCGATACCGCCGATGTACTGATCCACATTCATCCAATAATTCACGCTTTTAGCGTCAAATGCGCGTTCTTGCCACGTTTTTTCATCGCTCGCATATCTAGCAAAATACCAGCTACTCTCGAAAAACGTATCCATCGTATCGGTTTCGCGCACAGCCTCACCGCCGCATTTTGGGCATTTGACGTGTTTCCAGCTCTCGTGTTTATCGAGCGGATTTCCTTCGCCTGTTATCTGCACGTCGTCAGGTAGCGTCACCGGCAGATTTTCGATCTTTTCAGGCACGACGCCACAGCACTTGCAGTGCACCATCGGTATCGGAGCGCCCCAGTAGCGCTGCCTAGAGATACCCCAGTCGCGGATCTTAAAATTTACGACGCGTTTGCCGATCTTGTCCGCTTCAAATTTTTCTATGATTTTTAGTTTGGCCTCTTCGCTGCCAAGACCGTTTATGAGTGGCGAATTTATAGATATTCCGTATTCCGTTAGCGCCTTGCCGCCCTCAAATTCGCCCTGCGCAGGTTTAACTACCCATTTTATAGGCAGGTCAAATTTACTCGCAAACTCATAGTCGCGCTCATCGTGAGCCGGCACCGCCATAACCGCGCCGCTACCGTAGTCCGCTAAAACGAAATTTGCCACCCAAACCGGCACTTTTTCTCCGGTTAGCGGATGCAGGACGTTGATGCCTAAAAATAGACCGTCTTTTTCGCTAGCTTGGCGTTCTCTCGGACTTTGATTTAAAATTTTTCTAATTCTCTCAGCTTTATTCGCCTCTAGTTTACCGCTGTCAAGTAGTCTTTTTACTATCTTATGCTCAGGCGCCAAGGCTGCATAGCTAACGCCGTAAATCGTATCCGGGCGCGTAGTAAATACCTCAAAGCCATCTATCTGGTCGCCGCCTTCTAAAATCCGCTTCGACTCCTCGTCAAGCTCAAATTTAAACTCCAAGCCAAAGCTCTTGCCGATCCAGTTTTCCTGCATCGTAAGCACTTGAGACGGCCATTTGCCCTCAAGGCGCTTTAGGTCGTCTAGTAGCTCCTGCGCGTAGTCGGTGATCTTTAAATAGTAGCCAGGTAGCTCGCGCTGGATGACGGCGTTACCGCATCTCCAGCAACATCCGTCCTCGACCTGCTCGTTAGCAAGCACGGTTTGGTCGTATTCGCACCAGTTTACGACCGCGCTTTTGCGGTAGACCAGCCCCTTTTCGTACATTTTGATGAAAAACTCTTGCTCAAATTTAGTATAAAGCGGGTCAGATGTCGCAAACTCGCGCTTTTTAGAAAAGCTAAGCCCTAGCGTCTCAAGCTCGCCGCGCATATAGTCTATATTTTCGTAAGTCCAAATTTTAGGATGGATTTTGTGCTTTATCGCCGCATTTTCTGCAGGCATACCGAAGCTATCAAATCCAATCGGATGAAGGACGTTGTAGCCGCACTTGCGGTAGTAGCGAGCTAAGGCGTCGCCGATGGTGTAGTTTCTCACGTGCCCCATATGGATACGTCCGCTAGGATACGGAAACATGCTTAGGATGTATTTTTTAGGCAGGCTATAGTCGTCTTTGGGCTCAAATTCGCCGTTTTTGCTCCAAATTTCTTGCCATTTTTTTTCTATTTTCGCCGGCTCGTATTTTAAATTTTCACTCATTTTTACTCCTAAAATTCTTCTTGCGTCTTGCCGGACTCGACCAAAACAAGCGCCAGAGAAAAGACGTTTGCTATCGCGGCGCCGATCGCTAGCGAATACGCCATATGCGCGTTGCCGTTTACCTGAAGCAGCACAAAAGCCGGAATAAGGTGCAAGTCCGCCACTAGCGAGCTGGCAAAAAGCTCTGCAGCAAAGACGTTTTTGACGCCGATTTTTAGTAGCGTCGAGATCACGTTTACGCTCGCCGCTACAAATAGTGCAATCTCGTTTTTATCGTATAAAAATCCCGCCGTCGTCGTCAGGCTCATAAGCGCGAAAAATATATAAACAACCTTACCCCAGTTCATCGCTTCTCCTTAAATAGTGCCTTTTTCAAACATCGCGCGTTGCTTGTCTTTTTCTCTTTGTACGCGCGCCTTTTCCGCTTCCATAGCGCGGTATTTCTCCACGCCAAATTTAAACCACAAAAGCATAGGCGCAGCGACGAATATCGAGCTAAGCGTACCGATGACTATGCCAACTATCAACGCCAAAGAAAATCCGTGTATCATATCTCCGCCAAACAAAAATAGCACGACGACCGTGATGAGCGTGGTGCCCGAGGTGAGTATCGTTCTAGTTAGCGTCGCGGAGACAGATTCGTTTATTATCGTGTCAAGATGCGTGCTCTTGCTGGTTTTTATGTTCTCTCTAATGCGGTCAAAGACGATGATCGTATCGTTTAGCGAGTAGCCCACGACCGTAAGGATCGCCGCGAGAGTGTCCAAATTTACGTCGATAGCAAAAAAGCTGATCGCGCCCATCGTAATCACGACGTCGTGAATCTCCGAGGCCACCGCCGCCATCGCAAATCTCCACTCAAATCTAAACGCGATGTAGATCAAGATGCCCACGAGTGAGATCGCAAGCGCCATCACGCCCTTTTCGCGTAGCTCATCGCCGACTTTTGGTCCGACCACGTCCGTACGGCGGATCTCAAATTTACCCGTATCTTTTAAAAGCTCGGCTACACTAGCTCCCACGTCGCTACCTAAATTTGAGTTCGTCCCAGAAAATCTAATCGTAACCTCTTCCGCCGAGCCAAACTCCGTAACACTGGCGTTTTTATAGGCTTCGTCTTTTGCCAAAGCCGAGCGAATTTTATCCAGCGAGACCGCACTATCGTATTTCACCTGGATGAGCGTACCGCCGGAAAAGTCGATGCCGTAGTTAAAGCCTTTCGTCGCCATCAAAAAAAGCGAACCGAAAAATAGCACGGCTGAGACAGCTAGCGCGATGTAGCGCTTGCTCATAAAATCATAAACATGTGCCTTTGAGAAAAATTGCATTTATACCCTTTTATAACCGAACCAAAACCGCGTGCTACCGCTTTTTTCTATTTTATTTATAATCGTATCAAACATACCGTGAGTACCCAAGATCGCCGTTATCATCGAAGCGATGATGCCTATGCCCATCGTTACGGCAAAGCCCTTGACCGGACCCGTACCGTAGGCGTAAAGCACGACCGAGGTGATAAGCGTGGTCAAATTTGCGTCGATAATAGCGCTCATCGCGTTCTCATAACCTTTTTTCACGCTCGTTGCGATACTGGCCCCGTCGCGCAGCAGCTCTCTGATACGCTCGTTTATGATGACGTTAGCATCCACGGCCATACCGATGGTTAGCACTATACCGGCCATTCCCGGTAGCGTTAAGGCAGCGCCGAACATCGCCATCACGGCGACTAATATTAAGATATTTGCGACAAGCGCGATATTTGCCAAAATGCCGCTAAATCCGTAATAAGCTATCATAAACAGCACCACCAAAACCGAAGCCGAGGCTAGCGCGATCATAGATTGCCTTATGCTATCTGCGCCCAGGCTTGGTCCTACGCTTCGTTTTTCTAGCATTTTTACCGGAGCCAAAAGAGCGCCGCTTCTAAGTGCGATAGCTACGTCGTGAGCCTCCTCTACGCTAAACCCGCCGCTTATCTGTCCGCTTCCACCGCCGATTCGCTCGTTTATCGACGGAGCCGAGTAAACCCTACCGTCAAGTACGATAGCTAAGCGCTTGCCGACGTTTGCGCCGGTAAAATCGCCAAAAATTCTAGCTCCCTCAGCGTTTAGAGTAAAGCTGATGATAGGCGCGTTCGTGCGCTGATCAAAGGCGACTCTAGCGTCCGTTAGCATCGCTCCGTCAAGGACGGGGATGTTTTTTACGACGTATTTTATCTGTTCGTTTTTGACGTCCGGATAGATGATATCGCCGTAGCTCTCAGCCTCAGCCTCGCTCATCGAGTTTGCCTGCGACTGGCGCTTTTCATCGACGGCCATCAGCTGGAGGTGCGCGGCTTTTGCGATTAGATCGCGAGCGCGCTGCTCGTCGGCCGCCGTTTTGATGCCAGGAAGCTCGACTAGGATATTATCCTTGCCCTGCCTTGCGACGGTAGGCTCTGCTAAACCGAACTGATCGAGGCGGTTTCTGATCGTTTCCACCGCTTGATTTATCGCGTATTCGATAGTTTCGGCCTTCTCGGCGTCGGTTAAGCCGACCGAGTATTTTAGTCCGTCTTTTTGTACGTTAAGACCCTTGATATCTTTTAGCATGCCGTCGATTTTAGCAGCTTCGTCCGCATCAAGTAGCTCAAAGTCCACCTTGTCTTCGCGGATCTTAAAGCTATCGATCAAAACGTCCTCTTTTTTCGCAAAATAGTTCACGCTAGCGGCTACCGACTTGATCTTTGAGTGCACGGCCTCCTCGGTCTCGACGCCAAGGAGCATATGAAGTCCGCCCTGCAAATCAAGACCTAGACTGATTTTAGATCCGCCTAGCTTGTCCGTAAAAGACGGCGCGGAAAAGATAATGCCGAAAATCAAAGCCAAAGCAAAGATGATCAGCCTATACGTTATTTTGCCGTTACGCATTTGCTTTCGTCTCTGTTTTTTCTATTTTTCTCGCGACGAATTCGCGTGAAACGCGCACGATTACGTCGTCGTTAAGCTTAACTCTGATAAAATCCTCTTCCGGTTTTATCACCTCGCAGATTAGTCCGCCGCTAGTTATGATCTTGTCGCCCTTCTCGAGTGCGGCCAGCATCGCGGCATGAGCTTTTTGCTGTTTTTGCTGCGGTCTGATAACCAAAAAATAAAATATCGCGAAAAGCACGACTAGAGGCAGTAATGAAGCTACGAAATTTCCTTCTTGCATGGAGTTCCTTAATAAAAAAAATTTTAAGCCCTTATTTTAGCACTAAAATTATAATAAAAGCCTTTGTCGGCGCGATTTTAATCTCAAATTTTATACTAGCCGATGTTTTAGGCGGCGAAATTTTAAATTTTATCTCGCCGTTTTTTGCGATCGCAGGCTTTTATTTGCTGCTCAAATTTGACCGCCGCGGCTTTTTTTGGACGGGATTTTTTATTGGGATTTTATGGTTTTACTGGATCAGCTTTAGTCTCGTTTATTACGAGATTAGCTACCTTATCCCGCTTGAGATTTTAGCTATCGGGATCATCTACGGCGCACTGTTTTTGATAGCTGGTATCCCGGCTCAAATTTGGCTAAAGGCTTTGCTGCTTATCTTGGTTTCAAATATCCATCCATTCGGCTTTAATTGGCTAAATTTGGAGGCCGTTTTCGTGCCGGGAATTTTTGCACCAAATTTGCTAGCCCTTGCGTTTATTTTTGCCGCGATTTTGTGCCTATTTTACGTCAAAAACCGCCTCAAATTTATAGCTTTTGCCGCACTTTTAGCCTGTGCGGTGCAGTATGGTACGCCAAATTTTAAAACTCTGCCTTTTGAAGTAAAGCTCGCAAACACCGAAGTCGCGCAGGAGCTAAAGTGGGTCAAGCAGCTAAAAAACGAGTTTATAAATCAAAATTTAGACATCATTGATGAGGCGATAAACGCCGGATTTAGGGCGGTTATTTTGCCTGAGAGCGCTTTTCCCGTTTATATGACGCACGAGCGAAATCTTATCTCCGAACTACTGGAAAAATCGCAAAAGATCGCTATCGTCGCAGGCGCGCTAGCTCGCGAAAACGGCACGAACTACAACTCGGCGTTTTTCTTTGACCGCGGTAAGGTGCAGCGGCTGGATAAATTTATCCTCGTGCCTTTTGGTGAGGAGATCCCGCTACCGGCGTTTGCGAGAGATTTGATAAATAAAATATTTTTTGGCGGCGCGAAGGATTTTGAGACGGCAAGCGCTCCTAGCGACTACGAGATAGAGGGCCTTAAAATCAGAAACGCGATCTGCTACGAAGCGACGCGAGACGAGCTATTTGAGGGCAAATTTGACGTAATGATCGCAGTGACGAACAACGGCTGGTTCGTGCCTAGCACGGAGCCAAATTTACAGCGAAATTTACTCAAATACTATGCGACGAAATACAGCAAAGCCATCTATCATAGCGTAAACGGTTCGCCGTCTGAGATAATAACGCCAAAACAAGGCTTGCTCGATAAATTTTTCAGATAAATTTGTTAAATTTAGGCTTTTTTGCATTTGCTAAATAGCAACCAAATTTGCAACGCCGCGTAAACTATACAAGCTGCAACAAAAACTACAAACATAAAATCAATACACATCTGCCAAAACAGCTCGCTGGGAGACCTCAACACCCATTCGTATTCAGGCGAATTTCTCGGCTTACGATATCCGATATGATAACCCGTAAAATCCCTATTTATCAAAAAACCAGCCCACAAAATGCCGCAAAATGAAAGAAAAAATCCCACTACCGGATTTTCTTTTGTTGCTTGTTTCATTACGCGAGCTTTATTTTCTTTACTACCGCAAAATAAGCAAGCAGCGACGAAACCGACAAGCGTGACGACCTTGATAATCCCCATATAAGCGATATAAAACGCAGCCTTTTGCGTAAAATCGGTATAAGTAAAGGCTCGCTCTACTGCGGGGTAAATTTTAAGCGCAAGCTCAACAAAATCCCTGGCCAAAGAGGAGCGAGCCAGCACGTCAAAAGGCAATGCAAAAATCCCCAGTGCGCAAATAAAATAAAAAGCGCAAAGCCCGAGCAAAACGAGTCCGAGCGTCTTGTTTTTGCCGTTTTGTTTTATTTCCGTTTGCATTTTAATTCTCTTTAAATTTTGTCGCGCGTTTTTGAAGCAAATTTAAGACGTAAAGCGGGACGAAATTTCATACGAAGCCTTAAATTTGAGGGCAAATTTAAGCCCGTGTTAAATTTAGCGGGCTTGAGAGACTATTTAATCAAAGCCTTGAAAGTATCAACCGCGTCAAGCTTTTCCCACGGATATTTGGCGTTTCCGACTTGACCTTTGGCTGCTACTTTAGCATATAAAAACGTATCTTTGCCGGGTTTATCCAGGCCGAATTTATTCGTGATCCAGCGCGGAGTGAGGGCGAAATTTTCGCTAACGAAATTTGACAGCATATCGTCGTTTACGCCCGCGATCTGCGTGCCCATCGTATCGACGCTCACAGAGGTAGGCTTTGCCATACCGATAGCGTAGCTTAGCTGGACGATGCATTTTTTAGCAAGGCCGGCCGCGACGATATTTTTAGCTATCCAGCGCGCCGCATAAAGGCCGCTGCGATCGACTTTCGTGTAGTCTTTGCTGCTTTGCGCGCCGCCGCCTATCGGGCTATATCCGCCAAAACTATCCACGATGAGCTTGCGACCCGTTAGTCCGCTATCGTGAAGCGAGCTGTGATTTACATATCGGCCGGTCGGGTTGATGTAGATGAGCGTTTTACTTTTATCGTAAAGACCCTTTGGCAAGCCCGCATCGTCGATTAGAGTTTGCACTAGGGCACGTAGCTCCTCGATCTTCATCGTCTCGACGCAAGGGGCCGAAACTACGATAGTATGGATGCTTTGAGGCTTACAGTTTTCAAAGTTATCCTTCGTGCCGTAGTCTACGGTGACCTGGGTTTTGATATCGACGCCCAGTTTATCGGGATTAGCTTTGGCAAATTTATAAACCTTATCGCAAAGCATTCTGGCGTAGGTTATGGCTGCAGGCATATATTCGTTCGCTTCGCAGCTAGCAAAGCCAAACATTATGCCTTGATCCCCTGCGCCTATCTCGCCGCCTTCTTGATCGACGCCTTGATTTATATCGGCGCTTTGCTGATTTACGCAGACTTTTATCTCGACGTCGTCGGGGTGCAGGCACTGCTCTTTAGTAAATTTAGACTTGCCGTCGTAGCCGATTTTGGCCAATGCGTTTTTTACGATACCTTCGTAGTCTTTGAAACTTAACTTGACCTTAGAGTTTATCTCGCCGCCTATTATAATGTTTTTACCAGCGACGAAAACTTCGCTAGCGACGCGACCGTTTGGGTCTTGCATCAAGATCGTATCTACGATGCTGTCGGCGATAATGTCGGCGCATTTATCCGGGTGACCCGGGCTCACAACCTCTGAAGTAAATAAATACATGCTTTTCCTTTATGAAAATTAATCTCGCAATTGTAACATTTCATAATAAAATTCAAATTAATCTCGCTCAAAGCTTGTAAATTCCGCGTAAATTCGGCTATAATCCTAAACTAAAATTAAATTTTAAGGCAAGGACACTAGAATGTTTAGCAAACTAGCAAAAAGGTTCGCCGATGGAAATTTGATCGTTCAAATTTTAATCGGCATAGCTCTAGGCGCCGTTATCGGCTTTTGGACGCACTATCAGGCGGCTCCTTATAACGAACTAATCGCAAAAGGCGTGAGCGACGCAGCGCAGCTAGCCGCAGCAAAAAAAGACCTAACCGACGTAGCAAATTCTGTCGCAAACTCTATCGCCGTTTTGGGCAACCTCTTCGTAGGCGCACTTAAAGCTATCGCGCCTATCCTGGTTTTCGTACTAGTTGCGACATCTATCATCGTAAAAGAATTCGGCCACGCAAAAGGTATGCAAAAGGTAGTTACGCTTTACCTAGTCGGCACTTTTCTAGCTGCCGTAGTTGCGGTTGTCGCTAGCTTTCTTTTCCCGATGGAGCTCGTGCTAAAAGGCGTAGAAAGCGCAAATATGAGCGCTCCGCAAGGTATCGTCGATGTCTTAAAAGACCTCATCTTTAAGATGGTTCAAAACCCTATCAGCGCGCTTTCTAGCGGCAACTACATAGGCATCATCACTTGGGCCGTGGGCGGCGGTATTGCAATGAGATTTTGCACGCAAGAAACTAAAAAAGTATTCCAAGACGTCAGCGACGGCGTGACTAAAATCGTTAGATTTATCATCCGCCTTGCGCCGTTTGGTATCTTTGGCCTAGTTACTATCAGCATCCACGAGACAGGCTTTGAAGCGCTTGCGGGCTACCTAAAACTAATCCTAGTTCTAGTCGGTGCTATGGCTTTCGTTTCCTTTGTCGTTTACCCTGCGATGGTGTTTGCGGTTACTAAGAAAAATCCTTATCCGCTTGTTATGACTTGCGTTAGAGAGAGCGCGGTTACGGCGTTTTTCACTCGTTCGTCGGCGGCAAATATCCCCGTAAATATGGCACTTTGCAAAAAGCTAGGGCTAAAAGAGGAGCTCTACTCGATCTCTATCCCGTTAGGAGCTACTATAAACATGGGCGGAGCGGCCGTAACCATCGGTATCTTGGCGCTTGCGGCAGTAAACTCGATCCCGTCTATCACGGTTGATTTTGGCGACGCGCTACTTCTTTGCTTTATCTCGGCTCTTGGCGCTTGCGGGGCTTCGGGCGTCGCGGGCGGTTCGCTACTGCTAGTGCCGCTTGCTTGCGCGCTATTTGGTATCGGTAACGACATCGCGATGCAGGTTGTGGGCGTAGGATTTATCATCGGCGTGATCCAAGACTCGGTAGAAACAGCCGTAAACAGCGCGTCTGACGTACTTTTCACCGCTGTAGCTTCAGAGACTATAGAGTAAATTTAAGGCCGCAAAATGAACGTTTGGGACTTGACCCTGCTTTTTAAAAACGAAAAAGAGCTCGAAATTTCGGCTCTTTCTTTGCAAAGCGAGTGCGAAAAATTTGAAGCCAAATACTCGGATAAGTTCTTAAATTTAAGCGACGAGGAGTTTTTTGCCGCGCTTAACGAGTATGAAAATTTGCTAGAAAATATCGCTCGCGTGCAAATTTACGTGAGCCTAGTTTTTTCAAAAGATACCTCAAAGGGCGCGTTTTACGCCAAATTTGACGAGCTTAGCTCAAAAGCGCAAAATCATCTGCTCTTTTTCGAGCTTAAATTTAACGAATTTGACGAAGCCAGGCAAAACAAAATCATCGCCAAAAGCGCGAAACTTGGCTACTATCTAGCCAATATCGCAAAAGAAAAAGCCCACCAGCTAAGCCTAAAAGAGGAGCAAATTTTACTCCGTACGGCAAACACGGGCGCGGAGGGTTTTTCGCGGCTTTTTGACGAGACGCTAAGCGCGCTTAAGTTTAAATTTAAAGGCAAAATGTTAGGCGAAGA
>ERZ773059.1348-NODE-1348-length-12151-cov-5.879382_pt1 | contig 12151 bp, 7 predicted proteins | sample MGYA00580514_ERZ773059 | MGnify/ENA primary metagenome ERZ773059 (study PRJEB29015, sample SAMEA2737981) | human oral metagenome | biome: human oral; feature: human-associated habitat; material: dental | place: China | collected 2056 ...
TCATGCCGCACAGCCACAGCAGGCGCGAGAGCACGAGCCGGCAATGGCATTTTATTAGCGGCACGGGGAATATTCGCAGATTAAACTCGCGCAAAGCCTCCAAATACTCTATGTCCCGCTTCGGGAATAGCTTTTGTGCCGTAAGCGCGGCGCGCGGCAGCGGAGAGGAACATACTCGGCTTATGCCGGCAAGCTTTTCGTATGTGGCGCTGCTTTTAAATTTATCGGTTTGCCACAAAGCTAAGCTTTGCGTAGCGCCATATAGGATCGCGCGCCGTGCCGCTTCTGCAGCGTCGCATACGCCGCGATCGATCAGCGGCGTAACGTGGCGGATCAGCGCTAGCGCCATTATCTTGCCTCCTAAAATACGAGCCCGCTAAGAGCTTGCGTCGTTATGTTTCCGCTTCTACAGGATACTTGATGTTTAGATTTGCACTATTTATGCGAAATCTGCTATGGTTCTTACTCCGTAACCACGGCGAGCGCGAGGGTCTGCTTCAAAGCATGGATTTGCGGGCTATTTAAGCCTCTCATAACTTTCGCATGAGCTTTGCCATGCCCTTTCATGCTCCGCTACCGAGCTCATAAATCTATCCTTGCCGCCTAGTTCGCAGGCCTTTTTGTAGTATTCTACGGCTTTAACATTATCTATGCCCTCGTAAAGACGCGCTAAATTTAAACACGCAAGCCAGCTGTCCGCGATATCCATATCGCAACCGCGCACATAGTAACCTACGCCCTTTATAGCGTCTTTGCGCACGCCTCTGCCTTTGATATACGCAGAACCTGCGTTACTGCAGCCTATCGCGTGCCCGTCATCGCAGGCTTTGTCGAACAGCTCCGCCGCCTTCGCCTCATCGCGCGGCATCCCCTCTCCGCTTTGATACAAAATGCCTAAATTTACGCACGACTCCACATCGCCGCCTTTGCAAGCTTTGACGTATAACGGCGCAGCCTTTAGCAGATCTTGCGGCACGCCCCAGCCATAATTGTAAATTTGCGCCAATGCCCCGCACGACTTCATATCGCCCTTATCGCAGGATTTTGTAGCCCTACTTATATCGTCTGCGGTGGCTACGAAATCAGCTAGCGCGAAATTTACGGAAAGCGCCGCAGCTAATGCTAGAATTAAAATTTTATTTTTCATTTTCGTCCTTTTCGGTTTTTTTAAGATCGCGCGTTAAGCCTAAGGCACGGATTTATCGTTAAGGCGCAGTTTGATCGCTAGAGTTCGGGTTCGTTCTCGCCTGCTCTTTGCTTTTTAGAGCCTCGTAAATTTCATCGACGCCGCTTAGATTTTGATCCAAAACCTCTCTCGCCTTTTTTAGCGTGCGTGCGCCAAAAATCCCATCCTGCTTCACTCCGATGCTTTTTTGGATATATAAAATTTTATCCTTTTGCATCGCAGCGGAATCCTTAGTCGCCCCGGAAGCGGAATTTGAAGCAGGGCTTTCAGAGCCGCTAGAGCTTGCACTCGTAGAATTTTCGTCTGCAGAATTTACGCCATCACTCGCGGAAGCGGAATTTTCGTCCTCAAAAAATGCAGGCATCCACCCTCGCAGCAGCCATGCTGCGCCCGTTTTCGGCACATAGCCCGTATTTGCCGCGCCTCCGTAGATTGCGCTAGCTAAAACGGCGCAGAGCAGAGCTTTGCAAAAGCGAGCAAACGCCGCGCCGCCTCTGCCGCAGCGATATTCTCGCGGAATTTTACGAGCTTTTACAGCGCACCGCACTACGCTTGCCAGCCACAGCGCCACACCGCCTAACAGCCCCGCAGCAGCGATTGCCACGCCACATGCAAGTGCCCAAAAATAATGCTCCGCAAAGATCATCTCGAAGCAGCCCTCGCACGCCAGCGCAGCCGCCGCGATGAGCGCGCCTCCGCCTATGCACCACACCGCGCGGTCATATCGCGGACTTAGCACGCCAAGCGCCCCAGCCATCGCTCCGCCCAAATCGCGAGCGCATTGCTGCGAAATAAAGCCCTCGCAAACGCGCATAATCGCCGCGGCAAAACTCTGCACGCAATCCTCGCGCAAAGAACGCTGGAAAAAGAATTTCTTTAATTGGGCAAAGGGCGAAATTTTAGAATTTGACGCGGTAGGGCCTTGCGTATTCGCGCGATTTTTAAATTTTGCAGCGGCAAGATTTTTGGAATTTGCGGAATTTATTGCGGCGGAGTCTATGGAATTTGTGGAATTTTCAGCACCCAAGGCGCTTAAATCTCGGTAATCTCGCTCGCCGCGTAATTCGTAAAGATCCTCCGCGGCGTGATCGAAAGTGCCACCTAAGTCCTCTTGCGGGCCTGCAAAATTAGGTCCATTCTGCGCGCGAGCTTCGCTTCCTTGCTGCCTAGCCTCAAAATCGCCGGCAGAATTCTCTCCCGAAAGATCCGCCCCGGCAAATTTTATGCCGCCGCCCACGGCGCCTGCAAACCTGCCTTGCTCTCCGCGTAACCCCAGGCGATTATCTTCCGCGCCCATAGAATTTGCCGAAGCGCTCGCGAATTTCGTGCCCGCGAATTTTACGCTCGCGCCACCCTCGAGATTTTCTTTGCGAGAAGCGTCTTTCGCAAGGCTCAAAGCGTCGCGATCAGCCGCGCTGCGGGCAGAATTTGCAAAGTTAAAATGCCCGTCCGAGCCGCGCAACTGATCAAGATTTAGCGTCTCGCCGCGCAGCTTAGCACTAGCTAGGCGCATCGCCGCATCCAGCGCAGACTTTGCGCGAAACAGCGCAAAAAGGCTTTGCGCATCGTCCCACCCTAGTCTAGCGGGCGCACCACGTGCCGCCGCAAGCTCCGACGCAAAAACTTCATCAAAAAAGTTGGGCCTTACGAATGTCACGCCACCGAAGCACGCCGCATCGTAAGCCTTACCGCAGACGGCAAAACTCAAGCGCAAAAAATCATCCTCCGCGCTAAATACCGCTTCGCAGCCGCCCTGCACCGATCGCAGCGAGCTTAGACGAAACAAAAGTCTGCGCGCCGCAAAACCTACGCCCTTGCTGCATAAAAACTCCAGCAGCTCGCGCCCGAAAACCTGCGAGCTAGCGCCTATGCTGACGCTCGGGCGGGCATAAACGGATACTTTGCCGGTGCGAGTGAAATACCCGCGCCCATCGCAGTGCTCGCAGCGAAAATCACCCGCACCGCCGCACTTTTCGCAGCGCAGCCTGCCCGCACCGCCGCAAGCGGGACAAATGCGCGAGCCGCTACCGCCGCAGCTAGCGCAGGGAATGAAGCGATAGCCCATAGAATTTGACGCAGGGCCTGCAGAGTCGCCTCCAGAAAGGCCGCGCGCATGAGCGTCCGTAGAGCTTAACGCCGCGCGACTATAGCCGCCGGTGCCCTTGCAATCGGGGCAGATCAAGCGCCCGCGCCCGCCGCAGTTAGCGCACGGCGCCTTGCCTGCGCCTTCGCAGCCTTTGCAGCGTCTCCTGCCCGATCCGCTGCAATGCTCGCAACGCAGCTGAACGCTAAAGGGCTTAAAATCGTGAAATTTTATGATTTGATCCGCATTCGTAGCGGCTTTTTGGGGGTCTGCACGCAGGCGTAGCATAAAGGCCTCGCTTAGCTCCGCATCCGCGCTTGCCACATGCAGGCACTCGCGTGCGTGAGCTTCGAACTGCGCGACGTCAGCGAAATGCAGCTGAGCGCGCTCACCGCCACTTATCTGCGAAACGTTAAACTTGCCGGCGAAGTCGTAACGCACGCCAAGCCTCACGCTAAATCCGTAAAACTCGCGATCAAGCTCACGCAGATCGGCGCCGCCGCTACGCGCTAAAGCTTTGAGTCTAGCAACAAACGCCTCTGCAAGCTCCTCTTTATCCAGCTTGTCCATGATCGCTCCTTTCTTGCGGACGCGCCACAAAGCCGCGCCGCATAAATTTTAAAATTCCTTTATTGAAATCCTGCAAATTTTGCATTTCATACAATTATACCGCGAAAGGGAATTTTAAAATTCCAAAATCTCACGCAGGATGGAATTTAGCGCCATTGCGCGCCGTAAAATCTCGCTGCAAATCAAAACTCTAAAATAGAGCTAGACGCAAAATCTCGCACTGCGGCGCGGCGACGTGCGTAACTAACCGCAACAAATACGGCACGAACGGATCGCGAAACGGAGCCGCCAGGCATACGGCGCCCGAGCGGTAGCAGCGGGTATGCAAGACTTTAATTCCGCAGCAGCGCATAATTTGGCTCGCGAAGATGCGCGATACGGCATAACGCACAGCAAATTTCGCGGCCGCGTGAAATTTTAAATTTCACAGCTAGCTCGTACGTACGCACAGCATGAAATTTAAAATTTTACGACAGCTATAGCGCGGCGTGCAGCGATCTAAAATTCTGCGATAAGCGGCGCGCAAATTTCAATCCCGCGCGACAATCAGGCGACGGGTGCGTGGAGTACAATTTATAATTTACGAGCGCATAGCCGACATATCATCGCGCAAATTTAGTCGCAGCGAGCAGCACGGCGCAAAATTTCATTGCCGCGACGCATCGGCTCGTAAAATTTAGTTCTACGATGTCGCGCGGTTATAACACTCCTGCCTTTGCAAGCAGAGCAGATCAGACACATCCGCGCCCACTGCAGGCGCTGCACGGCGGTGCGTTAAATTTAATATGGGCGCCGCAAACCTCCGCCAACATGACTGATCGCGTGAGCGTAAATTTAGCTCGCCTGTCGCATAATTTAACTCTCGGCGGCGTATGTCGCGGCGCAAGCGCGAATTTTAGCTCGTGCGGCGATCTGCTGCGCGACCGACGGATTAATTTCACGGTGCGCTCGACATGAAATTTAGAATCTCGTAGCGATACATGACACTGTGCGCGGCCGCGTGAAATTTTAAATTTCACGGCGAGCCCACGCGTTATGAAATTTTAAATCTCGCTGCGATGAGCTCGCAAGCTCGCGGATGGCTCGGTTTAAGATCTTGCGCCCGGTTTTTGCGCGGAATTTTGCGAGCGAAATTTCAAATGCCAAACCCGCGCAAATTTTGCGCCGAATTTCTGCGTAGATCTTACGCGAAATTTAACGAAATTTCGCGGACCGAGCCCAGCGCGCTAAAATCCGACTAATCCGACTAATCCGACTAATCAAAACTCGACTGGCTAAAACCCGGCGCGATAAAGCTCAAGCGTAGCAAAACCATGACGCACTAAAACAGGGGCGCGATAAACTCGCCGCAACCTGCAAGCAAAATTTATCGCTGCCGAAGCCCGCAGCTAAATTTTACCGCCCAAGCACGGAATTTTCGGCTTTGGCTTCGGGCGCCGAAAATAAAATTTCACGCCAGACCGCTTATGACGCCATCGTCCGTGATCCTCATATTTAGCGCGTTAGGAACCTTCGGTAGCCCCGGCATAAGCATTATCTTGCCGCAGACGGCGACGATGAAGCCCGCTCCCGTGCGGATCTGAAGGTCTTTGACGCTGAGTTTAAAGCCACGCGCCCGCCCGAGCGCCTTGGCATCGTCGCTGAAGCTATACTGCGTCTTGGCGATGCAGACGTTTAGCCGCTCAAGCCCCAAAGCCTTGATGTGCTGTAGCGCCTTTTGCGCCTCGGGCTCAAAAATGACCTCGCTCGCGCCGTAAATTTTAGTAGCGATCTTTTCGATCTTGCTCGCCGTATCGTCGCTAAGCTCGTAGGCAAATTTCAGCTCCTTAGCGCGCTCGCACTCATCTATGACGAGGCGGGCTAGCTCAAGCGCGCCCTCGCCGCCTTTGGCGAAATTTTCGCAAATCGCCATCTGCACGCCGCACTGCTTGCAGTAATCGCGTACGAAAGCGATCTCTTCATCGCTATCAAAGCTAAAGCGATTAAGCGCCACGACCGGATTTAGCCCGAAGTTTTGTAAAATTTCAATATGCCCGCCTAAATTTACGATGCCTTTTTGAAGCGCGGCAAGATCCGGGCTCGCGATACTTTCTTTATCCGCGCCGCCGTTGTATTTAAGCGAGCGGATCGTGCTAACCAGCACCGCGGCGTCCGGAGCGATGCCCGCGCGGCGACACTTGATGTCGATAAATTTTTCAGCCCCGAGCTCGCTTCCAAAGCCCGCCTCCGTTACGGCGTAATCGGCAAGACTTAGAGCTAACTTGCTCGCCATTATGGAGTTGCAGCCGTGCGCGATATTTGCAAAAGGTCCTCCGTGCACGAGCGCGGGCGTATGCTCAAGGCTCTGGATGAGATTTGGCTTCATCGCGTCTTTTAGCAGGATCGCCACGGCATCCGCGCAGCCCAGATCGCGCACGTATATCGGCTCTCCCTGCGTATCGTAGGCGACCATGATGTTTGCGATATTTTCCTTAAGCTCGGCAAGATCGTTTGAGAGGCACAGAACCGCCATTATCTCGCTAGCCGCGGTGATGTTAAAGCCGTCCTCACGCTCTACTCCGTCGGTGCGCCCGCCCTGACCTACGGTGATGTGGCGCAGCGCGCGATCATTCATATCCATGCAGCGCTTCCATAAAATTTTATCGATCTTTAGCGGGTTTTCTTGATACAGCGAGTTGTCGATGACCGCCGAAATGAGATTATTCGCGGAGGTGATCGCGTGAAAATCGCCGTTAAAGTGTAAATTTAGATCGTCCATCGGCACCAGCTGCGAGTACCCGCCGCCCGCGGCCCCGCCTTTGATACCAAAAACCGGCCCCAGCGACGGCTCACGTAGCGCAAGGCAGACGCTTTTGTCTAGGCGTTTTAGCGCGTCGGCTAGACCGATGGAGGTCGTCGTCTTGCCCTCGCCAAACGGCGTCGGATTGGTCGCCGTGACCAAAATAAGCTTAGAAGCGCGCGATCGCGGCTTGATGTTTAGCTTGGCTTTGTAGTGGCCGTACAGCTCGATCTCATCCTCGCCAAGCCCCAAATTTTTCGCAACGTTTGAAATTTTATCCGGCTTCGCCGCATTTGCTATTTCGATATCGCTCAACATTTTCTCTCCTTAAATTTAAAATTTTATCGCGCAGCTTTTACGCACCGCCTCTTTAAATCCGCGCATTAGCCGCTGCTATGCGCACCTTGCCCACAAGCCGCGCAAATCAAAGCTCGCGCCGCGAAATTTGCCCCGGCTAAATTTCGATCTCGATACCCACGGGGCAGTGGTCGCTGCCCATCACGTCGCTTAGGATGAAAGCGTCCTTTAGCCGCGAGCGCAAATTTGCCGAGATGAAAAAATAATCGATCCGCCAGCCTACGTTTTTGGCGCGCGCGTTAAAGCGGTAGCTCCACCACGAGTAGGCGTCCCGCAGCTCGCCGTGCACGGCACGAAAGGTATCGACGAAGCCCGCCGCCTCCACCTCATCGAGCCACGCCCGCTCGATCGGCAAAAAGCCCGAGGTTTTGGAGTTTGCTTTGGGGTTTGCAAGATCGATCTCGCGGTGCGCGGTATTTACGTCGCCGCAAAATATCACCCCGAGCCCCTGCTCCGCGAGGCTGCGCGCGTAGGCTAGGAATTTTGCGTAAAATTCCATCTTATAGGCTAGCCGCGCCTCGTCCTTTTGGCCGTTGGGAAAGTAGATGTTAAAAAGCACGACATCGCCGAAGCGGTGCTGCAGCACGCGCCCCTCGTCGTCGGGGAAAAACAGCGCCTTGCTCGTCTCGCTTTTAAATTTCGCTAGGCTCGCTACACCCGAATATCCCGCGCGAGCGGCAGAATTTAGATCAATCTGAGAAAATCCGAGCTCGTAAAGCCCTTTCGGAGCGTCCTTTTCGCTCACCTTGATCTCTTGTAAGCCCAAAAAATCGGGGTTTTGCTCCGCGAGCCACGCAAAGCCGTCTTTGCCGAGTACTGCGCGCAGCCCGTTTACGTTCCAACTAATCAGTTTCAAATTTAGCCTTTGGCCTAAAAATTTTGGTATGATTATACGAAATTTTGACTAAATTTAAAGGAAAATTATGCGCAATCAGCCCAAATACCGATTTTTTGCCAACTGGGGCTACGCGATGGCGGGTCTTGCCGAGATGCTGCGCAGCGAGCGTAGTTTTAGACTCGAGCTTTGCGTGTTCGTCCCGCTTCTGCTGTCGCTATTTTTTTGGAATTTCGGCGCGGTGCTAAATCTATTTTTGATCTTCGGCGCGGTCTTTACGCTCACAACCGAGTGCATAAACTCCGCTATTGAGCGCGCGGTCGATCTTGCCACGAGCGAAATCCACCCGCTAGCCAAGGGCGCCAAAGACACCGCAAGCACGGCCGTGATGATGAGCCTGTTTCTCAACGTAGCGCTGTGGGGATATGCGCTTATCGGTAAATTCTTTTAATTGCGTAATTGCAAATTTCGCGATAAAAGATTTAAATCGCTGTAACGCAGAGTTTTTTTGGCGAGTGCGGAATTTGCAAGCCACTTGAGTCGTTGATCGTCCACGCCTGCAACCCAAACACGACCCTGCGTGATATTGAAATTTTAAAATCCGAAATTTGCTTTAAATTTAAACTCTCCTGTGCGCGAAAATTTTAATATTCGCTCGGCTCTTAAAATTTTAAAATAGCTTTTAAAATTTCTATAGATAAATCATTCAAGCAAATTTTACGCCGTAAAATTTTAGCTAAAAAATTATAATGACTTTCAAGATGCTTTAATACAATTTTCACTAAAATCACGCTGTCTTAATTAAAATAATTTTCAAAAAAAGGAAAATTTTGTCTAAATCCTTTCGCAAAATCTCGCGCAAATTTCATTTGTGGCTATCTTTGATATTTTGCATACCCCTTATAATCGTATCCGCAAGCGGCTCGGTCTTAGTCTATGCGGAGCGGATCGATGAAGCTTTGCTGAAAGACAAGGTGTTTAGGACACAAGAAAGCGTAGCGAAATTCCCCGTTAGAATGAAATTTAGTACCCTGCAATCCGAGATAAAATCCAAATTTAAAGAGTACGCGATCATGGGCTGGAGCATCGCGCAAGATCCTTTAAAGACCGATAAAATCAGACTTTCCTCTCAGAAACTGCAAAAGCGGATCATAATTTACTTAGATGCCTTTAGTGGCGAGATTAAAGGCGCGCCCATGCCGCGAGATGAGGGCTTTATCGGCGCGATAAACAAACTGCACGCGGAGCTGTTTTTAGGTCGCGGCGGTAGAATTTTTACGGGTATCGTGGGGCTTAGCGCGCTACTTATCGGCATTAGCGGCTTTTTTATCTACAAAAAATTTTGGCAAAACTTATTCTCGCTGAGGCTAGATCGGGCCATATATTTTATGCGCGGCACTCACCGCCTAATCGGAGTCGCGAGCACTCCCGTAATGTTTGCTATAGCTATAAGCGGAGCATGGTGGGAGCTAAGGGCGGTAACTTACAAGCCGCTCGCAAATCCATGCGGCGCGGTCTTGCAGAATTTTAAGACCGAGCGAAATTCCACCGTCGCGGCATCAAACGGAGCGGTAAGCATGAAAGCGGCGCAGAATCTTGCGACGCTAGATGAGGCTTTAGCGCGGATAGCGGTTAAATTTAAAGAATTTCGCTCCACCTATATCGCCTTTCCGCTCTGTTCGGGCGGCGCTTTTACCGTATACGGCTTCGAGGCGGGGCAAAACCCGCTGCAAAGCCCTTACGCGAGCCGTATCACGATATCGGATGCAGGCGAAATTTTAAAAGCGGACTTTATAAACGATGCGGATTTTTCGGACAAACTTCAAGACGGCTTTCGTCGCGCCCATGCGGGCTCATACGGCGCAATAACGAAGCTTATATGGTTTTTAGCGGGGCTTGCGCCCCTATTTTTAAGCATTTGCGGATTTTACATAACCCTAAAAAATAGAAATTCTAAAAGGAGAAAGTTATGAAGAAAGTATCTCTTTCGCTCGTAGTCGCATTAAATATGCTAACTTCGCTTTATGCGGAAAATAACGCCACTGCGAGCACCCCGGAGGACTTAGGCACCATAGAGGTGCAAGATACCCAAAAGCTCCGTCGCGACGACAGAGATTATGAGGCTAGAAAGCTCGTTAAAAGTACCACCAGGCTCGATCTTACGGCAAGAGAAACGCCCCAGTCTCTTACCGTGGTGACCGAAGCCAAGCTAAAAGATATGGGGATAACCGATTATCAGGTGCTGATGCGAAATATCGCGGGCATTACGAGCGGGCGTATGGATGAGAGGCTCTATCCTACGGCGCGCGGATTTAGCATAGATTATTATCTGCTTGATTCGATGCCTAGCTTCGGAGGTTTTAGCCTCGGGGCGAACGATTTAAATTTACTGCCATATGAGCGCGTTGAGGTAGTAAAGGGTGCGAACGGATTATTAGCAGGCGCAGGAAATCCTGCCGCGAGTTTAAATTTTATCCGTAAGCACGCAGATTCCACCATCCCAAAAGGTTATATAAGTCTAAACGGCGGCTCATACGACAAATACGGGCTTAAAACCGATGTGCAAAGCCCGCTCAATCAAAGCGGTTCGGTGCGCGGACGCCTAGCGTTTATGCATGAACGATCGCACTCTTATATGGACTATTACAATCGTCGCAATACTGCCGTTTATGGCGTATTAGATATCGATGTAACGGACGATTCAAGGCTGAGCTTTGGCTCATTTTATCAGACTCTACGCCGACATGGCACGCGCTGGGGCGGAATGCCCGCGTTTAACTCGGACGGCACGCGCACGCACTTCGGCAAAAACAAAATTTTCTCTCAGCCTTGGACGCGATACGACATCTCTACGCTTGATTTTTATGCCGATTTTAAACAATATTTCTCAAACGAGGCGAGTTTAAGCTTGAGTTATTCGTTTCGTCGCGCTCATACCGATTCAAATTTGCTCTATTATGGCGGCAGGGTAGGCCCTGGCGGCATCGGAAACGTCGCCGATCTTAGCGTTTATGCTAACAAGCGCGAAGAGAATATCCACAATATCGACGCCTATGTGAATATCCCTTATGAATTTTTCGAACAAGATCATGAATTTGTATTTGGTGTGATGTATAATCTTTACAAAAAAGGATCTGATAACGTAAGTAGCTACTGGAATAGTCGAAACACTCCGGCAGGCCTTGCTTATGCCGCGCGCACTAGAATAAATTTTAACGACCTTCATATTGAAGATCCACGCTTACCGTATGTAGATCAAAATAATGCCGATCGAACTATTCAAAAAGCAATTTATGCCGCGAATAAACTCTCAATCACCGAGGATTTAAAGCTCTTATTAGGAACGCGGATGAGTTACTATAAATATAAAATTACAGGTGGAGCAGATAATAGAAATTTTACCCGCGAAATTACTCCATATGCAGGGATCACCTATGATTTAGACGATCATCATACCCTTTATGCAAGTTATACGAGTATTTTTAAACCTCAAACCTACAAGGACAAAAACAATAAATATCTTGATCCCATCCAAGGCAAGGACTACGAAGCGGGCATCAAAGGCGAGTATTTTGACGGCGATCTGCAAGCAAGCCTGGGCGTTTTTAAGATCATCCAAGATAAGCTCGGCATCCGCACCGACGAGTATATCACGGGCACAAATTCCTACGCTTACAGGCAGGGTCGCGGAGTAACCAGCAGGGGCTTTGAAGCGGATGTAAACGGTAAAATTACCGATGCACTAAGCCTAAGCATGGGGCTAGCGCACTACAAAGCCAAAGATGCTGACGGCAATATTTACGCCAGCGACTCCTCCCGCACCAGCGCAAATCTTTTTGCAAAATATGAGATCGGCACATTTAGAATCGGCGCAGGCGCGATGTATCGCTCAAAGATTTATTCCGACTCGCCATACGGCAGGATCGAGCAGAAAGCTTACACGATTGCAAACGTAATGCTAGGCTACAAAGCGAGTAAAAACCTAGATGTGCAGCTAAACGTCGATAACATAACCGATAAGCGCTATTTTGAGGGTATCGGTTCTAATCGAATGATCTACGGCGATCCGCGCACCTTCAATCTAAGCCTTACGTATAACTTTTAACCCAAATAGTCGCGGCGGAATTTGTCTAGTGCTTAGCTCTAATAGAATTCCATCGCGACGCCATAGATAAATGGCAAATTAAGCCTAAATTTCGTAAAATCACCGCTAAGACGCGAGGTCGCGTAATACGCTAAAAGGCAAACGATGCAAAACTCAACCTCATAAATTCCGCTAAATTTAAACCAAATCAACCACCAAATTTAAATTTAAGGCAGAATCATGAAAAGACGAGACTT
>ERZ773059.1350-NODE-1350-length-12131-cov-21.869659_pt1 | contig 12131 bp, 13 predicted proteins | sample MGYA00580514_ERZ773059 | MGnify/ENA primary metagenome ERZ773059 (study PRJEB29015, sample SAMEA2737981) | human oral metagenome | biome: human oral; feature: human-associated habitat; material: dental | place: China | collected 2056 ...
GGCTGCCCGGCCTGAGACCGGGCAGCCGCGCAGCGGCGGGTGCTCCGCGGGGCTCCGCGGTGCTTCGGGGGCGCGTCAGCGCGGCTCGGGCGGACGCACCACCCGCAGTCGCCACGCGCCCAGCAGCCAGGTCAGCGTCGTCAGCCCGACGGCGAAACCGGCCCCGTGGGCCAGCCCGCGCCACAGGTAGTCGCCGGCCCCGGACCCCAGCTCCTCGACGATGTAACTGGACAGTTCGCGCGTCGACCACAGGGGCAGCACCCGCGTCCAGTCGGCGGTCGGATCCACGAGGAGCTGGAGGGCCATGACCGCCAGGAGCAGGAGCGCCCCCTCCAGGTCCCTGGGGACGAGGGCGGCGGCCACCGGCCCGAGGGGCGCCGCCACGGCCACGGTGACGAGCAGCATGGGCGCCACGGCGGCCGGATGGATCAGCTTATCGCCGATGGTGAGCTGGACGAGGACGGCGTACAGCCCGGCTATCGTCCAGCCCAGCGCCAGGATCGCGACGAGCCTGCCCGCCACGAGCGCCGTCGGGTCGGCCCCGCTCGCGGCGAGCCGGCGGTCCACCGGGCGCGAGGAGACCGCGGTGAACAGGCCCAGGGTCGCGGCCGCCCAGCCCAGGCCGATCGACAGCAGGCGCAGAGCCGTCCAGTGCACGTCGATGCGCGCCAGGTAGAAGGTGAGTGGCAGCAGGAGGGCGAGGGCGAGCGCCCCGCGCCGTCGAAGGATCTCGCGCAGGGTGATCAGGGCGACCAGTCCCGCGGTGCGCAGGAGGCGGGGGCGGTGCGCGGGCGCCGGGGCGGGGGCGGCGTCGGATGGCCGCGTCGTGGTGACGGCGCTCATGCGGCGCGCTCCGCGACGGCCCGGTGGGCGGAGGCCTCCGGGGTGGGCAGTTCGACGACGCGGTCGACGAAGTCGATGTCCCGCAGCAGATGGGTGACGAGGAGGACTCCGGCGCCGGAGGATCGCCAGGCCGAGATGAGCGCCCACAGGTCCTCGTAGGCCAGGGCGTCCAGGCCCTGGTAGGGCTCGTCGAGGAGGAGCAGATCCGGGGAGGCGAGCTGGGCCAGGGCGAGGTTGATCTTCTGCCGGGTGCCCCCGGACAGGGCGCCCACGGCCTGGTCGCCGTCGGGCTTCCAGCCCAGGCGCTGGAGGATCCGGTGACCCGTGGACACCGCGCGGCCCCGGTTCGCGCCGTCGAGCGCCCCGAACAGGCGCAGATGCTCGTCGACCGTGAGCAGCGGGGCGAGGGCGTCGAGCTGGGGCGCGTAGCCGAATCGGGAGGTGCGCTCCACGGTGCCGGAGCCGGCTCGCAGCAGTCCGGCGCACACCTGCAGGAGGGTGGACTTGCCGGCTCCGTTGGCGCCGACGACGGCGACCACCTCGCCTCGCCGCACCGTCAGGTCGAGGTCGGCGAGCACGGTGCGGCGGCCGCGGCGGACGCTCACGCCGTGCAACCTCAGTACGACCGGACCGAGCGTCCGCTCCGGGTCCCTCCGGCGGGAGCCGGAGCTCTCCTCCGTGAGGGCCGAGGCGAGGTCGCGGGCGTACAGGACGGCGGGGCCGAACAGGTCCGCCGGGGCGAGACCCGCGCAGGCGGCCTCGGCGCGGGCGTCGGCGACGGCGCGATCGACCTCCCGGGGGATCACGCCCCGCGAGGCCAGTTCGGTGCCCAGACCGCGGTACCAGGCGTCCTCGGGGCTCATGCGTTCACCTCGGCGCTCATCGCCGCGCCCTCCAGGACGGCGGAGAAGGCGGCGCGGAAGGCGCGCCACTCCTCACGGCGGCCGGCGAGCTCGGCGCGCCCGGCGGAGGTGAGCTCGTAGTACTTGCGGGCCGGACCGGAGGTGGAGGGGCGGATGGCGGTCGTCACGAGGCCGCGGCGCTCCAGGCGGGTGAGCGCGGGGTAGAGGCTGCCGCCGGGGATCTCCCGGAGGCCGGCCACGGACAGGCGCCGGGCTAGGGACAGGCCGTAGTCGGCGCCGTCCTCGAGGAGGGCGAGGAGACAGGGTTCGAGGAAGCCGCGCAGAAGGCGGGCGGTGGAGTCGGACATGTAGATAGAATATCTGGTTACTAGATAATCTAACTAGTGATGATCGTCGCTCGTTCCCGCCACCGTTTTACGGCGAACCCCGCCACCGTTTCACGGCGAACCCCGCCACCGTTTCACGACAAACCTTGCCACCGTTTTACGACGCATCCTAGGCTCGCGCCATGGATGACCTTCTCCCACGGCATGTGCAGGGGCGGGTGGAGGACTTGCTGAACGTCTTCCCCGCCGTCGAGCTGATCGGCGCTCGGCAGGTGGGCAAGTCGACCCTGGCGGCCATGATCGTCGAAGCCGCCGACCGGCCGGCGCGACTCCTGACCCTGGACGATGCGGAGACCCGCGAGGCCGCAACCGCGGACCCGCGCGGTTTCTTGGCTCTGGAGCCGGAGGGCCTTCTCGTCATCGACGAGTTCCAGCGCGTTCCCGGGCTTGCACTGGCGCTCAAGGCGGCCGTCGACTCCGACCGCACCAGCGGGCGCTTCCTTCTGACGGGCTCCGTCACCATGCCCGCCGCCCAGCCCGCGGGGGACAGCCTGGCCGGGCGCGTCGTCGGCACGCGCGTCTTCGGCTTCAGTCAGGGCGAGAGGGCCGGGCGGCGGGACGACTTCGTCCGGGCGGTGCTCCGCGGGGCGCTGGAGGCGCAGTACAGCTCCGGCATGGGGCGCGCCGATTACGTCGAGCTGCTGGCCGCCGGATCCATGCCCGAAGTCTGCCGTCTGCCCCAGCGGTACCGGGCCGACTGGCTGGAGAGCTACGTCTCCCGGCTGCTGGGGCGCGACCTGCGCGAATTCTCGCGCCTGTCCGATCCGCGGCGACTGCGCTCCCTGCTCGCCGGCCTGGCCGCCGCCCAGGGGTCCGAGACCGTGGTCGCCCGTCTGGGCGGCGCGGTCAACCTCAGCGCCTCGACGACGACGTCGTACATGGAGCTCCTGCGCGCCCTCCACCTCGTGGAACGGCTGCCGCCCTGGACGCCGAACCTGCTCAAGCGCGAGGTCGGGCGCTCCAAGTACCTCCTGACCGACTCCGCACTGGCCATGCGGCTGACCCGGACATCGCCCGACACCCTCAAGGATCTGGTGCGCGGCGGCGCCCTGGGGGGACTGCTCGAGGCCTTCGTCGCCGCCGAGCTCATGCGTCAGAGCACCTGGTGCGAGGAGCGGTTCACGATCAGTCACTACCGCTCCCCGGACGGGCGGGAGATAGATCTGATCCTGGAGCTCGACGACGGCCGGGTCATCGCCGTCGAGGTCAAGGCCGCCTCCTCGGCGTCCGCCGCCGACGCCAGGCACCTGCGGTGGCTGGAGGGGAGGATCGGCGATCGCCTGGTGGCCGGCGTCGTTTTCACCACGGACGACCGCTCCCGTCACCTGGGCGGTCGCCTGTGGGCCGTGCCGGTCGCCGCGCTGTGGGAGCTCGGCTGACGGCGCGGGACAGCGGCAGCGGGCGGCGGCACGGCCGACCATCCCCGGAATCTCGCAGAATGTTGATTTAGCCTACCACTAATTCAACACGGTTGGGGCGCTCGGGCGGATCCGTGATGATTCCGGGTCGGCGAGCCGGTAGGCGGTGGCGCGACCCGAGCCGGTGCGGCGGAGCTCGCCCCGCCCGGTCATGGTCGTCAGAGCCTTCTGCGCCGTACCACGGGAGACTCCCGCCAGCCGCATGAGGTCGCCGGTGCTGATCGATCCGAACGTCTGGCACCACAGGCGGATGGTCGACCGGCACTCATCGAAGCGCGTCGACGCATAGGCGACGACGTCGGCGAACCAGGGGGCCCTTCGGGCCGGCATGACCGCCTCTCGCGCCGTCGCCCCGAGGAGCCAGGCGTCGTCGTACCTGTCGATGAGCGGTGCGTCCGGGGCGGTGCACTGCGCGGCGGCCCGCAGCGCCGCCCCGGCTCCCTCCGGGTCCGTCTGCAGGGCCGTGCCGACGGCGTCGAGCGAGACGAAGGGCGCATGCAGCAGGAGATCGACGATCACGACGACGCGCGTGTCGCGCTGGCGGGGCAGTGGACGGATCTGCTTGAACAGGTCTGCAATCGGTGCAATGGGGTCGCCGCCGATGAGCGTGCACGTCACGTGCGGACCGGGTTCCTCCACGATCGTGGGCGGCCGGTGCCCGAGGGGGATCATGGCCGTGTACATGCGGTCGACCCCGAGCCCCTGCTTCTCGACCAGCGTGAGGGCGCGGAACAGGTCCGCCAGCGCGGGATAGCGCGCGTGCCGGTTGCTCAGGACGTTCGCAGAGTTGATTCCGCCCGTGAACCCGCCCGGACTGCGCACCACGAGCGTGGAGTCCAACGAGATCCAGCGGACCTCCGTCGGCTCGCCCGAGTTCCAGTCGCGGTGGATGACCCCGTTGAGAATCGCCTCGCGCACCGCCGACTGGGGGACCAGGCGCTGCGGGGACAGGGCGAAGCGGTCGGCCGACTGCGTCGAGTAGGTGTTGAGCACGGCCAGGGCGCGCTCGATGACGTCGATCTGCTCGAGGAGGGACATCGCGGGGTCGGCCACGACCCGGTTGGTGACGGCTCCGCCCGGAACATCGAGGACCGTGAGGTCGATGAGCGTCGCCCGCGCCGGTGTGAGGGTCAGGCGAGCCGCCTGCGAGAGGTGGTCGTCGGAGCGCAGCGCCGCGATCCTGCGCAGGATGTCCGTGTCCGTCTCGGAGTCGTCGGCCCGGAGATCGGCCCTCACCAGGGCCATGGCCCCCGCGGTCACGGCGCGGGCGGTGAGGGCGGAGCGATCCGCCATGGAGTCGTGGTCCTGGGCCCGCTCGCGGTGGAGCCACCACTCGGCGCGATCCACCGGTGCGCAGGAGTCGCCCACGCGCCACCGCAGGCGGCCCGAGGTGTCCGGCACCGGTTCGCGCGACTCGGCCACGTACAGGACGAGGATGCGCTGGCCCCCGACGTGACGGGCCTCGATATCGGGCGCTATGTCGATCGCCTGATGAATGCGCCGGCGGAGCCAGTCGGTGTTCAGCTCGGTTCCGAGGACGACGCCGGTTCCGTCCTCGACGCCGAGGATGAGGGCGCCGCCGCCCGGCGAGTTCGCCATGCAGGCCACCTCGTCAGCGAGTTTCACGGCGGCCGTGGGGTTCTGCTCGCTGCCGGGTTCGAGATCCGGGCCATTGCGCCGTCCGGCCTCCTCCTTGAAGTCGATGGAGGAGGTCTCGGCGATCCGCGTGATGGCGCCGTTGCACTCCGAGGCGAGGATCTCGTCGACGTCGCGGCGCAACTGGTCCTGGCGGTCCAGACCGGTTGGGCGCATGGTCTCCTCCAGGATCTCGCCGAATGTTGATTCAGCCTACCCCTAATTCAACACGGTTGGGGCGCTCGGGCGGATCCGTGATGATTCCGGATCGGCGAGCCGGTGGGCGGTGGCGCGCCCCGAGCCGGTGCGGCGGATCGGGCGGGCGCTCACCGGGGCCGGGCCGCCGGGGGAGGGCGTCGTCGCAGGCCGTCGAGCAGGGTCTCGAGCGAGGTCGTGTCGCTCCACCCGTTGACGTCGACGCGCCCGTCGGGGGCGACGCGGATCTCGAGGCGGTCGGGCAGAGCGGTGAGTCGATCGACGAGCTCGGCGTAGCGGTCGGTCAGGGCGTGGAAGCGCTGGTTGGTGGATCCGACCCATGGCCTGGCGGTGTCGAGGCGCTCGACATCGAAGCGCCCGTCGACGAGCAGGTCGGTGTGATTCAGGAGGTCGGCGACGGCGGGCGAGGCGGCGCAGCGGAGCTCGTCGAGCTCGTAGCCGGTGAAGGTCATGACCGTCTGCCCGCGGGCCCGGACGAGACGCGCCAGCTCGGCGAGGGCGCCGGGCTGCTCGAAGGGCTCGCCGCCCAGAAGGGTCAGGCCCTCGACGTCGAGGGGGATATCTGCGGCGATCCGCTCCGGCGCCGTCATGCGGCCGCCGCGGACGCCCCACAGGTGGGGGTTGAAGCAGCCGGGGCAGCGGAGGGTGCAGCCCTGGACCCACAGCGCCGAGCGGGTGCCGGGGCCCTCCGCCCCGGTCCGGGCGATGAAGCGGGCGACCCGTACGAACTGCCGGGTCACAGGTCCAGAATACGGCCGTGCACCTGAGTGCCGGGACGCTTGAACCGACTGAAGGACACCCGGCCCTGAAGGGCGACGAGCTGATGGGGCTGGAGCGCCGCCGCCGAGGTGAGGTCGTTGAGGTCGTGGAAACCGCCGCGCTCCTCGCGCGCGGCGACAATCCGCTCGACGGTGACCCGGTCGAGTGCGGGCAGGTCGAGGAGGGCTGCGGACGGGGCCGTGTTCACGTCGACGAGGGCGGGCTCCGAGGGGATCGCCGCCGACGGCGCGGGTGTCGACGCCGCCGGCGCGGACGAGGGCCGCGACTCGGCGGGGGTCGACGCCGGCGGTGCGTACGGGGACCGCGTCGCAGCCGACGGCGGCGCCCACGCGGTACGGGGAGGCGACTGCTCGTAGTACTGACTCGTATCGACCTCGAGCTCGGGGGGCAGCGGGTCGTGGGATGGGATCCGTTGGGACAGGCGATCGTCGACCGGCGCCCGCGCCGTCGTGGAACGGCTCGGGACCTGATGGGTGCCGTACAGGGCGCGGAGGCGGGCGAGCTCGTCCTCGCGGGACACGATTTCCCTCAGGACGGTGCCCCGTATGATGAGGGCGTGGGCGAAGGAGCCGAACCAGGAGATTATGAAGAGAGTCCCGCCCAGGGTCTTCCAGGCGGAGTCCTTGTCATCGCCCAGGGCGATTGAAATAAATGACAGGGCGACGACGACCCCCCAAACAGTGACAATGCGCCAGACCTTCGGGGACCTCGCCAGAATTCCGGCCCACAGCCATCCGATAAGGGAGAACAATCCCATACCGATGATGATGGGTGCGATCCACAAGGAATTCACGAGCTTCCACGTGAACGGCTTCTGGTCGACGAGAACGTCGATTCTGTCAAGTGCCAAGGTCCATGCCCTCCCGGGTCGTGACGCGGGCCTCGGACCGCGTCTGCGTCTGCGCGGCGAAGTACTCGTCGGTGAACGCGCTGCGGACGGTGGTCGCCTCGAGGAGGTCCTCGAGCACGCCGATCTGGGACAGGCAGGCGCTGCCGGTGAATCCGATCGTCTCGGCGGTGACGGTCCCGTCCGGCGCGACCGACACCTTCAGCGCCCGCCTCGCGGGTCCGTCGGGGTGCGCGGTGCTCATGCTCGCTCGACCTCCATGACGAGGGTGACGACGCGGTCGTCGTCGACGCTCTGCGACGTGATGCGCATGCCCGCCTCGGGGGCGCGCTCCTCCAGGCGCCGGATGACGGCCCGCTGCACCTGCAGGCCGTAGGCGCGGTCCAGGTCCTCGACGAAGGCGCGGGCGCCGTCGGGCGTCCACGTCCCGGCGAAGCAGGCGTTCCACAGTCCGGCGGCGTCCCGCCTCATGGTCAGGGCGCGGTCGGGCGTCTTGGCCAGGAGCACGCCGTCGCCCGTCCGGCTCACCGCGGCGCCGAGATCCTCGAGGGCCGCGACGAGCAGCGTCTCGTCGCGCATCCGGGACTCGACGCGCACTTCGTTGCCCGCCTCGACGTCGGAGGGGCGGATCTGGCGGGCCTGGGACGCTGCGGCCACGGCGATCGATAGGGGGATCAGAACCAGTGACAGGCTCATGGGCTCGCTCCTCGTCAACCTCTTCAGAACTCGACCCGCCTGCCGGCCGGCGCGTAACGGGCCCGACTCGAATCTACCCCCGCGGGGGCCATCATCGGGTCGGGCGCGTGCGGGGATGTCTCCACACGGTTGTCGCTGGCCGATACGGCCCGCTCACCCGCCCAGGCGCGCAGAGCGGCCAGGGACTCCGCCTGGGTGACGCTCAGGGGCACCGACCGCTCCACCGCCAGGCGCAGATCGTCCCCGGTGATGTCGCGGCGCTCGGAGAAGGCGTCGAACAGGCCCGCGATGACGGCCTGCTCGATCTCCGCCCCCGAGAACCCCTCCGTGGCCAGGACCAGATCGGCGCGCAGGGCGTCGTCGAATACGAAGCCGGCGTGGCGCGGGGCCGCATGGATGTGCTTGCGCACGTGCAGCTCCCAGATCTGCGCGCGCTCGTCGGGCGCGGGCAGGTCGGCGAAGAAGATCTCGTCGAAGCGCCCCTTGCGCAGCAGCTCGGGCGGAAGGGACTGAACATTGTTCGACGTGGCGATGACGAAGACGGGGGCGGTCTTCTCCTGCATCCAGGTGAGGAAGCTGCCGAAGACGCGCGAGGCGGTGCCCGAATCCCCCGTGGCGCCCACGCCGGAGAAGCCCTTCTCGATCTCGTCGACCCACAGGACGGCGGGGGCGGCGGCCTCGGCGGAGCGGATCGCCGTGCGCAGGTTGGACTCGCTCGAACCCACGACGCCGGAGAACACCTTGCCGATGTCCATGCGCAGCAGGGGCAGGCGCCACGAGGCCGCGACGGCCTTGGCGGTGAGGGACTTGCCGCAGCCGGGCACGCCCGTGATGAGCACGCCGCGCGGCGCCGGAATCCCGTACTCCGCGGCCTCCGCCAGCCAGGAGTTGTCCCGACGGCGCAACCAGCGCTTGAGATTGTCCAGGCCGCCCACCCCGGTCAGGTCGATATCGGTGTCGACGTACTCCAGCAGCCCGCTCTTGCGCACCGCCTGCTTCTTCTCCTGCAGCACCGTGTTCACGTCGTCGGCGCTCAGGACGCCGTCCGAGGCCATGGCCAGGGCGAGCGCGCCCTCGGCCTCCGTCTCGGTCAGGCCCAGGGAGGCGCGCACCAGGCGGTCCTTGTCGATCTCGGTCAGGTCGATCCGCAGGCGGCTGTTCCCGGCGTTGGCGGCGATGAGATTGTCGAGGATCCGGCGGATCGCGGTCTCGTCGGGCAGCGGGAAGTCGAGGATGTGGACGTCCTTCTCGAGCTCCGGGGGGATCCTCAGGGCCGGCGCCACGATAATGAGCGTGCGCGCCAGGGGCCCGTTCTGGAAGTCCGCGGCCAGCTCGCGCAGCTTGCGGACGATCGCCGGGTCGGCGGGGCGGGCCCCGTCCCCCAGGTGGGCGTGAAGGTCGAAGAAGACGAAGGTGGCGGCCCGGTCGACGCGCAGGGCGGCGTCGAGCGCGCGCAACGGATCCGTCGTTCCCGGACTCGCCCTGCCCTCCGGGTCCACGAAGCCGGTGGTGATGCTCCACGTGTGAATGGGCCGGGGCATCGAGAGCATCCCGCCCTCCATGGTCGACCGGATCGCGGCCAGGGCCCGCCGCTCCTCGAAGGTCTCCACGTACAGGACGGGGAAGCGCGCCTTCGCCAGGACGGCGAGGGAGTTCTGGAACGACGAAGCCATTCGCACGGGCCTTTCGGACGGGTCGGGCGGCGGGGTTCGCCGACTGCGGTCTCAGCCTTGATACCAGCCCTGGTAGACATAGGGGAAGGGGATGTTCCCCCGCATGCCGATCGAGGCGGCGACGACGTCCTTGGCCGTCACCGCGGCCTCCAGGGGCGTGGCCCCCTTGGCGAGCTCGGCGGTCACCGCCGCCGCCAGCGTGCAGCCGGCGCCGTGCACGCGCTCGGTCCCCACCGCCGGGACCTCGAGGACCTCCAGCGTCCGGCCGTCGTAGAAGACGTCCAGGGCCGTGCCGGTGCCCAGGGAGGGGCCGGCCTTGGCGAGCACATTGGGCGCGCCCTGGTCGTGGATGCGCTTGGCGGCGTCCTTGAGCGCCTCGACGCTGGTGATCTCCTCCACGCCGGCCAGGGTCGCTGACTCGAAGAGGTTGGGGGTGACCATGGTGGCGCGCGGCAGGATCTTGGAGCGCAGCGCGTCGTCCACCGCGCGGGCGGAGGCGAACTCCTGGCCCTTGCAGATGAGCACCGGGTCGAGCACGACCGTGGGGAACCGGTACTCCTCCAGGGCGGCCTCGACGACGTCGATGGTGGGGGCGGTGCCGAGCATGCCGATCTTGACGGCGGCGATCGCCGTGTGCACGCCCGCGCAGGCCTCGATCTGGTCGTGGATGACCTCGGGATCCACCGGCACGAAGCGGTGGTCGAAGCCGGCCTTGGGGTCCATGGACACGATGCAGGTCAGGGCGGTGCAGCCGAAGACGCCGAGCTGGTGGAAGGTCTTGAGGTCGGTCTGGGCGCCCGCGCCTCCGGAGGCCTCCGAGCCGGCGATGGCCAGGACGACGGGCGGGACGGGACGTTCGGGAGTTGATGTCATGACGCCTAGGGTGCCCCCGATGGGGCTCTGCGGCCAAGGGGCGTCCACGACGTGACCGGTCCGCGCTGCTGGCAGCCCCGCCCGGCGTCGGGCGGAAACGCCGGGCGGGACCGGCCGCTCAGACGCCGTCGGCCCCGCCCGGTCCTCCCGGCCCACTCAGGCGCTGGCGACGGTGAAACGGGCCCCGCGGTGGGCGTCCCGCTCGGCCTCGTCGACCAGCGCCAGGGCGAAGTCGGCGGTTGAGAGCGCCGGGCCGGCCGGGGAGTCGGCGCCGCTCACGTAGGCGCCGCTGGACTTGTCCACCGGGTAGGCCGGCGCGGGAGAGACGAGCGTCCACGCCACGGCGTCGCCCGCGGCGCGGAAGAGCTCGAGGACCTCGGCGAAGGCCAGGGCCTCGCCCCGGTAGTCCTCCGGGAAGGCCGGGTCGTCGACGAGGCGGCGGCCCTCGGCGTCGAGCAGGGAGCCCGCCCCGCCGACGACGACGAGACGGCCCGTCGGGCGCGCCGCGATGAGTGCGGCGAAGGCGTCGACCACGGGCCGGGCGGAGCCGCCGCTGCGGTCGGGGGAGACGGCGATGACGGTGGCGTCGGAGGCGTTCACGAGCTTGACGACGGCGGCGGTGTCGGCGAGGTCGGCCACGACATCGGCGGCGGCGCCCGCGGCGGGCGAGCCCGAGCGGGTGACCGAGGTGACGGAGTGCCCGCGGCGGGCGGCCTCGGCGACGACGGCCGAGCCGGTGGCGCCGCTTCCTCCGATGACGGTGATCTTCATGGTTGCTCCTCAGTGCGACGGTGTTATCGGTGCGCGGGTGCACGCCCGTGATATCTGTATAGTATGGTTCGTATATCAAGTACCTCAAGGTAACTAAGGAGGTCGGTGCTGTTGCAAGACGCACACGATCAAAACGACTCGGTCGGGGGAGGACGGGTGCGCCGCGCTCGCGGCGCGAGGGCGGATCGCGACCCCCGGGTCGCGCCGGACGCCGCGGTCGGCGACTACGACGTCCTGTCCCCGGCCTGCCCCTCGCGAACGGTGCTGCGCCACGTCGTCGACCGGTGGACGCCGCTCGTCGTCGCCGTGCTGATCGGCGGGACGCACCGGTTCGGCGAACTGCGTGCCGCGGTCGGCGGCATCACCCCGAAGGTCCTGACCGAGACCCTGCGCTCCATGGAGCGCGACGGGCTCGTCGTCCGCGAGCAGACCCCCGGCGTCCCGCCCCGGGTCGACTACGCGCTCACCCCGCTCGGCGCCACCCTGGCCGAGCCCATGGCGGCCCTGCGCAGCTGGGCCCAGGACCACGCCGAGGAGGTTCTGGCCAATCGCGCCCGGTACGACGGCGAGGCGCCACCTCCCCGCCCCATCGCCGAAACCGGCGGAAACGACACGCGAAACCGGCGGAAGTGACACGCGAAACCGGCGGAAACGACACGCGAAACCGGCGGAAAGTGCACACCTTGGAAGGTTGTTCAGTGGGCGGTGGTGCGGGGCGCCCGGGGATCGGCGTGGCGGTCCGCGAGATCGCCGGGTAACCCTCGAGATCGTCACTTAACCCGCGAGATCGCCGGGTAACCCTCGAGAACGTACCTCTAGCAGACGTTCTCGTGGGTTACCCGGCGATCTCGCGCGTCAGGGCGGCGTCCGAGCGGTATGGGCGGTGCTCCCGCGGGGCCGGCACGGTCGAACGGGGCACCCGCCCGGTCTGCGACCGCCCTCCGCGCGGGTGCCCGCGCCGACGCCAACGTCATGGAGCTCGCCGAAGCGGACGACCGCCCCCCACGGGACCCGCGACGACTCCGCTTATCCGAACCTGTTGCAAAAGCGCTTCACGGCGGGATCGGTCGCTGCGGGCGCCCCGACGACCGCGGTGACCACTTCGACGACCGTGGTGGCCCCGCGGGAGC
>ERZ773059.1354-NODE-1354-length-12112-cov-15.260347_pt1 | contig 12112 bp, 8 predicted proteins | sample MGYA00580514_ERZ773059 | MGnify/ENA primary metagenome ERZ773059 (study PRJEB29015, sample SAMEA2737981) | human oral metagenome | biome: human oral; feature: human-associated habitat; material: dental | place: China | collected 2056 ...
TTATTTTGCGCCTGAAAGAGGCCGACCAGTCGCTTTACGACGACATGGTGGCTTACGGTAGGCGTAACATTGCCTGCCTAACTATCGCTCCCACGGGCACTACTAGCTTGATGACGCAGACAACAAGCGGCATCGAACCTGTGTTCATGCCTGTGTACAAACGCCGTAGGAAGGTAAATCCAAATGATACAGACGTGCATGTAGACTTTGTTGACGAGGTGGGCGACAGTTTTGAAGAGTATATTGTGTACCATAAGAAGTTTATGGACTGGATGAAGGCCAACGGCTTTGATACCGAAAAGCGATATACGCAAGAAGAAATAGATGCCATCGTGGAACAATCTCCTTATTATAAGGCCACGGCAAACGATGTGGACTGGCTGATGAAGGTGAGGATGCAGGGCGAAATACAGAAGTGGGTGGACCACTCTATCAGCGTAACGGTGAACTTACCCAACGATGTTGATGAGGCTTTGGTTAACCGCCTATATGTAGAGGCTTGGCGTTCGGGCTGCAAAGGCTGTACGATTTATCGTGACGGAAGTCGTTCGGGCGTGATGATTTCTGTGTCGAAGAAAGACAAGAAGAAAGAGGATAAGCAAGAAGAACAGCCCATCGTGCCCTGCAAACAGCCCGAAGTGACCGAGGTTAGGCCCAAGGAGTTGGCCTGCGATGTTGTTCGTTTCCAAAACAATAAGGAGAAATGGGTGGCCTTTGTGGGCTTGCTCAATGGTTATCCCTACGAAATTTTCACGGGTTTGCAAGACGATGACGAGGGTATTGCCCTGCCTAAGTCGGTTACGAAGGGTAAAATCATCAAGAATGTAGGCCCTGATGGTCGCAGTCGTTACGACTTCCAGTTTGAGAACAAGCGTGGATACAAAACCACGGTTGAGGGCTTGAGCGAGAAGTTTAACCCCGAATATTGGAACTATGCCAAGCTTATATCTGGTGTTTTACGCTATCGCATGCCCATCGACCACGTGATAAAGCTGGTGGGTTCGCTGCAATTGAAGAGCGAAAGCATCAACACTTGGAAGATTGGCGTTGAGCGCGCCTTGAAGAAATACATTACCGATGGCACCGAGGCAACGGGTATGAAGTGTCCCTCTTGCGGACAAGAGTCGCTCGTTTACCAAGAAGGTTGCCTTATCTGCAAGAACTGTGGCGCATCGCGCTGCGGATAAATTACGCATTTCCTTGCTCCACTTCGTAGCCTTATGGCTGCGGGGTGGGGCATATTTTTTGTTTAGTGGTAAGGAGTAGGGTAGTAAGGAGTAAGTAGTGTTTTCAGAGTAGTAAGGAGTTATGGTGGTAAGGAGTTAAGGGGTTAAGCGGGTAAGGAGTTATGGAGTTAAAGAGTGAAGCCAAATGTTTAGGCGGTGTTAGGCTAATAGGATAATTCTGACCTGTCTGACCTGTCTGACCTGTCTGATTTGTCCGAAAGCTAGAATGAACTAGAAACCGCTAGACACTTTTAAAGACGTTAGCCATCTTTTCACCTTTTCACTTTTAGAAGTTAAGGGGTTATGGAGTTAAGGAGTTAAGCAAATAGCTCAGTTGTTAAGAGGTTAAGCCAAATGTATAGGTGGCGTTAGCCATCTTTTCACCTTTTCACCCTTTCACTCTTTCGCCTTTAAAGGCGTTAGCCATCTTTTCACCTTTTCACTTTTAGAAGTTAAGGAGTTATGGAGTTAAGGAGTTAAGCCAATAGCTCAGTTGTTAAGAAGTTAAGCCAAATGTATAGGTGGCGTTAGCCATCTTTTCACCTTTTCACTTTTAGAAGTTAAGGGGTTATGGAGTTAAGGAGTTAAGCAAATAGCTCAGTTGTTAAGAGGTTAAACCAAATGTATAGGTGGCGTTAGCCATCTTTTCACCCTTTCACTTTTAGAAGTTAAGGAGTTATGGAGTTAAGGAGTTAAGCCAATAGCTCAGTTGTTAAGAAGTTAAGCCAAATGTACAGGTGGCGTTAGCCATCTTTTCACCCTTTCACTCTTTCACCTTTTCACCTTTAATAACCATCTTTTCACCTTTTCACCCTTTCACTTTTTCCCCTTTAAACGTCCTTTTCTTTATACATTATGCCACATTACATTCATCTTCGAAACCTACAATTCCACGCCTTTCACGGCGTTATGCCCCAAGAACGAACGGCGGGAAACGACTATGTTGTTAACCTTCGTGCCGAATATCCCATCGAACAAGCCATGCAGAGCGACGATGTGACCCACACTTTGAACTATGCCGAGGTGTACGCCGTTGTTGAAACAGAGATGCAAAAGCCGTCGTGCCTACTCGAAAACGTGGCCTATCGCATCGCCCAACGGCTCTTTCGCGACTTTCCCCTGATACGTTCGATACGGCTCGAAGTGGCTAAGCAAAACCCGCCAATGGGCACTTGCGGAGGCCAAGCAGCAGTGGAAATTCAATTAAATAATGATAAAAGCCAGTGAGAAGAGCCTGAATACGGCCTTTTTTCTGTATTTTTGCATAAACAAAGCCGTTAATCGGCAGCTCAGGATACACAAGGGCGGGTTCTGAAACAGTCCCCTTGCTGGATTTTTAGGTTTTATCTGGGCATATTTCGCTTGGTTCTTGATAGGTGTCATAATAAGCCTTGGCACTCGAAAGAACGAACGAAGGATGGCAGAAAAGCAGAGATACAGTGGAGAGTGAGGCTGGATGCAGACTTGAATTGCAACGAAAAACTTTCAGTACATGCCCCAAATGTAACATGACATCGATGATACGGCACTTCAAATCAGCGAGTATGAACAAAAAGATAGCCGCCCTCTTCGCCCTGTTACTCCTTCTGCCGTTTGCCGCAAATGCAGCAGGCAAGAAGTTTGTGTTGGTTATCGACCCCGGACATGGCGGCAAAGATGCTGGCGCATTGGGCGCTTTCTCGAAAGAAAAAGACATAAACCTGAGCGTGGCCATGGCCTTTGGAAGAAAGGTGCAGCACAATTGTCCCGACGTAAAGGTGATTTATACGCGAACGACCGACGTGTTTATCGGCCTGAAAGAGCGGGCAGACATCGCCAATAAGAATAAGGCCGACTTGTTTATGTCGGTGCATACCAATGCTTTGCCTGGCGGAAAGCAGGCCTATGGCATGGAAACTTACACCCTGGGAATGCACCGTGCTGGCGACAATCTGGACGTTGCTAAGCGCGAGAACGCCGTTATCTTGATAGAAAAAGACTATAAACAAAGCTATCAGGGCTTTAATCCCAACTCGGCGGAGAGCTACATCATGTTCGAGTTTATGCAAGATCGCAACATGTCCAACAGCGTAGACTTGGCCAAGATGGTGCAACGCGAAACCTGTTCGGCGGCCAATCGTCCCGACAAGGGCGTGCATCAGGCGGGGTTCCTCGTGCTCAGAGAAACGTCGATGCCCAGTTGTCTCATCGAATTGGGCTTTATCACCACGCCCGACGAAGAGCGGTTGCTCAACGATAAGGCGCGAGTGGAGAACATCGCCACGGGTATTTATCGGGCGTTTGTGAACTATAAAAACAAGTATTACAGTGGTGTTGTGGTGCCTTACAAGGCTGCACCCGTGCCAACGCCTACCGTTCCCGACGTTGTTCCCGATGTGTACAAGTCTAACGATGTGCCTGCAACGCAGCCAAAGCCCGAACCACAAGCAACGAGAAGGACGGAGCGAACACCCTCCGAACCGATAAAACGCGATAGCGAAGTTGGTAGATCTGTACCCCAAAGGGCGCAGGCCGCCAACCAAGATGCAACAGAACGCCCAACGGTGTCGGCGGCCGAACCTAGGTCGAACGAAGAAACCAGGCTGCCAAGCGTTACGTCGGGAGATGCCGAAGAGAAGATAATATCCTTCGGCGAAACGGCCGTCGTACCCATCTTTAAGGTGCAAATCATTGCCAGTCCCACGCGCATACGCCGCAACAGCCCGCAATTTAAGGGCCTGAAAGACGTGGGATACTTCAAAGAGAACGACATGGTGAAGTACACCTATGGCGCATCGGCCGACTATAACGAGATAAACCGACTGCGAAAGAGCATTGCCAAGAAGTTCCCCGATGCGTTTGTCATCGCCTTTAAAGACGGCGAGCGCATGGATGTGAACAAGGCCATACGCGAGTTCTCGGTTAATAGACAAAAAGGAAACAAATAATTAAATATGAAAATCTTTACGAGAGAGGTAAAAATCGCCCTTGTAGCCATTGCCGGAGTGGTAATATTGTTCTTCGGTATGAACTTTCTGAAAGGGTTAACCTTATTTTCCAACGATACTGGCTATAAGGTAATGTTCAAAGATATAACGGGCTTGTCTAACTCAACGCCCATCTATGCCAATGGATTTGCTGTGGGCGTGGTGACAGGCATCCAATATAACTACGACCAAAAGGGCGACATCGTTGTTACGATAGACCTCGACAAGAGCATGCGTGTGCCGCAAGGAAGTACGGCCGAGATAGAGAGCGACTTCATGGGAAACGTGAAACTGAACCTTATTCTTGCCCCTAATAGCGGTCAGTTTCTTAGTCCGGGCGACGTGATACAGGGCAATGTAAGTAAGGGAGCATTGGCGCAGGTGGCCGACATGGTGCCATCTATCGAACGATTGCTGCCCAAACTCGACTCTATTTTGGTTAGTGTGAACACTATTTTGGCCAATCCCGCCATCAACCAGTCGCTAGACAACGTGCAAGGGCTAACAGCTAACCTGCGCACCACTTCGCAACAGCTCAATGGCTTGGTGGCAGGTCTTAACCGAAGTGTGCCCGCTATGGTGGGAAAGGCCAGCAAAGTGCTGGACAATACCAATACGCTGACCACCAACTTGGCTGCCCTAGACCTCGACGGAACAATGCAACAAGTGAACCGAACCTTGGCCAATGTGGAGGAAATGACACAAAAGCTTAACAGCAACGAAGGCTCGTTGGGCTTGCTGATGCGCGACCCAGCCCTTTACAACAACCTCAATGCAACGCTGATGAGCGCCGACTCGCTGCTTGTCAACGTTCGCCAGCACCCCAAACGCTACGTGCACTTCTCGCTCTTCGGGCGTAAAGACAAGTAGGACTTTGAGTTTTTAAGTTATAGCGTTACTGAGTTGGTAAGGCTTTGACCCTCAAAAATCACCAGCTTAACAACCATAAACACATCGCCGCCACCATTCTACAAAGCTTAGAGTGGTGGCGGCTGTGTGTCTTAGGGCGGCTTGCAACAAAGCATTGCCCCGCCATTAGCCTAGTTACGGCAAAGCATATCACTCCCACCTTCCCCTTGGAGCAGGGTTGGGGCGAGGCTTTAAGCAAGGATGTTTGTTCGTTAATTTATCCTTAATTTTATCCTTAAAATAACTTAGTGCAATGTTTCACAAGTTTTGCAAAACCTTTCACGTCCTTAATCTTCTTCAAAAACGGCCTGTAATTTGTCAAAACCAATTTTTTTTGCGATATTTGCAGTAGATTTCAGAGACCGCGGCACGCCATGTGCCGAAAACCAACAGCAGTATATATATAATGGACGTAACTCCCGATAAACATTGGGAAGCAGCTCTTGCGCTCATTGCGCAGAACGTTTCTCCACAGCAGTTTGACACCTGGTTTAAACCCATTGTCTTCGAATCGTTTAACAACGAAACGAAGCTTTTGGTGTTACGTGTGCCAAGCTCGTTCGTGTACGAGTATATCGAGGAACATTATATCGACCTGCTAAGCAGGGTGTTGTTCTCCGCTTTCGGTCAACGCATACGCCTTACTTATAGGGTGGTGGTAGATAGCGAGCACAAAAAGACCCAAGATATTGAGGCCGACCCAGCCGAGGCGCACGCTACGCAGGCCGCCAAAACATGGGGTGCAAAGCAGAAAGCTGTGGAAGAACCGGCCAAGGAGCAGGAACTGGACCCGCAACTTAACCCACACCAAACATTCTCGAACTACATCGAGGGCGAGAGCAACAAGCTGTCGCGTTCCGTAGGGCTGTCTATTGCCGAGCATCCCAACACCAATCAGTTCAACCCCATGTTCATTTATGGGCCGTCGGGCTGTGGAAAAACCCACCTCGTAAATGCCATCGGCGTGCAAACCAAGCAGCTGTACCCCCAGAAAAGGGTGCTGTACATCAGCGCACACCTCTTTCAAGTGCAGTTTGTTAACGCGGTGTTGAAGAACGCCACCAACGATTTCATCAAGTTCTACCAAACCATCGACATGCTTATTGTTGATGACGTGCAGACGTGGGCCAGCTCCGAGAAAACCCAAGAAACGTTTTTCCACATCTTCAACCACCTCTTTCGCAACGGCAAACGCATCATCTTGGCTAGCGATCGACCTCCTGTTGAACTGCGCGGCATGAGCGATAGGCTTATCACACGTTTCTCGTGTGGCATCATTGCCGAACTAGAAAAGCCCAATGTACAACTCTGTGTAGACATATTGAACGCCAAAATACGCCGCGACGGACTGAAAATTCCTGCCGAGGTGACGCAGTTTATTGCCGAAACGGCTAACGGAAGTGTGCGCGACTTGGAAGGGGTTATCAACAGCTTGATGGCTTATTCGGTGGTGTATAACAGCGACATTGACATGCGGTTGGCCGAAAGGGTGATTAAAAGGGCTGTGAAGGTAGACGATACGCCACTTACCGTAGACGACATTTTGGAGAAGGTGAGCAATCATTTCAACGTTAGCGTGTCGGCCGTGAGCAGCAAAAGCCGCAAGCGCGACTTGGTTGTGCCGCGCCAAGTGTCGATGTATTTGGCTCAGAAATACACCAAGATGCCTGCCAGTCGCATAGGGAAACTTGTTGGCGGGCGCGACCATAGCACCGTGTTGCATAGTTGTGCGCAGGTTGAGGCGCGCCTTAAAACCGACAGCCTTTTTGCTGCCGAGGTGGAAAGCATCGCCACATCGTTTAAGCTGAAAGGATAGGGGAGAAATTGTTTTTTTTTCTCCCCCATACAGATATTACTTGTTGGTAGAGATAATTTTTGCGCGAAGTTAAAGCCAAAGATGTTTTCTAGCCACGCTTGAAAGGCGTACATTTGTATTTGCTTATCAGTATTTCGCGAGGCTCTTTCCCCGCCAGATTGTGCTATTTCGTAGGCTTTATTCTCAGTGTCACTTCTGCATGGAGGTCGGCACACCCCGCAATCATCAGTAGATGGCTCTTCGATAGAGGCATGTCTTCGTTGTCTATCTCGCATTTGTACACATTATATTGCATGCTGCCTTTGCACGTTACGAACCATTTAATGGTATGCGGCTCATCGTTGCCGAATAGTTTTTTGCTTCTAAATTCAAAGATGTACGTTTCTCGTCCCCAAAAATCTTCCTTCCAAATCCGCATGTCAGTGGCAGATACATTCAATGTTGTTCCCCCGAGAAAGTTGGGTATGGTATTTTCTTTTATGTACGCCCATCTGGTTCTGTTAATTTCCAGGGGTTTGAGGTCGCTCCCTCTATAAACACGCACTTGGATGTCTTCCTTTTTAGCATTCCATGTTTCGGGCTTTGTGTTGTCGATGATGTTTAGAGAGTCTGCGATGTTTGTGCCTTTGGGACTTTCGAACCTGATGCTTACCCTAAAAGGGTCTACAACATGAGGGCCGTCTTCATCCGAACACGAGAGTAGTGTACATATACAGATGCAAAGCATGACTTTTGTCCATATTGTTTTTATATAGGTCTTCATGATTGCTGCATTTTAATTGTATGTGAAATTGTGTTAGTGCTTTGTAAACGTGGCATACTTCAACAGATATCTATAATTAGTGCGTGTGCTTTCTGCGTTGTCGTTGTATGGAGCAGGAGTATCTGTGTTAAAAACATTGTCCAAGAAGTATCCGTTGTAGTTCCCATTCCATCCCCAGTTGCAATGCAGGTATAAACGTTCTTCACTTCTCCAGCCTGTTACATAGTCGATGTATCCGTCTACCACCCAAGCGTGCCCGCCTGTATATTTGCGGACGAAGAAGAGTATGTGATAGTATCTAGACTTCCCACTCATTATAACAATCTTATTTCTACATTTTAAATCGTTAATTATATCTCTGCAATTGTAGTCTTTAAGCCTCGTTACATCGCAGCCAAATTCCTTTCTCATGATGTCGACAGCATCTTCTGTATCAACACTAGTAGTGTTTTGCTTGTACTCAGCTTTAAACGCAATGCCAAGGTGTCTCATCAAAGCTGCGATTTGGCCTATTGTCTCTGATGATTTGGGCTCGCTGTAGTGTTTTGCCTCCTCATTTATTTGTTTCCAGTTGAGTTTTGTCACTCTATAGTCATTTTCACTTAAGAAGCCTGCCATTTGCTTTGGGTATTCTAGAAATGACATAATTTGTGCAGAAGCCGTAACAACACAGCCAGTAAGGTTTCCAAAACACTCATTGTTATAGGGGTCTCGCTGTCCCCATGTGCAGTTTAGAAGTGGTTTCATTACTTCAAAATTCCGTGGCGACGATGGATATTCTGGGTCGTCCGGGGTGATCTCGCGATAAGAAGGTGCTGTCTTTCTTGTCTGTGGCATTTTTTTCTGCTGTGCACAATAGTTTAATGCCGCCTGCATGAATAGATGAAACCCGCTAGTAGCGGTGTCGTTTAGGTTAAATGTGTAATTTCCCTCGTCTATAAGGGCTAAAATAGGTGGCAACCGGTCGTCTGCTGTTGCAATGGCAAACCCTGCACTATCGGCCATGTTAACGATATACAGCAAGGTGTCTTCTTGTTCATTTGTGGTGTTTCTAGTGTATGGGCTCACGATGGGGTGTATGTTAGAAATCGCCCACTGTTTTGCAGAAGCACGTGTCCCTTTGTTTACTAGATTTACGAAGTTTAGTACATTTCTCTTGGCTTTCTCCATGTTTACGTGGTGTAGTGTTTCCACTTGTTGCGTATTTTTTGGGGCTAGCTCACCTATGTTTTCTTCACTTGTTTCAGAACAGGCTACAATGAATACCCCTCCCAAGCAGTAAAGGATTGTTCGTTTGATTGAAAATTTGTTCATGTTCTTTGGTTTTAAAGTGTTGACACGACAAATTTAAGTAAAATATTTTTACGCGCCAAGCGTTTAATAAAGTTTCTTTCGATTTATTTTTAATTTCCTGTTTTGTCTTCCGATTTACAACAAAAATGTACTAATATTAATAAGATTGTTGTGCATTGTGTGTGCCGCGATGGGGTGTAATAATGAAAAATAACTGTGTTTATCCTGCTCGGATGCTGAAAAGATGGTCTAGTAAGACGTATAGATATTGTTCTAAAAACATTGATGTTTGGTAAAACCTTTCGTATTGCTCTGAGGGGGAAGGTATAAAATAACAGCCTTTTTGAAAGATAATTTGTTGCTTATCCAACCATATTCTATGAAAATGATGCTTTTTGGTGGTGGTTACTATTCGATACTAAAAGTAAACTATTATGGAGAAGCAAGGTGTGTGTTACCGATAAATATAGGTGGTGTAGCTTGCAGTCTGTTGTTATCGGCTGGCGGAATTAATTCGTACACTCGTCAGCTCGTAAAGCTACAAGCTCGTTAACTCAAAAATAAATGTTCACTTTTCAGTGTGGTTTTTAACATTGTGAGTGCCTTCTAAACTCACCAACTGCCCAGCAGACCGCAAATAATCGATTCTCGCGGAGGTTGGTTATGATGCAAAAAGGGGCTAGTTGTACATGTTGGCAAAATGAATATTTATTTGGGACGACTGCCATTTACACCAGTTTTTAGGCTATTTGCTGCTAAACGCAGTGCATTTTGGTGCTAAATGCAATGCAATATGCCGCAAAACGCAGTGCGTTTTGGTGCTAAATGCAGTGCGTTTCGGTGCAAAACGCAAGGTAAAATGGTGCAAAACGCAAGGCAAAATGGTGCTAAACGCAAGGCAAAAAGCATAAATATCCGCTGCAATGGTATAAACAAAACCTTTTAGAGTTGTTAAAAAAACTGACCGAAAAGGGCGAAATAGTGGTTGAAAAGTGGGATTTTAGGAGCTAAATGTATGTAATTGGGCTTGAAAAATTACGAACATTCAGCCAATCTAGAAAGGCTAAATGGTGCAAAATGCAAGTGAATTTCTTAAAAACGGACAGGTGGAGCAATGCGTAGGTCGTAAAATAGCGGCTAATTTCCTACTTTTGCGCCTTGATTTTCGCTAGAATGGCATGGAGGTTAGGGTGTGTTTTGTAAAATAAAAGCATCATGTTTAACAATGGGGACTTGTTGAGAAAGGTTTGAAAGGGTGCGTTCCAAACACCGCCTTGGCTTTAATCCAAATCAGTCGTTAGATCGCTTACAACATGTTTTATGTTGTTTTTATCACTTCCTGTCCATCTTTTGTTTGCTTGTCGGCATCTTGCCTATCTTATTCTTTTGACGTAGTACACTACGCCTTCAAGAATAAGATAGGCAATGTGCTCAACAATACACAAAAGCTAAACGGCTCTAACGATCGATTTGGGTTTAACGCTGCTTTTTCATCCGCAGGAAGCTTTTCTCGCTCTTGTGCGCGTATGAATGTGCCTACAACGTGAGAAATGTTCTTGATGATGCGTGCAAAACAAAGGGGCGTGCCAGATAAGGCCGCCCCTTTGTTTACTTGCCGTTAGCGTTTTACAACTATGCTTGTTCGGATGAAGTTGAATGGCATAGCGTTTTTAAAACAGGTAAGCAACAGAGGCAGAGAAAAGGTTCATTCTTGAATTGCCAAAGAGTGAACTGAATTTGTTGAAACCCCTGTCGTACCCTAACATAAACTGATACTTATCTTTAACTTCTATTCCGAAACGAAGACCTGCTCCCCAGCTGAAACGGTTCTGTATCTTTCTGCCAAGGGCGTCTTTTGCCGTGAAGATATTGTCGTAAATAGTCCCTTTTTCTGTGCCGCCATCCATGAAAACTATTTCGTACTTCGATGTTCCAAATAGACCAAGTCCCACGAAGGGGCCTGCGTTGAATAGCATCTTCACATCTTGCGAAACGGGAAATCTATAACCCACGTGTATGGGTAGGTTCAGATACCAGGACGTTGTGTATTGTCTGGATGACTTATATAGATGAAGGCCTAGCTCCCCAAATTCCACTTTCCATGCGTGCGACTCTAATAAAAGCGACGCATCTGCATACCAACCCTCGTCAAGACTATTAAAACCATACTCGCCTTTCGCACCAATGCTGAAACCCATTCTTGCATCAATATTTGTGGATGAATGGAGATTAGTACCTGCCGTTACGCCAACTCTGAAATTTTGAGCTGCGATAGGTAAGCAGAAAACGAGTAGAATGAAGTACGTAATAAATTTCTTTTTCATAAAAACTGGCTTTGATAATTTGCCTCAAAGATAGTGTTTTGGGTGGAAATTATGGTTACATTAAGTGGATATGTTGGCCAACTTTGCATAGTTTAACGATCTGGCGGGGTGCATTGAAACTGTAATAAGTAATGTTGAGATAGTCAGAGCCTTGCAGCTGCACACGCCCTTGTTATGTTGTTTAGGGCTGTATAGGGGCAAACAAATGGTGGCGGCCAGTGGTATTAAACAACATGCGCCAACTACTGCTAGTGTTAGTTGGCGCATGTGTGCGTTAAGTGGGGCGTGTGTGAGGTTCTACACGCGGCTTTATTTCTCTTTTTCGTTGATAATCGACACGCAGAAAGTGCCGATAATGAGCATCGCGCCTGCGGCCATCATCATGTGGCTTTGCACGCTGCCCAGCAGATGTAGCAACGTGCCTCCTAAGGCGGCGGCGATGATTTGGGGTACGCAGATGGTGCCGTTAAATAGGCCTAGGTATGCGCCCATGTGTCCTTTTCCTTCCAAGGCGTTGGTTACGAAGGTGAAGGGCATGGCCAATGTGGCGGCCCAAGCGCAGCCAATGAGAATGAAAGGAACGAACATGAGGTACTTGTCGGTGATGTAGGGAACCATCAAAAAGCCGATGCCGCCCAGCAATAGCGAAAGGCCATAGGCCGTTTTGCGGTTGCGGATGTTGGGTAACACCACTGCCCATAGCACGCTGCCAATGGCTTGAATGGCGAAAAGTATACCCACCCAGTTGCCTGCCTCTTGGTATTGGGGCGTGCTGGTGGCCGAATGTAGCTGCATGTCGACGCCCCAAACGGTGT
>ERZ773059.1358-NODE-1358-length-12103-cov-4.051378_pt1 | contig 12103 bp, 13 predicted proteins | sample MGYA00580514_ERZ773059 | MGnify/ENA primary metagenome ERZ773059 (study PRJEB29015, sample SAMEA2737981) | human oral metagenome | biome: human oral; feature: human-associated habitat; material: dental | place: China | collected 2056 ...
ACCAAGCAAATTTCAAATCAAAAAATAAAATTTCAACACAAAGGATAAATAATGGCTGTATTTAATCTAAATTTAAACGACGACTATTCAAAACAGTTGCTAAGCTACTATATATGGGGTCAAGATACCCAGCCTCCGGTCGGTAAAGTAGCGTCCTAAATAAATATATCACCGCGATAAAATAAAAGGGGAATTTTGAACTTAAATTTAATACGCCTCACCGCGATAAAAAATTTTGGGTTTTAGCGGTTATGGATAGTGTAGAAAATAGCGTCGTTTCATCGCGGTTTATCCGCATCGGCGGTCAAATTTGCTTGATAAAACGACTAGCTAGCCTGCCTAAACGCCAAACGACTACCGCAGACTAGCTAAATTTACACCAAATCCCTGCTGATAAAGATAAAATATCCGCCCACAAGCATAATCGCGCCTAAAATCAGCGGATAAAAAATCGAATAAAGTACGAATCCAAACGCGCTAAAGTTGTTTAATACGAAATTCGACGCTACGCCGATCACGGCTAAATTTGGATCAAATAGGCTAATCGCCGCGATCCTAAAGACCTCGATCGGGTTAATGAGCGCGATAAAAAAGATGATATCCTCGCGCACGTTGCTCTTCATCAAAAAGCCGATCAGCGCGAGATCCAAAAACGCTAGCAGGATAAGCCAGAGCAAAAATGCGACGCCTTGACCCATTTCTTGGTTTTTGATCATCGACGAGATGAGAAATCCAAACGACAAAAATACGAAGCTAAGCGCGAAAAGTAGGGCAGTGTAGAGGGTTAGGATATTCCACGGGATTTCGATTTTTTTAACTAGCCCGGCAATCACCGCAATAACAAAAGAGAGCAAAAGCGGCACGAAAATAACGAAAATGCGCCCCAAAGCCTTGCCGAAATAGTATTCGCCCAGGCTAACTGGAAAGCTAAGCATGTATTCGAGCAGGTTCGTATCGCGGTCGGCGCTGATGCTGCGCACGGTCGAGATGAGGATAAAAATAGGCACGATAACGATACAAATTTGGATAAAAAGCAGCAAAAGCCGCGTAAGTCCGCTAAAGCCGAGCACCCGCGAGTCCGTCACGCCGCTAAAGATAAACGTAACGATAAGCCCCATAAAAACCAGCATATAGATGAGAAACCAGCGCGAGCGCAGCGACTCGGCGACGTCTAGTTTGGCGATGAGTAGCAGGTTACGCATGCGCGCCTCCTTGAGAGATTAGCTCGTCTTTTACGATTTGCCCCAGATCCATCTCGACGTAGCGGTTTGATATGCCTTGCACCTCATCAAGCCTATGCGAGATGAAAACCAGCGTCTTTTCGCGCGCAAACTCGCCTAGTAGATCCATAAAATTTCGCCTGGCTTTTGGGTCTAAATTTGCCGTAGGCTCGTCAAACATCATGGCTTCGGTGTTCTTAGCAAAGGCGATTGCGATTAGCATTTTTTGCTTCATACCGCCCGAGAGTTTGTAAAAGGGCTTGTGAAAGTTTCCTTTTAGATCAAGCTCCATTTTTTCGCAAAATTTCTCTATATTTTCCTGTGCGACGTTTGAGCTTTTGCAGACGAACTCGCAAAGCTCTTTTAGGTTAAATTTAAGCGGCGGCGGCGTTTGCGGAACGAAAGATATCACGCTAAGGGCTTCTTTACGCGCGGTAAATGGGTCAAAGCCGTTTACTCGTACCTCGCCGCTATTTGGTTTAAATTCGCCCAGTATTATACGCATCAGCGAGCTTTTGCCGGCGCCATTTTGTCCTAGCACGACCGTTTTTTGCCCCTTTTTTATGCTCAAATTTACGTTTTGGAGTATCTTTTGTGAGCCAAAAGCCTTTGTGATGTCTTTTAAGATTATCAAATTTATCCTTTTAGATGAGCTTTTTAAAGCCGTTGTCGAATTTCAGCGCGTCGTGATGACACACGTCGATACAGCGCCCGCAAAGCGTGCAGTCGCCGCCCACGAGACGAAATTCTTTTTTATTTTCGTCGCCGTCAAGTTTAGCGTTTTTCTTCGTGATTTCAAGCACGTGCGGCACGAGGCAGGTATCTATGCAGACTAAACAGTGGTCGCAGCGATCTTTATTCCAGCTGACTTTGACGGCATTGGTGCGGGTTAGCAGCGAATACGTCGCGCCGATGGGGCAGACGTAGCGGCACCAGCCTCTGCGGGAGTAGAAAATCTCGACTAAAAGCACGAAAAGGGCAAACCAAATCGCGTGAAAATAACCGTAAATGATAAAGCGCGATACTATACCCGTCACGCTAAAAATCTCAAACACGAGCTGCGAGCTGGCAAAACTCATCGCGATAAAAAGCGCGGTAAAGACGTAGCGCCATTTGGGATCGAACTCGCGGCGTTTGATGATTTTTTTAGCGGCTAAATTTTCGTGGATTTTCTCGCCGATCTCGCCTAAAAAGGTATAAGGGCACACCCAGCCGCAAAACGCCCTCCCGCCCACGAGCGCGTAAAAAAGCAAAATCGTAGCCGTGCCTATGATCAAATTTATCGGAAACTCGTGCGTCGCGGCAAATACCTGAAAGCTCATAAAAGCGTCGGTCAAATGAAAACCTAAAATCCTTGATCCGCTGATATCGCCTTCTAAAATTTGAATATCCGCGCGGTAAGAAAGCACGAACAAAATATGCACGAGCGCAATCGTCATGAGCCGCCAAGCGCGGATGCTAAGGCGTTTTTTACCCTCGGCGTTTTTTACCGTGAGCGTGCTTAGGAACGGGACTTTGGCGACCGTGCAGCGCGTGGCGTACTTGTCCATTTTCTACTCTTTAAATTTTGAAATTTCATCAGCTAACGCGCCTAGATCCTCGTCTGAAACATTTGTGAGAAGCCCCTTCATCAGGCTGTTTGGTACCTTACCCTCTTTGTAGTTTTTTAGCGAAGCTAGGATTTCATCCTTGCCTTTGCCTGCGATACTAGGCGCCATCACGCCCTTGCCGTTTGCCCCGTGGCAAGGCGCGCAGGAGGTCAGGTATCGCTTACTAACGCCCTCGCTAGGCTGATTTGCGACGCTGTTTTGTAGCTGTTTTATCTTTTTGATCTCTTCGCTATCTTGCAAATTTAGCTCTTCATTTACGACCTTTGGCTTTGTTTGCTGTGCCGGTTTTAACTCAGGCCTGCTGGCGTCCTTTATGGGTGCCGACGGCTGGCTAGTCAGCATAAAAACCATGAGCGCAAGTACCAAAACTCCAAAGATTATCGCTATTTTCTTTCCCATTTTAGCCTCCTATTTTTTTCTAAATTGCTCGTTAAATTCGCTGATTTCATTTGCTAGGGCGCGGATTTGCGCCTCGTCTAGGGTTTGGACTAGGTCTTTCATCAGCGGATTTGCCTTTTGCTTGCTCTTATACGCGATGATCATGTCGTAAATTTGATCCGAGGTTTTATTTAGCAGCGACGGGCCGATGATGCCGTTGGCGTAGTCGTCGTGGCAGGCGGAGCATTTTACGATAAAGTCCTTGCTAAGGCGCCCTTTTACGAGTTTTAAATTTATGCTTTGCAGCGGGCTTCGCACCATCGCTAGCGCGCCGACTGAGCGGCTAGTCTCGCTCTCCTCGTCGTCCAGACCAAATTTGACTCTTTTTTTGCCGTTTATATCGTAAGTCATAAACTGATCGTAATCTTTTTGCGCGGTTGCATTTGAGTCCGCTTTTTGCGTCTCTATCATGCCTGCGGCGGCGGGCGTCGCCTGCGTTTTTGCCGCTTGCGTCGCACTTTTTTTATCATCCTTGCTCTCGCAGCCCGTTATCAGCACAGCGGCGGCGAGGGCGATGAGACAGCCTAAAATTTTATTTCTCATTTTTATCCTTTGTAAATTTCATCATAGCCGCGGTTTGGCGCGATGTCGATGATTTGCACCGGGCAAACCTCGGCGCACACGCCGCATCCGACGCAACCTTGTTTAAATTCGGGCAAATTTCGCCCGTCGCTTTTAGCCATCGCTATGGCGACGTCTCCGACCGGACAGAGGCTCACGCATAGATCACAGGGCTTGTCCACGCTATTTTGGACGGCGTCTTTTACGGCTTGCTCGCGGTCGTTGTAAATTTTACGCTCAAGCATTTTCGTAATGCCGTTTAAATTTACGTTTTCGTTTTTGTACGCTAGACAGGCCTCGCGTCCTCGCAGCACGCCCACGCCCATCTTTACGTCGCTAATCTGCGTCGTAGCGTGATCTAGCGCGCCGCTTGGACAGGCTAAAACGCAGGGGAAAAGGTCGCATAGATAGCAGCCTCGCTCGTGCGCGTCGATATAGGACGTGCCGTTTGAGTAGCCCTGCGTTATATCTAGTAGCTCGATGCTGTGATACGGACAGACCTGCACGCATTGGCCGCATTTTATGCAGAGCGATTCGAAATTTTTAACCGCTCCGGGAGGCCGTAAAAAAAGTTCGTCCGCGCGCGTTTTGGGTAGAAAATACCCGATGCCGTAGCCTGCAGCCGCCGCACCTGCCGTTAGTGCGATAAAATTTCGCCTATTCATAGCGTTGCCTTTTGAGCGTTGTTTGGGCGCATTTTAGGAGAGTCGTCCTCTAAAAGCTTAAGCGGCTCGGAAAAGGGGGCAAGTTTAGCTAGGAAATTTAGCCCGCTAATCACGGTGGAGCCGTAGAAAAAGCGTAGGGCCGGATAATACTGCCAAAGCTTGTCGGCGTAAACGAAGTGCAAGTATGGCGTATCGCCGATGCCGTCTCTATCGACGTCGAGTCCTTCGTATTCGTCGAAATAATTACCGCTCCACTCGTTTAGCTCGATCTTTGAGCCCGGAGTGTCATTGATAGCCGTTTCCATGTTTCCGATAAAATCATTGCCCTTAAACACGCTTTTTTCCTGCGTCGCGTGCATTTGCAGCCCGATGACGTTGTATAAAATTTGATTGTTTTCGATCAAATTTACGGCGCCCGGATTTAGCGGCGAGCGGTCGGAGTAGATGCCGCGCGAGTTATATAAAAAGGTATTTTCGCTCACGGTAAAGCCCGAGGTATCTTTTAGCGCGATACCCACGCCGAATGCTCCGTTTGAGTTGATTATCACGTTTCGGCGCACGAGGGAATTTGTTGAAAACATAAAATACATCCCCACCGCGCCGCCGCTAAATTCGTTATCCTCGATGAGGTTACCCGTAGAGTACATCGTATGCACGGCGTAGCGGTTGTTTTTGCCGAAATTTTTGCGGATTATGTTGTTGCTGGAAAACCACGCCACGATGTCGCGGCTGTTATAGACGTAGTTGCGCTCGATCAAATTTTCGTGCGAATACCACGCGCGCACGGCGTCGCCGCGTCTAGGCACGTCAAAGCCATCTTTTGAGGTGATGTTGTTATCTCTTATCACGGCCTGGTTGCATTCTGATAGCTCGATACCAAAAAGCACGTCTTTAAAGCGGTTTTTCTCGACTAAAATATTATTGCCCTTTGCGCAACTTATGCCCGCGTCTAGGTTCATTTGACTCGTGCCGCTGCCTTCGATGTTTAAATTTATGAGCTTGACGTTTTTTGCCGTTACTTTTATCACGCTTGATTTGCGGTCGCCTCGTATCACGGCGTTCTCGCCTTTGCCTATTATCGTTAGCGGTTTATCTACGATTATATTTCCTTCGTAAAGGCCGTCGTTTAGGCGCAAGATGTCGCCCGGTTCGGCGGCGTTTATAGCGTCTTGCAGCGGACCGGCCAAGGCCGTCAAATTTAGCGCACAAAAGAGCAAAAGCTTAAATTTCATTTCGCGTCTTTGAGCTCTTTTTTCTTTGAAAATACGGCTATGATACAAAGCGCACTCATAGCCATCATCACCCAAAATCCTATGCTAGGATACGAGTGCGTCGTAAACTGCGCGACCTTGCCGTCGCCAAGCACGGTCGGCATAAACGGTTTGATCTTAAACGCGCCCCACTCTTGCATATTGTGTCCGTACCAGTATAGCCAGCCCGCAAACGCGCCCATGAAAAGCAGCGGAGCTATGGTCGGAAGCACCATGAGCAGGGAGTTAAATTTGCCGTCGTAGTATAAAAAGGCTAGCATGCAAAGCGTGGAAATAAGCAGATAATAAGGCGCAATCGCGCGCTCGACGTTGCCGCCGTGTTCCATCGGATACATGCCGATGTAGTGGTTTATGGTGTTCATCTCGTGCACGTCGCCGCCGTATCCGTCAACGTGGAAATAAACGGGAATGCCGTCCGGAAAGGCATCTTTTGGATAGTTTGGCGCTTCAAGCGCGACGTACCAGATAGGAAAAGACGGCGTGCCGATCTCGGCTTTTTGCTCGATCGCTTTTTGCAGGCTGGCTTTTACGTCGTCTGGCATCAAGTGATTTTTGTACTGAAACGAGGTGTAAAGGTCGTAAATTTTATACGAATATCCGGCAAGCGGCTCGCCTGCGGCGATTTTAGCCTTCGCGCCGAACCATCCAAGAACCGGGATCGTAAAACAAACGGTCATCAAGACTAACGCGATAATAGTGTAAATTTGATACTTCTTCATCGTTTCTCCTTTATTAAATTTAAAAAATTTTTCGCAAAACGCTTTTTAAATTTAACGCAGGAGGCTCGGGTTACGCGCGCCGAGCCTCAAATTTAGCGGACTGATTCGGACCGCTAAGCCCGAATCAAATTTGGATTACATTCCCGCGTTTTCGTCGATCCATTTTAGGTATTCGATGATATCTTTGATCTCTTGGTCGCTCATGTGCTGATTAGGCATCCTGAGGTTAAAGTAATCGATCATAGACTTGATATACTCGTCGCCGTAAAATTTAGACGGATCTTTGATAAAGTCAAACACCCATTTCTCGCCGTTTTCGTGGCGTAAAAGAACGCCGGTTAGATCTGGACCCGAGCTAACCTGACCGATGACGTGGCAGCCGTTACAACCGCCTTTTAGATAGGCTTCCTCGCCTTTAGCCGCAGCCGGGCTCATAGGCGTGGCGATCTCTTTAGCGAGATTGTTTTTAGCTCTTAGGCCGACGTCTGCGGTTTTAACCATATACTGCCATACTTGGTACTCCCATAGTATCGCGCCGTTTACGTCGCCTTTTTTGTAGGCTTCGTCGGCTTTTGCTTTTACTTCAGGGATTTTGCCGTACTGATCCAGAGCGTCGGTAACTAGCTCTTTTACCTTAGGATATTTTTCATAATGCTTCTCTTTTAGATACGTAACGACGCTTTGGATAACCTCGTCAGTAGCTTTGTTTGTAGCGATTACTTTATCGTATTCGGCTTTTAGAGCCTCCGGGCTTAGGGTTTTTAGCTTGCTTGCTTTGGCGGATTCGTATTTTTTGTTCGGATCTTTAACTAGCAAGTAACCCATCATCTCAAGGTGCAGCGCAGAGCAAAACTCTGTGCAGTAGTAAGGGAATACGCCCTCTTCGTCCGCTACGAAATTTACGGTTGCGGTTTTACCCGGCTCTAAAGAGGCGTGGATGTTGTAAAGATCCACGGTAAAGCCGTGCGTCTCGTCCTGGGCGCGCTCTAGGTTCGTTAGGTGGATAGTTACGTTGTCGCCTTTATTTACCTCGATGTGCTCAGGATTGATGTGGCTTCTGATCATCGTGGCGTAGACGGTTACGTTTTTGCCGTTACGCTCGACTCTTTCCTGTCCGGCAAGAGTTGCGAACGGACTTTCTTTGCCCGTGCGAGAGTTTGTTCCCATTGTGTAGGTAGTAGCCGGTTTTAGCTTGCTAGCCGCGATAGAAACTACGTCGTGAGGCTCGCCAAGAGGTATCGGCATATCGTATAAAAGCTCCATCTTAGCACCCGTGATGTCGATAAGCTGGTGGTTTTGCGGATGAAGAGGGCCTACCGGGTTAAAGCGATCGATCGAAAGTTTATCAAGAGCGATAGCGTATTTACCCTTAGGTTTTGATGATTTTCCCTCCATAGTATCAAGGTGTCCGATGTTGTAGTGGACGTTGATTCTATCTAGAACTTTTAAATTTTTATAGTCCCATTTCACGATCTGGCTATCGACGTAAAGAGAGGTATAGATGATGCCGTCTTTTTCGTCAAAAGAGTTGTGCAGAGGTCCAAGGCCAAGTTCGACTTGTCCTTGCAAGCTCTTTGCCATATCAAGCACTGGGATGCCGTACGGATCGGTGCCGGCGAACTCTTTTTTGTCGATCAAATTTTTAATCTTTTTAAAATCATAAACCGTCGCATGAGTATCTAGCTTGCCGCCGATAACGATATAGCGGCCGTCAGGAGTGACGTCTACGCCGTGCGGGCTCTTTGGCTCAGGGATCAAAAATAGCGCGCCGGCTTTAACCGCGGCGTCTATGGTGACTACTCTATGGCCGTTTATCTCCATGTAGTTTTTCTTATCCTGAGCTAGTTTTTCTAAAATTTGCCAGTTATAAACGTGCAAATAGTCCGTGTCGTTTCTGCTGGCGCCCGCTTCAAACGGAGGCAAGCCTTTTTCGATACCGCCCGTATACATCTCGGAGTTTATCGAGTTTGTAAACGCCCAACCAAAGCTCTCGCCCTTACCGGCGTCGCTTAGGTCCTGCCAGTACGGAGGAAGCTCGAGCGAGAAGGATGCTTTCTCGTCTATCTTGCCTTTTGGATAGTCGAATTTCCAAAACGTTACCGCGCCGCGGTATGCGCTTTCGTACTCGTCTATCGAGTGGTAGCCGTTATCTAGCGGAGCCGCGTACTGCGCCGCTTCGATGACGTATTCGCTGTTTGGAGTGATGAAGCTGCCGCCGTGTTCGCTTTTTACGATTGGATTAACGACGATTTGAGTAGTTTCGAAATCGTGCAAATTTATAACCGCGATGCGAGGGTTGGCTTTGTCGTTGATGAAAAGATAATCGCCGACGTATTCGCCGTTTTTCTCGGTTAAAGCAGGGTGGTGAGTGTCGCCCCACGTGATTTGTTTGCCTCTGATGGCGCCGCTTTTTAGGATGGCTTTAGACTCCTCGTCAAAGCCGTATCCCTGCCAAGGCTCGGGCGTAAAGACGCCGATATACTTGTAAATCCTCATTGAAGGCACGCCGTAAACCATTACCTGTCCGCTTTGGCCTCCTGATGAGAAGACGATATAGTCGTCCTTCTTGCCGCTTGGCTGATACGTTTTAGCAGCCGCCAGGACGTCTTTTTCCGTTAGACCGCGCGCTTTCATGATAGCTTGTAAATCGCTATCCGTCGCACACGCACTGCTAACGGAAAACGCGAGGCCCGCAGCCGCAACGATACCGCAACTAAGTAGTTTGTTCATTGAAAATCTCCTTTCCTAAGATTTTTTCTTGTAAATTTGGATATTGCCGTTTATGCTAACGGCTATGACGCTATCTTCGTCGTTAAAAATTTTTATCACGGCGTCGGAGTTTTTGCCTATTTTTTCTATCTGTTTAAACTCCGCGTCGCTTCGTAAAATTTCGCCGTTTCCAAGCCCGATATAAACTTTATCCTGCACGACCAGTAGGCTTTTAATGCGTGAATTTGAGATTTTGTAAATTTGGACGATTGGGTTCGGGGCGGCTTTGGTCTCTGTGCTCGCCGAGTTTTTTGTTTCTAAATTTGTAGAGTTCATCAAAATTGCGTTTTCTTTGTCGCCCAAATTTGCTTCGGCATCCAAATTTGTCGCACCAGTTTGCTTGCTTGTTAAATTTGCTTCGGCGTCAAATTTGAGGCTAGCTATCTCGCCGCTAGCAAGTCCGAAAATCACGCCTGAGTTTATCTCCGCCGCGCTCAGAGCTACGGATTTTAATCTGCCTAGATTTTTTGCCTTCATGGTGCTTAAATTTACGCTAAAAACCGATCTATCCCAGCTGGTTATCAGTGCGGCGCCGTTTAAAATTTGACAGGTTACGATACGGTATGTGCCGTCAAGATTTGCGCGCGTCAGCTTTTTTGACGCAAGATCGTAGGAGATAAAGGCGTCTTTGCTGACGACCGCGTAAATTTTATCGTTTGCGACGTGAAGGTGCGTTACCTGCGTATCAAGGCTTAAATTTGAAAGATTTAGCATGCCGGCAAAAGAGCTAAAATCATCGTTAAATTTAGCTATCTCGCCGCCAGCAAATCCTGCGTATAAATTTGCGCCATCAAAGGCTAGCGAGGTTATCTCGTCTGTTTTAAAGTCAAATTTGCTTATGGGTTTTAAGTCTTTTTTGTTAAGTATATTTAGCGAATTTTTGGCATCGTAGATGGCTAGGGTTTTGTTCTGCTCGCTATGGGCGCAGCTTTTTACGTCGATGCTAGCCGTAGCGCTAACATCGCTTGCGAAGGAGAAAACAAATAGAGCGCATATGAGCGCTATAATTTTCATAAAAGTCTTTCAAATTTAAATTTTCTATTAATGAAACTATACAACCGGAAGGCTTAAAGTATATTGATTTAAATCAAAATCGTTAATAATTGAGCATAAAAAAATATCTCTGTGTTATAACGTAACACTCATAACAACTAAATAATAAAGCTGTTATTATTTCAGATTTTCCAGCGTTTTCTTGATGTTTTGCGCCGTTAGATTGGAGATCTCGGCGACGAATTTATCGTTTTTGTCCAGCACGTATAGCGAGGAGCTATGAGCGACGGAGTACTCCATGACCGATTTTTCAAGCAGCACCTTTTGATACTTCACGCCGTAGCTTTTTGCAACCTTAGGTAGATCGTCTAATACTATACCGTAAGAATTTGGATAAAAATACTTCGCGTACTCATCGACATTTTTAGGTTCGTCGCGCTCCGGGTCGAGAGTGACGAAAATCACGACGATATCGTCTCTTTTAAGCTCGTTTAACACGCCGCTTAAGATACCTAAAGTCGCGGGGCAGACGTCCGGACACGAGGTGTAGCCAAAGTATATGATCTTATTTTTGCCTTCAAAACTCTTTAGGCTCACCGCGCCGTTTGCGCCCTTACCGGTAAAATCATAATTTTTTTGACCCTCGGCGACGTTTGCGCTTTGGCCGTTAGGGGCGTATTTGTTTGAGTAGAGTGCGAGATAGCCTGCGCCAAGAACCGTTAAAATCAGTACAAGTACGATAAGAAGCTTTTTCATTATCCGCCCTTTTAAGTAAAATTTGCGTCTATTGATGCAAGTCGAAGTCTATATAAAGTCCGCTTTTTTTGCCGTTTTCAAGCACCTCGAAACGGTATCTCATGATGTTTATCAGGCACGCGCTTAGCACGACGTTTGAGACGTAGGCGTTATCGCGCTTTTCGACTTCGGCCCTAATCACGCCCATGTCCATATTTACGCCGTGGATCTCAAGGCTCGGGTTTTTAAACCCTTCTAGTCCCTCGATTCGCACGATCGTCGGCTGCATCGTGTAAACAGGCTTTGGCGAGAGGCTAAATTTGACCGTCTTGCCGCGAAACTCTACGCCGCAGGAGTGCTCGGCGTTCATATCGCAAGGAAGCGGGGTTAAATTTGCCCCCACGTCCTCTGCGCTCAAAAAGTCCTCTTGCGCTTGCGGTTTAAAAAACAGGTACGCCGAAGCACCCAAAACGCCGACTAGAAGGACTAAAATTATGAGAAACTTTTTCATTATAAAATTTTAATGCGCGTGCCCGGAGGTTTCTAAATTTTTAACCGGTATGTCGATCACATCAACTATTCTGCCGTCGCTAAATTTGAGAGTCAAATTTACTTTATCGCCCGCTTTCATTGGCTTTTTTACGTCCATTAGCATTATATGAAGGCCGCCCGGTTTTAGGCTCACCGATCCCTCGGCCGGTACCTCTATGCTATCTATTTGTACCATTTTCATCATCCCGTCTTCATGCTTATGCGTGTGAAGTTCGGCGCTTTGAGAGGCATCCGTGCTTACACTTATTAGTCTTACGGCTTTTGGCATATTGTTTGTGATATCCATAAATACTGCGCTGTTTTTGACGTTTGGCGGAGTGGCTTTGGCGTATGCGTTATCCGCACTGATAAGAACGTAATCAGCAAAGCAAAAAGATGCTGACAATGCAATGGCAAATGCAACTAATTTCTTCATTTTCTTTCCTTTTTTGAGAATTTATTTCACTTTTGGTGTGATTTATCATACCCCTTTGTAGCTTAAAATTTTATTTTTTTAAAATTTAAGCCAATTAATAATATAATCCAAGCTCATTTTGAAACACGGATTAAAATTTTGTTTAAAAAGTTGAT
>ERZ773059.1361-NODE-1361-length-12091-cov-37.446826_pt1 | contig 12091 bp, 5 predicted proteins | sample MGYA00580514_ERZ773059 | MGnify/ENA primary metagenome ERZ773059 (study PRJEB29015, sample SAMEA2737981) | human oral metagenome | biome: human oral; feature: human-associated habitat; material: dental | place: China | collected 2056 ...
GGATCAGCGAGCACTACTTCACGACGGACGCCACCAAGGAGTCCTTCCTGGCGCGCGTGCTGGAGCGTCGCAAGGAGTGGGAGGCCCTGGAGAAGCCGGCCGATCCCGGCACTGCCCCGACGCCGACACCCCGGTCCCGGTTCCGTTCCGAGCGCTCCCGCCTGGAGGAGCTGCTGGCGGCCCTGCCCGCCGACGACGCTGATTCCCTGACCAGCGCGGCCCTGGAGGCGGCCGGCGAGCTCGATGCGCTCCTGCGCGAGATCCTGGGCTTCAAGTCGTCGGAGTACCGGCTGACCGAGCGGGGCCCGGTGACCCTGGTGAGGCCGGTGGGCGATGAGGGCCCGGCGCCGCTGGCGCTGCTGCGTGCCCGCCCGGTGACCACGGTGGAGGACCTGCTGGTCAAGGACGCCCCCACGCTCGCTGAGGCGTGGGAGCCGGTGGACCTGGGGGACCCCGCCGCCCCGGGGCTGGAGGGGGCTGAGCCGATCGAGTCGGTGTCCCGGGCGCTGTCGACGCTGATGACGGATGGGCACGGCCCGGCCTTCGCCCTGGTCCTGGCGGGCCAGTGGGCGCTGGTGGCGGAGCGGGAGCGGTGGCCGGAGGGCCGCTGGCTGGCGGTCAACGTGCAGCTCGTCGTCGAGCGCCATGAGACCACGCGCGGCGGCGAGGTGGAGCGGGCCCTGACCTGCCTGGATGCCCGCTCCCTGCTGCCGACGGCGGAGGGCGAGACGTGGTGGGCGGCCACCTTGGAGGACTCGGCGGCCCACACGGTGGGGGTCTCGAAGGATCTGCGTGAGGGCGTGCGCTCCTCCATTGAGATCCTTGCGAATGAGGTGGTGCGCCGTCGCGCCGCGCGGGGGCTGGAGCCGCTGCCCCAGGAGCGGGCGCAGGATCTGGCCCTGCAGTCGCTGCGCTACATCTACCGGATCATCTTCCTGCTGTATGCGGAGGCGAGCCCCGAGCTGGGGGTCCTGCCGGTGGGCGCCGCCGAGTACGACGCCGGCTACGGCCTGGATCGTCTGCGCGAGCTGGCCTTGAGGGAGTTGCATGAGGAGTCGGCCCAGGCGGGCACGCACATCTACGAGTCCTTGGACCGGCTGTTCCGCCTGGTCGATGAGGGCCACAATGAGCAGGTGCCGGCCGCGGAGGAGGGCAGCTTCGATGGCCTGGTCTTCCGGCCGATGCGCGCCGACCTTTTCCGCCCGGTGGCGACCGCCCTCATTGACGAGGTGGGACTGGGTAACGGGGCGCTGCTGCGGGTGCTGCGCCACCTGCTGCTGACCAAGGAGAACAGCAAGAGCGGCCGTGGCTTCATCTCCTATGTGGAACTGGGCATCAACCAGCTGGGCGCCGTCTATGAGGGGCTCATGAGCTACTCGGGTTCCTTCGCCACCGAGCGCCTGTGGGAGGTGGCGCCGGGCGGGGACGCCTCGAAGGGCTCGTGGGTGGTGCCCGAGGACGTCATGAAGGGCCTGGAGGAGAAGGACTTCGTGACGGTGGAGGATGAGGTGACGGGTGAGCGCCGCAACGTCACCTATGAGAAGGGCCAGTTCGTCTACCGGCTTTCCGGCCGGGACCGGCAGCGCTCGGCCTCCTTCTACACCCCGGAGGTGCTGACGCGTTTCACGGTGCAGCAGGCGCTGGAGGAGCTGCTGGATCAGGACGGGCGGACGACGAGCGCCGAGGAGATCCTGCACCTGACGGTGTGCGAGCCGGCGCTGGGTTCAGGGGCCTTCGCAATTGAGGCGGTGCGCCAGCTGGCGGAGCAGTACCTCTCGCGGCGCGAGCGCGAGCTGGGCCGGCGCGTGGATCCTGAGGAGCGGCCCCGGGAGCTGGCGAAGGTGAAGGCCTTTATCGCTCTACACCAGGTCTACGGGGTGGACCTCAATGCGACGGCGGTGGAGCTGGCGGAGGTGTCCCTGTGGTTGGACACGATGGTGGAGGGGCTGGCGGCCCCGTGGTTCGGGCTGCGGCTGCGGCGCGGTAACTCCCTGGTGGGGGCGCGCCGGGCCTTGTACTCCACAACCCAGTTGAAGAAGCGGGCTTGGCTGTCGGCCGCGCCGGTGGCCGAACCGCTGAGCCAGGTGGCGGCCGTGCTCGACGACGCCGATGCCGCCTCCCGGCACCGGATCGGCGGGGCGCTGGACGTCTCGGGGAGCATCCATCATTTCCTCCTCCCGGCCAAGGGCTGGGGCAGCGCGGTGGAGGTCCCCAAGCAGGTGAGGGACCTGGTCGATGCCGAGAGGCTTAAGGCCCTCAAGACCTGGCGTAAGGACATCACGAAGGCGCTGAACACCACCCAGTCCTTGCGGCTGACGGCCTTGGCCCGGCGCGTAGAGGTCCTGTGGGAGATGACCCTGCGGCGCCTACGGGTGGCGGAAGCGGAGGCCTCTCGGCGCATCGACCTGTGGGGCCGCGAGGCGCAGGAGGGCTCCGGTTCAACGGTGTCCCGTGAGCAGATCGAGGCCTACCTGGCGGCGCCGGGTTCGGCGTACCGGCGGCTGCGGCTGGTCTTGGATGCGTGGTGCGCCCTGTGGTTCTGGCCGCTGACCACGGATGTGTCCCCGCCGAGCCTGGATGAGTGGCTGGATGCCTTGGAGGGGCTGCTGGGCAAGCAGGTCAAGGACGCCAAGGGCACCGATGGGACCCTGGTAGATGCCTCCTCCTGGGCTGAGCTGGAGACCATGGAAGAGGTCGAGCTCGGTCTCGCCGGCGCTCGCCGCGTGGAGTCAGTCGTTGCCGAGCACGAGTGGCTCACCGTGGTCCAGGAGGTGGCGAAGGCCCAGGGCTTCTTCCACTGGGAGCTGGACTTCGCCACCGTCTTCGCCCGCGGCGGCTTCGACCTGCAGGTGGGGAACCCGCCGTGGGTAAGGCCCGACGTCTCGGTTGAGACCCTTCTGGCCGACGGCGATCCCTGGTGGATGCTCACGAAGAAGCCATCACTTGCAGACCGGCAGAAGCGCCTGCCGCACACGCTGGCGCATCCTGGCATCCTTGCTACGGTACTTGACGGCGCTGCCGAAACTGAGGTCCTCGCTGAGTTCATCAGCGACCAGACCGTCTACCCGATCATGGAAGGACGCCCCGACCTCTACCGAGCCTTCATGTGCGAGGTCTGGGAGCACCAGAAGCAGCAGGGTATCTCTTCCCTCATCCACATGGAGACTCACTTCACCGACGCCAAGACCCCGGGACTCCGCGCCGCCACATATCGACACCTACGGCGACACTGGCAGTTCATTAACGAGCTCCAGCTCTTCGACATCCAGCACCAAAAAATCTACGGCACCCACGTGTACGGCAGGGAACAGTCGCCGTTATTCCTCCACGCCACCTCGCTCTACCATCCAGATACCGTCCTTCGTTCTCTCATGCACGACGGCAGCGGAGAAGAGCCAGGCTTCAAGGACCCACACACAGGAACCTGGGACCTGCGACCACACGCTGCCCGCATTCAGTCTGTTGACGAATCTACTTTGAAAACCTGGAAAATGGTGGCGGAAGCCGACGACTGGCGATCCGCCCCCATGGTTTCGACAGTCAACTCAGCAGCGTCGCGCACGCTCGCGACACTAGCAACCAGGCCACGCATCAGCACACTCGATCTCCAATTCTCGACCGGCTGGAACGAGACCACCGACTTTAATCTAGGAAGAATAACAAAACGCTGGGGGGCGGCAGCCATCGAAGACACTATCCTCCAAGGATCACACTTATACACTTCTACGCCACTATATAAACAGCCCAACCCTACAATGAAGCACAACTTGGACTGGACTTCCACCGACATAGAGGCCCTTCCTAGCGCAGCTCAGCCAATTACCCAATACAAGCCTGCCGACGATCGCGACACCTACGAAGGAACCTATACACACTGGAACGGACATTCTGCACGTGAATATTATCGAATTGCCTGGCGTAACATGGCTCCACCAACAGGAGAACGCACTCTCGTACCAGCGATCATCCCTGCACGCTCAGCCCACCTCCAGTCAGTAACATCAGCTTGCAGCACTACACACCACATCAAAACCATCCCCATGATCGCGAGTTGCGCCTCATCACTTACTTCAGATTCAATAATTCGAGCGTCAGGACGCAGTCACATTAATGGGGCTGATTTCTCACTCCTCCCAACACTCGACACAAACCACCCGTTCTTACCCCTGATTACACTCCGCTCCCTTCGCCTCAACTGCCTCACTGAGGCATATGCAGATCTGTGGGCTGACTGCTGGGAAAGGTCTTTTCTAACCGACAGCCCAATCTTAGATCGTTACGATGAACGTCCGATTGGCCCGGAGTGGACGGTGGATACACCCTTGCGCCGAGCGGAGGATCGCCGCAACGCGCAGGCGGAGATCGATGTCATGGTGGCGATGATGCTGGGCGTGCCAATCGAGGACCTGTGCACGATTTACCGGACTCAGTTCGCGGTCCTCTATGACCACGATCATGGCCGGGGCCAGGGCGCCTATGTCTACGACGCGAATGGCCGCCAGTTGCCGACTCCGATCCGCCAAGCCTGGGAGAAACGCAAGCACCCCACCTCCAACGAGGACATGCCATTATCGGAGCGCACTCACACCCACCCTGGCTCTGGCGTCTCCTACGTCTACGACCTCCCCTTCCGCATCCGCGACCGCGAATCCGACTTCCGCCGCATCCACACCGCCCTCACACAGAAATCCACCTGCACACCCTAAACCTTCCCCTCACATGAACCACATTAGAGGCTTCAGACATTACATTTGATATCGATAGAAATTACCCCACCAAGACCAGCATCAGCCCACATGCAGAACAAGTACATGCTTCATCAAACAATTTATTCAATCCATTAATCGGAAACAGGAAACAGAATCCATGACAGAAACATCCAAATCAACTTCGCCCCAACCCGCCATCTTGGACACAAACGCTGTACCCTTAGGTGAGCGCTCCTGGCACGCAATCCTTCAACACGTCATGGAAGTCGGCGATGAAGCTGAAACCTCCTACTTGGAGATAAAAAGCGCACTGGACATCACAAGCATTCGAGGAGCAGCACACGCCAACAAGCAAGCAGTAGCTAAGATCGCTAAGTTTCTACTCGGCGTCGCAAACCGATCACCCAAGGATGCAGCTCGACATTTTCAGGGCTACGCAGTTTTAGTCATTGGCGCCGAGAAGGGACAGGCCCTCGGAGTGCCTCGCGGCATAGAACTGCATGACTTAGAGAACTCACTCCGTCCTTACCTGGGGCCAAAGTTTCCTAATTTCGAACTGGGACGAATCACCCTTGGTGACGAACGGGAGGTGCTACTTATTATCGCTCCACCTCCAAAGGATGGAGAACAGATCTACCCATGCTGCAAGAACTACCAACCCGAAGAAAGGCGGGACAACCTCCGCGATGGCGCCATCTATGTACGTGGATCAAGCAGTACTCGGGAGGCCCGGCACGAGGAGGTCCTGGCTTTAGTAGAACGTTCACGAAGCCGAAAGAAGTCTCCAATCGACCTCGAGGTTAGTCTAGACGGACCAATATACCGAGTAGTCGAACTAGATTACGAGCTAAACAGATTATACGATCAAGAAGAGCGTTATTTTAACGAGAAAATCGCAGAACAGTATAAGCGCGAAAACAATACTGTGTCGCGATTCCCTTTCATACAACCCCACCCTTTCGCAAAACCGATAACTGGCTCCGAAATGGAAGAGGCACTCCAATTCTGGAAGGATACACGCCCTGAGCACATCTCCACTGGACGGCAACACTTACTTGGCGTCAGCCTAGATTTCTCTCGCATTCAAGTGGTTAGCCACGGCAGATTCATTGCCAAGCCACAGCTGTCAGTACATTTTTACGGATGCGAGATTTTGGAATGGAACAACCCAGATAATGCTGATTTGGAGAAACTGGTTGAGCCAGTCATACACAAAACGGACGCCTTTGGATACAAGCTCGACACTGGCAGTCTTTCAATCAACAGACCCCACCGGGAGCCAACCTTTGGCAATGACTCCGATAAAGCATGGATGACCTTTGACGCAGAATCATTCCGCCCCAACACGCCATGGCACAGCGGAAGTAAAGAATGCATCCTCGTTGTTCGAGATATTTCATCCGAACACATAGAGGCCACATGGATGTTGACTGAAGATGGTAATGACGAAGTAGTAACAGGAGGTTTCACTGTCAAAACCGAATCTCCGGTTTACGCAAGAGACTTGGTGCAACATTATTTCTTAAACGAAAAGTGACATGATGGCACTTCAGTCTCATTTAGATACGCAACACTGATTGGCCGAAATTATTGCGCCACTTACACAACAGGAATCAATCGCAATAATTCAATATCGCGCTTGATAACGAATCACTGGAGACGTGAGCCCCACAGTCGACATTTGAATGCGATGATCTCGATACCTGACAACAAATGACCGACCTCCTGGATTCTCTATCAATCTCATCGTTACTGGGGCTACCTATATCTACTACCTGGATACAGGACACCTCGCATGCCGACACGGAAGACTCGACCACATGACGGTTCTTCGTGTTTGAGGGCGTGGTAGGTGAGGCTTATCGTCAGGTTTAGGTGGTTGCTGTCAGGTGGTCTTTGACGCGTCCGGCGCGGATGAGGCTGGGAAACCCAGGGCGATGCCGCGTAGGTGCTCCAGACGTCCGTTGATCGCCTCGGTGGGGTCGTTGGAGGTACGAGGGCGGTCGAAGTAGGCCACGGGTGTCGCCAACTCTTTCGGTCAGGGTCCTGGCCAGTTTCGTGGTGTCCTCGAGTCCGTCGGGGACAGCCCGCTTCAGAGAGCTGATGAGTCGTCGCATCAGGTACTTTCCCAAGCCCGGGTCCTCGGTGCGGTAGGCCTGGATCAGGCGCTTGTAGACACCCCAGGCGGCCTGGACCGGAGCGTGGCGCTCATCGGCGAACAGGGCCTCGAAACGCCTGGTCTTGGTGTCGGCGAACGGGCCGGCCCCGGTGCGTAGGGTGCGCCTGGCCCGGTAGAGCCGGTCGCTCGCCCGGCCCCGGCGGCCCGTGATCGCTCGTTGGATGCGGCGGCACTGGTCGAACTTATCTCCTGCTAGGGAGACGACGCGCGTAGGGGTCCAGACTGCCCGGGCCTTGGGGAGCTCCTCGCCGGCGGCGCTCCTGAGCCCGGTAAAGCCGTCCATCGCCACCGTCTCAATCCGCCCACGCCAGTCCTGGTCGCGCTGGGAGAGCCAGGTCTTGAGGACTATTTGACAGCGCTCCGGGGCCACGTCCAGAAGCCGGGCGGAACCACTGCGGTCGCGCACGGGGTCAAGTCGATGACGACGGTGACATAGCGGCCACCCCGCTTGGTGTGGCGCCACACAGAGGGGGCACCTCCCGCACAAGAGCGAAGCGCGCGGGGGAATCATCGACGCCGAGGACCTCCACACCGTCGAAGCGGTGAGGGTTGCCGGTGATGGTCTGCTCGGTCCGGGGCAGGATCGCGTTGTTGGCTGTGTGCCGGAAGATCCCCAGATCGGCTGCTGTCCTGGAGATCGACATGCGCTCCAGGGCAAGGACACACATCCCCCACTCCACTGCCAAGCGGGTCAGCCGCGCCCGCGGCTGAGCAAGGGCCGAGGTGTCCTATCTCCACAGGCGCCGACAGGTAGTGCAGGCGAAGGCCGCAACGTACCAGCGACTGTATGGGTCTCCATCTCTCCCAAACCGGCACGTGGGACCGGCTCCGAGCCACCGTCCCATGAGCCTGTCCCTGGGTCCCGCAAACCTTGCAGAACGGGTCCTCAAACCCAACGGGTGTGCGGCACTCGATAACCGTGTGCTTGGCTGTGAGGTGCTGGCCCACCGCGGTTAGTCCCAAGACCTCTAGGCCCAGGAACGTCGTCAGGTCGGGGCAGGTGAAGGTAGTCTCAGGCACATCGAGTTCTCTCGTGACGGGTTGTGTAGCAGCTCCCATCATCGGGAGACCTCACCCCCTACCCACCGCAACAACGTGCCCCCGCCTATGCGCTTCAATAGGCCCGACTACTATACCCTCAAACACGAAGAGCCAGATAAGTGGAAATCCCGACTGTCTGCCGTATAAACTTCCCTCATGGTTAGTTCTGGTGGAGTCGCAGCCGCATTTGGTTTTCGTTATCAGTATGTGGTGACAGTGGGATTAATTCTTGACCTCTACGAACATCCTGAACTCACGTCATGGTTCGTCGATGTAGATTTGGAAGGTCAAGACTCGGCCGACATACTGGTCTCTAGAAAAGGAGCCAGTTGGGACGAGGTGGTACAAGTCAAGGCTTCTCAAGCAGGATCCAGCACGGTCATGGGCGCTCCAGACGTCCGCCGGACTTTCGACTCACTATCCAATGAGCATCCCACTGTATCCGACCGCCACCTAGTGACGAACCGCAAACTCACTCAAGATCTTGCTCGCGACAAGAATGGTGAAATTTGGTCATGCAAGCCGGGCGAGCACTTCCGACATGATAGTCGCGACTTAGGTACGTTAATCGGACTGCTGTTAGAGCGTATTGCTCGACTCCGAGAAAGAGGGGCGGGCGGACTACAGGTCCATCACATTATCCTCGCTCAACTCATTGACATGGTTCATCAACGAGGCTCTGACCGATCTCGGCAGCGCATTACCCGCGACGACGTCAATGGAATCCTTGCTGAACCCTCCGCGTTGCTGGCTGACGCCACCCAGAAGCGTTCCTGGGGAAGAGCTATCCAAGTCCCTCGCAGCACCCCTATTGCGCGCCCTGAACTAGATTCATTCATAAGCAGTAAACTGCCTTTGAAGACGCTGCAGACGGGGGACGTTCATTGCGCAGTTATCTCAGGATTGTCCGGAACAGGAAAATCTTCGTCTGCAGTGAGATTTGTACAGGATCGCATAGAGAATTTCGCGTTCGTACTGTGGATGGATGCGTCTAGTGAAATCTCTTTACAAGCGCAACTCCCGATGATCCTTAAGGAGTTAGGATCTTCCGACGACGGAGGTGACCCGGCGGCAGTATTCACGGCTGTAATGAGCCAGATTCCTGTACCTTGGTTGCTGGTGCTCGACAACGCCACTGACACTGAAAGCACTGCTAGATGGGTTCCACGTAGCGGGTATGGACACGTAGTGATAACAAGTACCAACAGTTCTTGGTCGGACAATTTTGCATCGTCTGCTACACTTCGAGGTTTTTCCAACGAAGAGGCTCGCTCATTCTTCGCCGCACGTTTCAATAAGCCAGCCTCAAAATGGAGTAAGGAACAGGAGCAGGCATGTGATGAACTGGCCAGGCGCCTCGAATACTGGCCTCTTGCATTGGAATTCGCCACTGCCTGGATCAAGCAACGTGGTGGTGACATAGAAAGTATCTCCGACTTTGTGGATCGTCTTGATCGTCTCAATCTCGACGATGTCAGTCTTGTGCCTCACGGTTACCCAGCTACTGCGTACCGAGTAGTGATGGATCTACTGAAAGACCTCACCGAAAACGAGAACACCCTTATTGTAGGTATCGCCCTCATGGGAGGGCACCGGATACCTGTACCCCTCCTAGATTCCTGGATCGCAACGTTAGGATCTACCCGCGAATTACTCTATGGATTAATGCGCCGCAGCGTAGTGACGATGTCACTACATTCCGACAAACGCGGACCTCACGCCTACGACGAATCCGTCGATATGCATGATGCCGTCCAACTTATACTGACGCGCTCCTCTGAGGGGATCCCTATCCAGGGGCGCGCCCTTATCGCACTGGTTCACGCATGTTCCGACCGAATCGAAGCTCTCATTAAAGAACAACGTTTCATCGAGGCTGCAACTCTCCTTCCTCCTATAGATATACTGTTGTCGAGATGCGTTTCCAGTTTCTCTACCGCACATATACCTGGCGAATGGACCACCTTGATGCACAATGTGGGTGCACTTGCGGTGGCTCTTGATGGCGTGGGCCCTGACCCGAATTGGGCTAGGCACATCGGACGGCGGTGGCTTGAGGACGCGATAGAGATTCGAAAGCAAATTATCAACGACATTGACCCTCTCTCAGTCGCCGCTCTGCAAATTGAGACCATCGGAGTTCTTGCTTACTTCCTTGATCTACTTCACGAAGATGAAGAACTCCTGCTACTCTCTCGACTTGCTGTCGATTATGGTGAGCCACACGGGGAAGCATTGAATCAGATCGGGACAGGGGTTCCGCGGGCTCTGCGAATGATCAGAGAAGCAATCGAGAATCGACACCCGGCTGATCAAGAACTACAGGAGCGTCTCCATTCGCTTGAGATTGAAACTAGCCAAGGTCGGTGGAAGCATCAAAGCCCTTCTCCCCTCATAGAGAAACTTCAATTAGACATGCTTGAAGCGCTTTCTATGGCCCAACATGACCATTTTCAGGATGGAGTCAATCTGGCTCTGCAAGCCACTGAGTTGGCATTCAACAAAGGTGTTCTTTTCGCGAAGTCTATTGAATTTTTGCTTGATATTGGGGCCACGCTGATCATCGCTGTGGCGCAGCGTTCTGCCGACAACCAGCACCTGCGCCAATTCATTATTCAGATCCTCGATGGAGCTTCTTTTTTCGATGACAGCCTCACCCTAAATCAGCGCGCCCGCATGGACATACTTAAAGCAGTGGGAGCAAGAGAGGCCGACAGCCTACGTCATGCCATCACGGAAGCTCTACAGGTCATCGACGACAATCATGAAATTCTCGATTTATGGACTTGCACTGCGGAAATTATTGCCAACCAGTTTGCGCGACAAGATCAGTTCATTAACTCCCCCGAAGGTTTTACTGTATTCAATTCTAGTGACGAGATACTATACTACGGAACCATAGACGAGGTTCACAACACTCCGACGCTGTTTATCTGCAATCCCTGCGCTTACATGATCGACAACACCGGATTACATCCCTTAGGTCACGTCCCGTTCATAGAATCCGGGTTGACTATCACCGCAAACCCAACTGCCGTTCGTCCCATAGCGCATGGATGGCACCTCACTTTGCAGCATGACTGCCTCGAGATATACTCCCCGGAAGGACAGCCTTTGGTTCAACAGATCTGTGTTTCGTCGGAGTTTACTGACTTGATACGTCAAGCGAACGGAGTTCTACTCGTGTACCACGATTACACCAAACCTTTTGACGAGACTTTGACTGCGCCCGCAGGATGGATTTCATTTCCACAGAATCTGACAGCTTCAGGGTGTCGCAGACGAGGATGGAGGAGATTATTCTCACGGTTAGCTAGGGATGGAAGTCAGACGTGAATAGCGTTCAGTGGCAAAGACAATCACGTCAGGATCGCTCCGCTTATCTGCACCAAACTGACCGTCGCCGAGTTGAACCGGAGCCGGTAGGTCATGCGAGCCCGAGAATCGCCGGCTACACGCAACAGAGACAGGCAGGTCGAGCATGACTCCAGTATGGATGAAGGTCGCAGTTTTTACGCCTCGTCATCAAGAAGCGACTCGGGCCTCCACCTCTCCCCTTCCCTCACTGCGGTAGCCTCTGACCTGCGGGATCACTCCCGGAACAACGACGATCCGCACGAGGTGGCGCCGGCCCTGGCAGACACCACACCCGTACACCATTCGCCACCATCCACCCCACCGCCCATCACCACCACGCTCCAGCTATGACGCTCCTCCTCCCTAGCCTCCAGGCCGAACGCATCCGTCGGTCCATCGTCGACTACCTCTCGACGACCTTCGCCCTCACCGACGCCGAACCACGTCGCGTACTCACCGACTTCCTGGAGGACGAGAAGCAGGGAGTCTTCGTCGGCCCCTTCGTCCGCCTGCGCCTGCCCTACCTGGCCGCGAGCGCCCGCCCCGGCGCTGATCCCACCGACCGCCCCCTCGACTGGGACCCGGGCCTGACCCCCTACCAGCACCAGGAGGACTCCTACCGACGCCTGACCACCAAGGGCGGCCACCGCCCCGAACCGACCATCGTCACCACCGGCACCGGCTCAGGTAAGACCGAGTCGTTCCTCCACCCCGTCCTCGACCACGTCCTGCGCGCCCGCGCCCAGGGCGTCACCGGCATCAAGGCCCTCATCCTCTACCCCATGAACGCCCTGGCCTCCGACCA
>ERZ773059.1362-NODE-1362-length-12089-cov-6.421140_pt1 | contig 12089 bp, 9 predicted proteins | sample MGYA00580514_ERZ773059 | MGnify/ENA primary metagenome ERZ773059 (study PRJEB29015, sample SAMEA2737981) | human oral metagenome | biome: human oral; feature: human-associated habitat; material: dental | place: China | collected 2056 ...
CGTCGCCGGCGGTTGCGGCGGCCTGCGGGGCCGCCGCGCCGGGCCGCTTTTCGGCCGCGGAGTCCACGATCCTCACCCGGAGGCCGTTGACCTCGGCGTCGGCGCGCAGCGGCAGGGTGAGATCCCCCGCGCTGTGGTTCGTGGCCACGAGGATCCCGCCCGCCTCGCCGGTGAGGATCCCCCGGGTCAGGAGCGAGGAGTCCAGGTCGACGGCGGGGCGCACGCCCGCCGTGTCGCGGACCAGGCGGTAGATCGCCCACACGGGGTCGTCGTCGCCCAGACCGTCGGGGACTTCGGCGGCCAACAGCTCGATCGGATAGGCGCACACGATCACGGCGCCCTTCCCCCGGCGTGCCAGAGTCAGGGCGGGCGCACCCCGGGAGGTGACGGCGAGCACCTGCGCGTCCGTGGCGCGCAACTGGACGCCTCTCAGGTGCAGGTCCGTGGCGGCTCCCGCCCGAGCTGCCGCTTCCGCTCCCGCGACGGTCAGGGTCTGCCCCGGGTCCATCCCCCCGACCGCGCCCGTGAGCATGAGGCGCACATCCCCCTCGACCGGTGCCCGGTCCACGATCTCGACCCCCGCGAAGGAGGCGAGTTCGGGGATGGCGGTCTCCGCCGAGCACGAGAGGTAGATCACTCCGCCTCGCTCGGCGTAGTCGAGGGCGCCCTGCCAGAAGGACGTCCGCATGTGCAGCAGGGAGGACGTCGTGGAGGTCAGCGGCGCGGGCAGGAGGGCGACGGGCGTCGCCGGCCAGGCGTCGTCCAGGCCTTCGCGCGGGAACTGGGCGGGAAGCCCGGCCCGCGAGGCCAGGACATAGGAGTTCAGCCAGCCCCGGACGAGCGGTTTGACGTCGCGTTCGGGCTCCCAGGCCGCCTCCGAGGGGACGTAGGGGCCCGCCGGTGCGTCGTCCAGGCCGTAGGAGGCCCGATCGTAGGGTCGCGAGTACTCGTAGGGAACGGGGATGGACGCGGGGCACCACGGCCCGTCGCCGGCCAACCCGTCCAGGTCCAGGTCCTGCATGGCGTGGGCGAGCCCGGTGAGGACGGCGGCTCGCGGGCGAGGCCGGCTGTCGGCGTCCACGAGCCCGAACTGGGTTTCGTGGGGCATCCGCACGTAGGGCGCCCGGCGGTAGGCGCCGGGTTCGGCGTCGATCCAGCACCAGGCGTAGAAGCCGACGGCTCCGGCCCCGAAGCTCGACCAGCACATGAGCCGGTCGTAGTCGGCGACCGCCTCGGGGGCGAATTGGGCGCTGGACGCCCCGAACTCGTGGACCATGACGGGCCGGCCCGTCCCCCTGGCCAGAGCCGTCTCGAAGGCCGCCGAGTGCGTCATCCTGCGCGAGAGGAGGCGGTCCGGGTACAGCTCGGGAGAGTAGATCGGGTAGGGGTGGACGCAGGCGAAGTCGAGCCTGTCGGCCACGACGTCGGCCCTGAAGGGACCGCCGTCCACCTCCTGCGAGGCCGTCCCGATGGTGACGAGGTGGCCCGGGTCGTTCTCGCGCAGTGCCGTCGTGACGGCGTCGGTCCATCGCCGAGCGTCGGCGTCGGTCGTGGTCGCGCAGTGGATCCAGAAGGGAGGCTCGTCGGTGAGGTCCCACGCGATGAGCTCCTCCCTGCCGCGCCATCGCCGGGCGAGGGCGGCCGCGTGGCGGGCCTGGGCTTCGATGAGGCCTGGGTCGGCGTGCGGGTTGACCCCGCTCGCCCACGGCAGATCCCAGTAGGCGTCGCCCACCTCGCCTCCGACGAAGAGCGTGGGGTGCAGGGAGACGCCGTGGGAGCGCGCCGCGTCGAATATCCGGTCGACGACGGCCAGATGGTCCTCGTCCATTCCGCCGCGTTCGGGTTCGACGGCCGCCCACAGCAGGTCGATGCGCGCCGAGGTCAGGCCGCTGGCGGCCATGCGGGCGAAGGCCGCGTCGAATTCGGCTTCGTCCACCCGCCACGGCCAGTCCGGGCCGGAGCGCGGAACGTAGTGCACTCCGACGGGCACGTACACGGCGCCCTTCCGGAGCATGAAGTGCCGCCCCATCGTGTAGGGCCCCTCGGCCGGGTTTGATTCGCCGGCGTCCGGGGCGGCGATCCGGCCGGATTCGGCGGGCGCGTGATATCCGCCGAGCTCCGGCCGGCCGCCTTTCTGCCGGGAGTTCATTCGCATGTCGTCACCTTGGCGCCGACATGGAAGACTCCCGGAGTCTCGCTGCGCCGGGAGGCTTCCGCCCACGCGGCCAGAAGCAGCGGCAGGGCCGCGCATCCGGCGTCGATGAGGGGCGCCGTCCCCGGCAGGGAGTAGTCGAGGGGAAGGCCGGGCGTCTCGGCGGCCTCGACGCCGATGGCCTTGACCGAAGCTCCCCGCGCGATGAGATCCTGGCGCAGGCGCGCGTCGAGGGAAGCTTGAACCGGCTCCAGGCACATGAGCACGGCGTTCAGACCCGGGCCCGCGAGTTCGAGCGGACCGTGCCGGAACTCGGCCGAGTCCATGCTCTGGGCGGGCACGTGCGCGGACTCCTTGAGGACCAGGCCGTTGAGCTCTGCGGGGGCGACGCTCACTCCGCGGCCCAGGACCATGAGGGCGTCGGCCGGCTCGATCCAATCGGCGAGGGCCTGCCCGAGGCCTTCGGCGTCCTTCAGCCACTCCCTCAGGGCGCCGGCCGCCTGCTCGGCGTGGCCGCGAGACTGTTCCACGACGGTGTCGATCGGCTTGTCGGTGCCGATCACCTCGGCCAGGACGTGCATGAGCAGCATGGTCGCCACGTAGGTCTTGCTGGAGGGGCCCTGCTCGTCCCCGGCGGCGATGTCGAGGGAGACGTCGGCGGCCTCCGCCAGGGGGCTGTCCGGGGCGTTGGTCACGGCCACCAGGGGGATGCCGCCCTTCTGCCGGAGTTTCGCCGTCATCTTCACGGCTTCGATGCTCAGACCCGACTGGCTGACGGCGACGACGGCGGCGCCGGGGCCCAGGGCGTCCATGCGGTAGTGGAGGAGCTCGGCGGTGTGGATGTTCGGGCAGTCCATTCCGCGGCGTCCGAGGATGCTGGCCAGGCCGGTGACGGCGTCGGCGGAGCTTCCCATCCCCGTGAGCGTCACTCGGCGGCCTTCCAGGGTGGAGCGGATCCCGGCCAGGGCGTCTGCCTGCGCTGCCAGGGCCTCGGCCGAATGGAGAAGGGTGTCGGGCGATTCGCATATCTCCCTCAGGAAGATGTCGCGTTCTGCGGAGTCGCCGGGATTGTCGCGTGAGACCATGAATTTATCCTTTCGTCGATCCGGCCGTGAGGCCTTCGATGAATTTGCGTTGGGCCACGAGGAAGACGAGCACCATGGGCAGGGCCGTGACGACGGCTCCGGCCATCGTCCCCGGCCAGTCGACCGTGTTCTTCCGGGCCAGCAGGGCCAGGCCCACCGGCAGCGTGCGGGTGGACTCCGAGCTGGAGACGAGCATGGGCCACAGGAAGTCGTTCCAGGCGCCGAGGAAGGTGAAGATCGTCAGCGTGGCGATCCCCGGCGCCGCCAGCGGCAGGACCACCTTCCGCAGGATCTGGAACTCGCTCGCCCCGTCCAGCCGGGCGGCTTCGAGCATGCTGTCGGGAATGGACGCGAAGAACTGGCGCATGAGGAAGATGCCGAAGACCTGTACCGCCCCGGGCGCGATGATCCCCGACAGCGTGTCCAACCCCAGGAAGGGGATGTGTTGGTGGAGCCATACCATGATCCGGTACTGCGGGATCAGGTTGACCTGCATGGGGATCATCATCGTCACCATGAGCGCCCCGAAGATCAGCGACCTGCCGGGGAAGCGCAGCTTGGCGAAGGCATAGGCCGCGCAGGAGTCCAAGACGACGTTGAGGATGACGATGCTCAGGGAGACGATGACGGAGTTGACGAAGTACCTGGCGAAGGGGGCTTCGGAGAAGATCCGGTTGTATGCCTGCAGCGTCGCCGGGTCGGGCAGCGCTTTGTCGGGGTCGAAGACGTCCTCGGGCCGCTTGAACGACGAGTTGAGCGTCCACAGCCACGGGATGGCCATGGCCAGGCTGAAGACCACCAGCGCCGTGTAGGTGAGCACCTGGTGCCGTCTCCTGCGGGTTCGTAGGGTGCTCCGCCTCCTCGCCGCACGCGGCCTCGCGGGCTTCGACCCGCCGATGGAGGCGGCCGGCTCGCCCCGCCCCTTCGCAGACGGCGAGCGGTGAGCGTCGACCGTGGCGGTCATGCGCCTCTCCTTTCAATCTTCATCTGGATCGCCGAGGCGACGGCCAGGAAGGCGGCCAGCAGGTAGGCGGCCGCCGATGCCTTCCCCAAGTCGAAGGAATGGAAGCGTTCGACGATGTAGTACACCAGGGTCGTCGTCGACGACGTCGGCCCGCCCTGGGTCATGACGTAGATCTGGTCGAAGACCTGGAAAGCCCCGATGGTCCCCATGACGTAGACGAAGAGGAGCGTGGGGCGCAGGGCCGGAAGCGTGACCGCCATGAAGGTGCGCAGCGGTCCGGCGCCGTCGACGGCCGCCGCCTCGTAGTGCTCGCGGGGGATGCTCTGGAGCGCGGCGAGGAAGATCACCGTCTCGAAGCCGAAGCCCTGCCAGATGCTCGCCATGGAGACCGACATGAGGGACGTCGAGGGGTCGGCGAGCCAGTCGTGGCCGGGGATCCCGAAGAACTCCAGGAACTTGTTGAGCAGGCCCGCGTCGTTGAGGATCATCTTCCACATCGACGCCACGACTACGAGCGACATGGTCACGGGCAGGAAGAAGGCCGACCGGAAGAACGCCTGGAAGGCACGGGCCCTGTTGAGCAGGAGGGCCGAGACGAGTCCGAGGAACGGCCCGATCGTCATGGTGACGATCGCGAAGACGGCGGTGTTGCTGGCCGCCGCCGTGAATGTCGGGTCGCTCATCAGGTCGGCGTAGTTCTTCAATCCGACGTACTGGGGCGGGCGGTTGCCGTTGTACTTCGTGAAGCTCCACCACAGGGAGAGGACCATCGGGATGAAGAAGAAGATGGTCGTCAGGATGAGGGCGGGCGCCACCAGGGCCAGCCCCGCACGATCCCGCCGCGAAACCGCGGGCCGGCGCCTCGGCTTCGCCCGGCGGTCGCCGCGCGCAGGCCTGCCGGGTCCGAGCTCTTCGCCGCCGGGTTCGGGGACCGCGCCACCGGGACTTGGGCTTTCCGGCCCCTGCCCGTCCCGGTACGGGTCGGCCGGCCCGCGGCGCGTCGTCTCCGGGCTGGCCGCGGTCTCCGGGCGGGGGGTGTTCTGTTTGGAGACCGTGGCCAGTTCCGCCTCATTATCAGAGGATTTCATCTCACGAGAGCCTTATTTCTTGAGCGCCTTGTCGGACGTCTTGGCGGCGTCCTTCAAGGCCTGTTCGGGCGTCTTCTTGCCGCGCAGCGCCGCCGTGACGGCGTCCGTCATCGCCTTGTCGATCTCCGGCCAGCCGGAGACGTAGGGGAAGGGGGTGGCCGTCTTCAGAGCCTCCTCGAATATCGAGAAGGGCGCCTGATTCTGGTAGAAGAAGGAGTCGGGGGCGGTCAGAGTCTTCGACTTGAGCGCGGCCGTCGTGGCGGGAGCCGCTCCGGCCTTCGTGTACACGAGCTCCTGCTGCTCGGGCTTGAGCAGGAACTGCATGAGGTCCCACGCCCCGTTCGTGTTCTTGGCGCCCGTGGGAATGGCGAGCGCGGTTCCGCCGAGGTAGCTGCCCTGTTTCTTGGCGAAGGGAGCCGGGGCCACGGCCCACTTGCCGGCCTGGTTCGGCACACCCGTCTTGAGGACTCCCATCAGGTAGGGGCCGTTGAGGAACATTCCGATGCGCTCGTCGGCTATGCCCGGGAGCCCGGTGGAATCACCCTGGGAGGGGTCCCACATGACTCCGCCGTTCTTCATGAGGTCCTGCATGTACTTTAGAGCCTCGACGCCGGCCGTGGAGGAGAACGCGGCCTTCTTACCCGACTTGTCGACGATCGAGCCGCCGTTCTGGAAGAGGAACTGCGAATACTGGAAGGTGTCGGGCCGGACCTGGAATCCGTACTTGTCGACCTTGCCGTCGCCGTTGGTGTCCTGGGCCATCGCCTTGGAGACCTTGAGCAGATCCTCCCACGTCTTGGGGACTTCCAGCCCCTTCGCCTTGAGGATGTCGGCGCGGTAGTAGAGCGAGTAGACGTCGAAGTCGTAGCTGAGGACCACCTTGTGGCCCTCGTAGGTCATGGCCTTCAGGGCGCCTTTGGAGTACTGGCTGTCGATCGACTTGCCGTTGAGCTTGTTCTTCGAGATCTCGGAGATGTCGGAGAGCACGCCCTGGGAGGCGTAGGTCGGAACCCACGCCATGTCGATGGTGGCCAGGTCCGGCCCCGAACCCGAGGATGCCGCGACGTTCAGCTTGTCCTGGAAGGTGTCGTAGTCGTATTCCTGGTAGTCCACCTTGATGTCCGGGTGGGCCTTCTTATACCGCTCCAGGGCCGGCTTGATCGGGGTGCTGGAACCGTAGTAGTCCCAGACGACGATCTTCTTCGACGCGCCGGAGTCCTTGCCGTCCGACGAGCAGGACGCCAGGCCGACTGAGCCCACGCAGCTGGCCGCGGCGAGGCCCAAGGTCGCGAATTTTCTGTATGTGCTGTGTTTCCTCATGGTCACTCCGATGTGCGAGGGGTTGTTTCGTGGGAGAAAAGGATTGTGTGGTGAGGATGTCCCGCCTACTCGGTTCTGGGACGGGAAACGTCGATGTGGTACTTGGCTCGGCTGCCTTTGACCACTGTTCTACAGTATTCGATCGGCCGGCCGTCGGCGCTGGACGAGACGAGCTTGAGCAGGAGGACCGGCTCACCGCGATCCTGCTTGAGGAGCCTGGCTTCGCGGTCGCTGGGTAGAGCGGGCTCAAGCGTCTCGTGACCGCCGACCAGATCGACCCCGTACCGCTCCGACAGGTGGGCGTAGAGCGACGTCGTGTTGAGATCGATGGACAGCAGTCCTGGGAAGAAGTGCTCGGGGATGAAGACGTGCTCCAGAAGGAGCGGCTCGTCCCCGACGATGCGAAGGCGCTCGATCGAGTAGACCGGGAGCCCGAGTTCGATGCCGAGACGTTCGGCGGTCGAAGGCGTCGATTCGACGATCTCGGTCGAGAGCGTCTCCGTCCGCGGCGTCAGCCCCTTCAGGGCCATCTCGGCGGTGAAGCTCGTCAGGTCGGCCAGCTCGCGCTCGATCGCCCGTTCGCGGACGAACGTGCCCCTGCCGCGGGTCCTGACGATACTCCCCTCGCGTACGAGTTCGTCCAGTGCGCGACGCACCGTCACGAGGCTGCACCCGAAGGACTCACCGAGCTCGCGCTCCGTGGGGAGCCTGTCACCCGGCCCCCAACGGCCCGAGTCGATTTCACGACGAAGGGCGTTGTAAGCCTGGTGGTACAGGGGAACCGGGCCGCGGACGAGCTGGATGCCCGGCCCGTCGCCCGAAGCTCCGTGCGCGGAACGCTCCGCGGACTCGCCGCTCGCGACGGCTCCGCCGGAGGAATCGGCGGATGCATCCCCGCCGATCAGCGAATCCCGTGCTGCCGAGACGCCGGCCCGTGAGGGTCCGCCGGCCTCGCCATCGCGTTCGCCGCCCATTCCGCACACCTCCTTGTGTTCCCTCGGATTCATTATAATGTTATACTTAATTATGAACTCTTTCACCTCGGCTGTCAACACTCCAGCGAACACTGACAACGGCGCCGCAAACGCGGTCGTCGCCCCCGCCTCCTGCGACGACGAAACCGATAGACGGATCCCCGATTCGAACGCCGGAGCCGTCTTCGCCCTCGACATCGGAGGAACCTGGATCCGCGCCGCCCGCCTCTCCCCCCGGGGCGCGCTCGAAGCCCGGAGCCGGCGCCCCATGCCCAAAGGGCAGGAGGGACGCGGCATCATCGACGCCTGCCTGCAGGCGCTGGGTGAGGTCGGCGCCGTCGGCGGGCGGGACTCCAGCTCCCCCGACGGGGTCCGCCTCGACGGCGCCCGTCTCGGCGTGAGCGTCACGGGCCCCGTCGACCCGGCGACGGGCCGGCTCTTCACCCCTCCGAACACCGATTCCAACCTGGCGGGCCTGGACCTGGGGGCGGACCTGGCGCGCTCGACCGGCCTGGACGTGCGAGTCGATCGCGACACTAACGTCGCGGCGCTGGGAGAGCACGCCTTCGGCGCCGCGCGCGGGGTGGCCAACTTCGTCTACATGACGGTCTCGACCGGCGTCGGCGGCGCCGTCATGCTGGACGGGCGCCTGCTCCGCGGCGTCGACGGCGTCGCCGGGGAGATCGGGCACATCAGCGTCGACCGGGTCGGTCCCTCCTGCGGCTGCGGGCGGCGCGGATGCCTGGAGGCCATAGCCTCGGGCCCCGCGATCGCCCGGCGGGCGGGCGACCTGGCGGAAGAAGGCGGTCCGCTGCATGAGATCCTGGCGTCGGGGCGGGCCCTGACCGGCAAGGACGTCGACGAGTGCGCCGCAGCGGGCGACATCGCCGCCCGGCTGGTGCTCGAATCGGCCGCACGGGCGGTCGCCTCAGCCTGCGTCGACATGGCCAACGCGTTCAATCCCGAGCTCATCGTGATCGGCGGCGGCGTAGCCATCGCACATCCGCAGTGGATATCCCGCGCCTGCGAATGCGTCGCCCGAGAGGCGCTCGTGCCCGCCAACCGCGCGGGGATCGTCGTCCCAGCGCAGCTCGGCGACGACGTGAGCCTCGTGGGCGCCGCATTCCTGTAACCGCGTAACCCACGTGCCCGGAGGCCTCCTGCAGCCGCAACCAACCCGCGCGACCCGAGATTTCGCTTGGAAAGAGCCCGATCCAGGCGCCCGAAGCCTGTTCACGGCACCCCTTCCTGGATGTCGTCTACGGGCCGCCCGATCCAGCCGCTCGAAGCCTGCGCTAACCCGAGGCCTCTCGACATGGGGTGCCGCCCCAAATGGACTCGGTCCCGCGCACCCCGACTCAGCTTCGTCAGTTCCGACTCCAAAGGCGCTGTGCGAAGAGGCATTGTGCGAGCCCTGCGTGCCTGTCGGCCTGGCGTCATGGAACGCCGGGCCGGGAGCGCGGATTCGCTTCTGCTGTGTCGGCTATATGAGGTCGAGGAGCTCCCCGATCCCCTCGTGCACGTAGTCGGGGCGGAAGGCGAACTTCCCGATGTCGTCGCGGGCGGTCGATCCGGATAGGACGAGGTGGGTCTGCAGACCCGCCTCCATGCCGGCGAGCATGTCGGTGTCCATGCGGTCGCCGATCAAAGCGGTCTCTTCGGAATGCGCGTCGATCTTGTTGAGCCCGTTGCGCAGCATGATCGGGTTCGGCTTCCCGACGTAGTAGGGGACTTTGCCCGTGGCGGCGGTGATCATCGCCGCCACCGCGCCGGTGGCCGGGATCGGCCCTTCGGCTGAGGGGCCGGTCACGTCGGGGTTCGTGGCGATGAAGCGCGCTCCCTCGTCGATCAAGCGGATGGCCTGGGTGAGAGCGTCGATGCTGTAGGTCCTGGTCTCGCCCAGCACAACGAAGTCGGGTTTGATGTTTGTCATCACGAAGCCCACTTCGTACAGCGCAGTGGTCAATCCCGCTTCGCCGACCACGTAGGCGCGGCGGGAATCCGATTGCGTGGCGAGGAAGCTGGCCGTGGCCAGAGCCGAGGTCCAGATGTTGTCTTCGGGCACGGAGATCCCGGAGGACTCCAAGCGTGCGGCGAGATCACGCTGGGTGAAGATCGAATTGTTCGTCAGAACGAGGAAGGAGAGTTCGCGTTCGCGAAGCGTGTCGATGAACTCCGGGGCACCTGGCAGAGCCTTCTCCTCGTGGATGAGGACACCGTCCATGTCGGTCAGCCAATTCTTGATCGTGCGCATGGCTGTAGTCTACGGGGAGCCTCCCCTTCGAGTGGATAGCTGAACCGACCGTAGGCGACTTCTCACAGCGCGGCAGGACGCGCGAGGTCACGGCCGCGCCGTCGCCGGCTTCGGGTATCCTCCCGGCACGATATGCGGGCCCGGCGTCTTCCGTCCGTCGGTTCGGACATGGCAAACTGAGCCGGTGAGCCTTCCACCGGACGCGTCCTCCCCCGCAGCAAGCCTTCGCTCCCCGGTCTCCGGTTCCCCAGCGGGGGATCCCCCTGCGCGCGGCGCTGTGTACGGCGCCCCCTCAAATGCGCACGGCATCCCCGCCGCCCCCTCTCCGCACAGTTTCGGCGGTTTCTCCTTCCCGCACGCCTTCGGCGTAGCGGACGCCGATTCGATCATCGCGTCCCGCGGAGATCTCGACGCCGTTTTCCCGTTGGCGTCGGTGACGAAGGCAGTGGCGGCGCTGTCAGCGCTGGTCGCGGTGGAGCGCCGTCTCATTTCGCTCGAAGACCCGGCCGGGCCGCCCGGTTCGACGGTCCGCCATCTGCTCGCACACGCCTCGGGCTTGCCTTTCGAAGGCGGCGCGGCCATCTCCCCGCCGGGGCGACGCCGGGTGTACTCGAATCTCGGGTTCGAAGTTCTGGGCGAGCGCATCGAGGCGGCGACAGGAGTGGGCATTCAGGAGTGGATGGAGGAAACCGTGCTGATCCCTCTGAGAATGTCAGCGGCTGCGATTCCGGGTTCTCCGGCGGATTCGGGGGAAGGGTCGGTTCGCGACCTCCTCGCCTTGGGCGGGGAGCTCCTCGCTCCGACTCTGATTTCAGCCGACCTCCACGCCGAGGCCACCTCACCGCAGTTCCCCGGGATCGCGGGGATTCTTCCCGGTTACGGACGGCAGAGGGACAATGCGTGGGGTCTGGGCGTGGAGATCCGAGACCACAAGAATCCGCACTGGACGGGGGCTTCGTTTTCACCGCACGCCTTCGGGCACTTCGGCCAGGCGGGATCGTTCCTGTGGGTCGATCCGGACGCCGGGCGCACCGGAGCCTTCCTCGGCGCCGAGCCGTTCGGGCCAGAGCACGCCCAAGCCTGGCCGGCGCTGACGGACGCCATGCGAGCGATGTAAACCCATGCATCGCTTTCCAAGCAACATGCCAGCAGTGAACTATTCGCTTGATGTACTGTTTGGATCGGCTGTTTTATAGGGCGAATCCGGGGCGTCAGTGAGCTTTCCTGTAGGCGTTGGGCTGGGGGAGGGTGTCGCGCTTCCGTCGCTTGGACGACATCCTGAAATATATGAAATTCCAATATGGGTTTTGGGAGCAACTATTGCAGATACATAGCCTCCATCTTTACTATTTAACCAAAATAGTGAGACATCGCCATTTTCATATCGATGTTCAGTCTTTTTGGAAAAACCTGCGGGAATAAGAAGTCTATTACCTATTTCAATAACTTTATTTACATCAATAGGCTTACCGAATATATTCGCACTCCAATAATCGCATCCAGCACGATTTTCACCGCAAGGACGGTTCTCTATTGCTCCATCGAAAATAAAACTACCTGCACCAGCCTGAGAAATCTGTGACAAAAATCTTTCAATTATAGGTAACGTATTACGTTTGTACGACTCAATAGATTGTCTACTTTTGAAACTTTTTGAGCCATCACCAAAATTCCTATGTTCATCGTGTGTTGTAGTTAAACATGAAGTCACTACAAAACACACGATTAATATACTTACATAATATTTAAGTTTCATTATTTCTCTCCTTTCACCGGAACATTTGTGACAACTCGGGAAATATCTTCTAAGGAACTCGTACCCTTTTCAAGATACTCCGAATGTCGGTCGAACATTTTCCAGGGAATAAAAAATGAACGATCTCTCTCTGAATTATTCGCAAGATGTTTGACACCCGGCATAAACATTGGATTATTACCGAATTTACTGTTAAGAGTTCCTTTACCCTTAACTGCATCATCAGACTTAATTCCTGAAACATAAGGCCTGCCGTGATCTAAATTATATTCTCTAGCATCATGAGCGCCTGCGCCCGGCGATCCATACATCACCAAATCGTCGAGAACCCCCTTGCGGACCATTTTGGCGACCTTGCCCGCCGTCGTCGACCCATAGGAATGCCCCAAGAGGGAAGTGTGCGCACGTTAAATACCGTTTGTATGACGAAAGGCGTGCATTCCCTCCAGAGCCGACCCGATCTCATGCGACGCCTTCGTCGCATACTTCGACGACA